>SDBV01009352.1_pt1 | contig 13043 bp, 16 predicted proteins | sample 2277081 | NCBI WGS metagenome assembly SDBV01 (sample SAMN10402039, study PRJNA504765) | marine sediment metagenome | isolation source: marine sediment core GS10_PC15, 223 cmbsf | place: Arctic Ocean: Southern Knipovich Ridge | collected 2010
GACTCCATGAGGCTCAAGGGCTTCAATAACCTATGGCTCTACTCCATCAACCTTATGGCTGCTGCCTTCTCTGACCCTAGGATAGCTACCTTGGTAGTGGATACCATGACGATAGCTAGGAGGACTAAGGCTAACGCCTGGCTAGAGCATCTACAGAACGCTGCCTATGACCAAGCTGGTAATATCCTAACAGTGAACGGCCAACTTGCTAAACCGAGAGAACAACTTATCCAGATTGAGTATGGCAAGGTCAACGATGCCATTAGGGATGTCTATACCACAGGAGCAGGGGTGAAGCAGGGTAATGGGAATCCTAAGAATCTTATTGCTGTCCATCACCTGACTGATGAACGAGCGCCAGGGCCTTTGGATAGAGATGGGCGGGAGACGCAGGTTCTAACGGGTAAGAAGATATTGGAGGGTCTAGCCAATACTCACCGCTTCGTGGATATAGCTCTACTCACTACCAAGGAGAACCAAGAGATTAAAGGCACCTTGCTAAAGTGCGGGTATAACCTAGCAATGGAAGGTATTGTCCTCCCTAACCCGACGTGGAACTCAGTAGCTACTTTGGTCTCTATGGCCACGGAGGAGAGAATTGAGTTGGACAGGAGGAACACCATAGATGCCAAAGTACAGGCTTAGACTTCACATTAAGCACTGTAGGTGGCCTTGGAATCCATGTGGCTGTCATGCAGGGCGCAAACCTAACATGGTCTATGCCTGCTGTTGTCCTTTCATCAAACTGCCACAGGAGTTAGAGGTGCTAAATGGAGTGTCCTAACCCACACTGTAACGGTAAGCTAATCATAACGAGGACGGTTAGCTCACTTCTAGGTATGGAAGGAGAGGTGCCAACGGCCACACTAGATGACTGTGAGGACTATGTGATATGTACTGAATGTGGTGAGAGTCCAGGCTATACATGGGAAGGGGAGAGGATAGTGTTAGCAGGAGAGGGGAATGATGGCTAATCCCAACGAAGCCATAGCCGAGGCACTAGAGGTATGGAAAGAATACAAACCATATATGGCCTTGCTTACTCCATACGAACGGTATCTAATCCGTCACATAGAGGCAGGCTTGCGCTATATAGCCGAAAGGGGTGAGTAATGTCCTGCGCTTGGCTCACCGTAAGAGAGGCCGCGGACTTCATTAAGGTACACTACACCACTATGCAGAAGTATATAGGCACAGTGGATAAGCCTGGTAAGCTGAAGGCTAGTAGGCCTAGTGGAGTGAGTGGTGCAGTCCGCATTTGCTTAGAGGACCTAAAGGACTTCATGGGGGGGAAGGAGTAATGGTTAGTGGTGAACTATTTGGCATCGACGTGCATGAGCCTGAGGAGGCCCTGCCCACACTCTCACCTGTGATACCATGTGCCGTGCAGCCTCTCAACAATGAGGGCTATGCGGACTACCTGTGGACAGGTGTAGAGGGTAGACAGCAGGTTGAGCGTAAGACCTGGTATGAGATACTTGGAGACCTAGACAGCATAGAGGACCAGTTACGCCGGCAGCTACAGGCCCATCCTAGTGTTCGCCTCATACTGATAGTGGAAGGTGTGGCAGTACCTTCTGCAACGGGTACCACTGTATTCAAGGAGACCACTAAAGGTAAGCGTCACCTCTTCTACGCTGGCAAGTCCTACTTCCTAGGCCCTATGAAAGGTGCATATGCCTGGCTCTATGAGGTGGGTAAGTACATAGAGGTGCACCAGACACCCACCTACGGAGCTACCTTGAATATGCTGACTGCGTTCTACAAGGCTGACCAGAAGGAGGGACACACTACCTTCAACCGCTATCTCAAGGATATAACCTTCCACCCCAACCCTATGGTACAGAGACTTATGGGCATGGGAGGGCACTTGGGGATAGGAGCAGTCAGGGCTGAGGCCCTCATCAAGAGGTTCGGTACTGTGTATAACGTGGCTACAGCTACTCCTGAGGCATTAGCATCTGTGGAGGGGATAGGTAAGGCTGTGGCTATTAAGTTCCTACGTGGAGTTGGGAGGCCTGACGTATGAGTGACAAGGTGTTTGCCTCACAATATGAACGAGTCCGTGAAGGAGAGATGGACCTCATACTCTTTCCAGGTCGTGATACAACCTGGAGAAGAGAGCTATTCCCCGATGAGGTGTTTGACCACCCTGCCAAGATGAATATGTATCTATGCCAGGAGTTGATAGAATACCTTACCAAGCCAGGGGATACCATTGTAGACCCATTCGCAGGTACAGGAACTATGCTACTAGGTGTGCTCATGGGCAGGAACGTCGTGCTTATAGAGATCGAGCCTCAGTACCTGGAGTTGTTAGAGAAGACGCAACAGATGTGGAAAGAGGGAGTACAACTAACTACAACAGGTGAGGTCAAAGGTTCAGGCCGCATTTTCACCTACGAGGGTGACTGTCGCCAGAAGTTGCAGGATATAGACTTCCTCTGTGATGCAGCCATCTTTAGCCCTCCCTATGCGGATACTCTAAGTTCAGGTGGGGAGACTAGGACTAGAGGAAGTGATCGTATAACCCCCGATGCTATCAAGGCATATGGAGGTAAGAGTGCATCAAGCCTCAATCTAGGACGCCTCAATAAGTTCTACTTCCAACACGGTATGGTCAGGGTCTACGAGCGACTACACAAGCGCCTTGTAGATGGTGCCCGTATGGCTATCATTAGCAAGGACAATATGCAGGCCGGTGTGCGACAGTTCCTATCAGAGGGTATCATACGGCAGGCTCAGAAGAATGGTTTTAAGTTGGAGGAGTGGTTCAAGTGGCGACAGCCTATGTCATCATATAGGGCACCAGCAGAAGCTAAGGGGATTAAGACTATAGGCGATGAGGACATTTTGATATTTAGAAGGATAGGTTAGATGACGAGGCGCAAGGTTAACGTCAAGACAAGGCAGGTGATAGGTGTACTGGAGGGTAGGTATCTGATAGAGGGTGAAATATAGTGGATGGGCCTGTCTGTAAGGTTTGTGGGAAGCACTGGGTTATTGTATGGATTTGGAAGCCTAAAGGTCAGACATACATTCCAGTTACTGAAGGACATGAATGCCTGACATAGCCTACACCGGCCCTCACGACTACACAGAGGAGCAACTCATAGAGAGGCTCAAGGCTGAGAGTCCCTCCGTCATAGCCATAGACACCGAGACCATTTCCCTCAAGGACCGTACTATCATCGGTGTAGGCATAGCACTCAATGAGAGAGAGGCGGTCTACTTTCCTATACTGCCAGACTGCTCTAAGCATCTCTACCTGGCATGGAGGCTGATGGGTGGGCCGGGGGTCAAAGTGTTCTTCAACGCGCTATACGACTTGTACGCGCTCACAGAGTACAGAGCAGATAGCGATATAGAGCGTGGGAGCCCAGAGCAGATTGCAGACCTGGACGGCTGGCGAGGAGCCAATGTGCAAGAGGGCCGACTGCCTAGTTGGTTAGGTAATGGCAGGCTAGCTGACCCTTCCAATATGTGCCACATACAGGCATTACCTAACAACACCCTACAGGATACAGCCAGGGCCTACATAGGCATGAAGATAGATTCAATTCAGGACATTCTACCAGAACGTAAAACTATGTTAGACCTACCTACAGCCGATGTAGCCTGGAAGTGTATGCAGGACTGCTTGGCTACCATCCGCCTGTACTACAAGATGGGTGGCCCTGCATGGTGGGAGGCCGACTCTCATACCTGGGACTACGAGCCTAACTGGTACGATGGCTGTGACCCTTTTGAGCCTACCAGTTACACTGTGACTCAGGCCATGAAGGACTGCTACCAGGTAGATATGAAGCTAGTACCTCTCCTGATGAGGATGTCCAGGCGGGGCATAGCGTTAAGGTCTGACCTAGTAGAGGACTGGTATGAGAGGACTAGTAAGGCTAGGCTGTTCTTTGAGGACATATGTACCCAGAAAGGATTCAAGCCTGGCAGCAATCAGCAGGTAGGCTATGTGCTGGCAGAGAGAGGCAGCTTTCTGCCGTTCACTAAGTCAGGTAAGCAACTGGCTACGGGTGAGGAGATACTTAGTAACCTCACTGACCCCCTAGCTGTGGTGGTCCTCAAGTACCGTGAGTATACTAAGCTAAAAACAACCTATCTGGAGAAGATGCGAGGGCAGGCCAGAGCCTATACTCACTTCCGTATGGACCTCAGCACGGCTAGGCTTAGCTCCTACGACCACAACCAGCAGAACATACCCGAACGCATCAGAGAAGTCTTTGCTCCTGACACAGGCACATGGAGTAGCCTAGACGACAGTGAAATTGAGATGAGGGTGTTTGCCCATGCGACTCAGGACCCTGCAATGTTGCAGGCCTATAAGGACGGCTCATCCATTCATGCTACCACACAGGAGGCCCTATGGCCTGGCAGTGACCTAACTGACAAGGCAATGAGAGTCCGAGCCAAGACCTTCAACTTCGCCATGATCTTCTATGCCCTGGTTAAGACCCTCTCCCACCACACGAAACTACCTGAGTCCATCTGTAAGGCATATAGGGAGATTTGGGTAGAGACATATCCAGATGCGTACACCTGGATGAAAGACAAAGAGGAAGGTGAGGACTGGATTGAGAACCTGTATGGTAGGAGATGTAGGCTACCAGAGGGTATTCAATACACCTGGAAGCATATAGTTAATTGCCGCATCAACTATCCTATTCAGAGCGGAGCCCATGAGATAGTTAAGAGACAGATGCTCCTCTGTGAAGCACTAGGAATGGATATAGCTCTGGAGGTACATGACGAAATTTTGGTGGATGGCAAGGTGGACTTCCCTGAGGAGCTAGCCCACATCTGCCCTGAGATTCACACACCGTTCAACGTGAAACCACCGAGCCCTTACTGGAGTTAGTCCTTATGGAAGTATGCTGCCCATACCAGGATAGCTACGCCACCAAAGGCCATTAGCCCTGCAAAGACCCAACCTATTATGGTGACTACCTGGGTCTCCCCATCTAGCCTGTCCCCCGCCTCATAGCTTCCTGGTTAGCCTCAACTGTTTCCTCAGCCGTCAGGCCACTACCATCCTGCCCCGCAGGACGTTCAGGGATAGCGTCGATCTTCGCGTCTGTTAGATCAGGGCTCACCCGTTCATGGCCCGCTGCTTTGAGCGCATTCAGCCACGAACGCGAGGGGACACCCACCTTGTAGGGGCCGTCCAGAAAGTAAACGCTGTTGTCCGTCTTGACCAGTAGTCGCTTCATTTCGTCCTCCTTGAACGTTAGCTGCGGGATGATGGCATAGAGTTTATCACCAGGGCATGATGTCCAGGTGGAAGTATCGTTAGGGTCGCGGAAGTCTCGATGTCCATAGGCGATCCTGCCAGCAGGATGCTTAGAGCCTAAGTTGCTCATCCCCTTGTCATACTTGAGCCAGCCCCACCAGCGGGACATCCCAAGTATGTAGGGACTGAGGTTGACCGCAAGCATGAAGTTGCCTTGAAGGGCCGTCGCCATACCATCGGTGTTGTGAGCATGTGTGTGAGCACCTGTACGGTCCAGACCACGGCCCTCACAGACGATTATGGTCCCGTCCTCCATCAGGAACATTACAAAGTTATAGGGCACATCCTTTCCCAGGTCAGGCCTGATGACCTGCAACTGGCGCATCTTAGCCTTGACCTCAGCCATATTGGTCCAGGTGTTCTTGGTGGCATCACTGTCCACAATTACCGTATGGTGGATAATTGCCTCGGTGCGGCTACTACGGGCCACAGTGTAGCCTAGACGAGGAATGGATGTATCCGCTCCCCAGTCCTTGCGAGTAAGATAGATCAGGCCAGGTTGTATAGCTATCATATCACCACCGTTACTAGGATAACAACTACTAGGCTGAGTATAGCCACCTGGCCTGCCATGACTCCTATACTTAGTAACCAGTTGTAACGCACTCGCTCCTCCAGTCTGGCCTGCCCTATACGCAATCTAGTAACTGCACCCCATAACCCCTCATGAGTTGTGATGGGCAGGTCAGGAGCAGGGTTGCCTTGGTACTTCTTAAACGGATTCACTGATTACCTCCTACTACTAACCCGTAGTGTTAGAATAGCTCCACCCAGTTTATCGACGCATCTACCGTCGAGTTAGTTCCCGCTGCTGTCTGTTGTGCCGAGACCGTGAACACTGTCCCAGGTCCCAGGATGAACTCCTCACTGCTGAGGTCGATAACCTGCCTGTCACCACTATTTAGCGTGAGAGTAAACTGAGCCTCTCCTCCTGTTAGGGCTGTAGCAGTTGAGTCCGTTGACACCACAGAGTCATCTGCATCAAGGATAGCAAAGGCGGAACCCGTCAAGGTTGAGTTAATGTCAATGCGTATCCTAACGGGCTTGTTGCCTGCCGAGGCCCCTATTTCTATAAACCGCACCCATATCCTGGTTCTATTCTCCCTACCCTGATAGACAATATCGTTCCTTATGGAGGCGATTGGTTGCTCCGAAGCCTCATCTACGTCTGTATCCTCAGCGGAAAACGAGTGCCTGACGGGCCAGATCGTCGTCTCTTTACCCTCTATGAAGCCAGACATTGACGAGGAGAACATGACCAGATCGGACGTGTTGGCAGCGTTCCTCGCCATCATGTGCAGGGGAAGAGTGGGGATGAGGATAGACGGCGTGGTGTTGGCATTGGCGTAGTCTATTGTATGGACTAACTCAAACTCTCCATCCGTGTCATGCTCGACAAAGAATCTTATCTGTCCAAAGCCTAGCCATTGGTACTGAATCTGGTAGACGTTCCCTTTGGTGGGGTCGAGCGTCATCCCCGAAACTCCTGTGCCATCCATTTTGTCACCATTCCAGGAAGTTTGAGCCACCCAGGTATCGGTGACGGCAGCAGAGGCGACTGTTTGAGCGAACGTTCCTACGGCACTTGTGGCGTCGGTCAGGTCGTAAGTGCCTGTATGAGTCCCGGTATCGTAGGATATAAAGATTACCGTGTCGTTGTTTACGAACGTCCTCCACCCTGTACCAACATTAGAGTAGTCCGCTGCGGCTATTTCGTTAGCGGTGAGGGTCTTATCAGCCGTGTTCGTTACAGTGACGGCTATGGTATCACCATCTAGGGTGATGGTAATGCTGTCCGCATGGCTAGAGGCGGTTGATATTGTGAGGGTTCTTATCTCGGACTTGCCACCAATCCTTCTAAGGATGCCGAACGCAGTCCCGTTGAACCCAAAGAAGTACCCATCTCCTGCGTCTCCCACACCATGCAATTGAACGGAGTTGGCGACCCCTGCTGTGTAGACGGTTGTGAATCTAACGAGCCCACCCTGGCCTGGAGCATAGTGTAAGGCGTCCCTGGTCAACATCATTGCCGTCTGATTTGCTCCAGCCCCAGTCGAAACTTTCACCCTGCCTGTATCCTGGGTTACAGTTCCACCATTCGCCCGCACCTCTACCAGTCGGGGGTTGATGTTGTAGGGGAACTGAACCTGGACAAGAGGAGTAGGTTCAGCAACAGACTGCTCTCCGAAGGCCGCTTTCTGGTCCGGCTCCTCAATCACTGTTGGAATTACTGTTATGCTCATGTGATCTCCGCTCCGAAACAGGTGAAGGTGAGTGCATCGTTGGTGTCAGTTCTCACGGCTAGGTTGCCTGAGGAGTCATTCATGGCGTAGAACGTATCCACCTGGACAGTCGTGTTGGCCGCTATAGTAACATCATAGAACAGAGCCGTGGTTTCGTCATACGTGGTTCCGTCATCATCTAGGAAGATTCTGAACTTAGCCGATGTACCAGTCGTATTGCATATTACTATGGATTTGATAATTGCCGTGACGCCTACACCAGGGCTGTACAGGCTTGCCGCCGTCGTGTTAGCGGGGCGAAGCTGGCCTAGTTGCTTCTCTTGTATTTTCATTACACTAGATAGGCGTAGCGGCGGAGGTCAGTGCCGGCTGCCTCAGGTAGGCGGAATGGGCCTTTGAGGATATTGCCTATAGCCTCGTCAGAGAGTAACAGGTCAAGTAGTCGTTCAAGGTGCTCGACCCTAGCCTCCAGGTCTGGCTCCTTGACTAGCCCAGGCTCCGCTGATATTAGAAGTTGCTCCTCTAACGTAGGCACTAGGCCTCCTCCCTTCTTTGGATAAGTGCTTCGACTAGGAACTCAGGCTCCTGTGAACCTGTCTGTAGTACCTCTATTAGTCTTAATCCTCTGACCCACACGTTCTTGTTATCTCCCCAGGGGCCAAAGCTGGCAACGGCAGCAGGCTGTCCAAGGAGTGTCTCCAGGTCGTTGAACTGTGTAAGGGAGGACCTAGCCTCCACCTCGTCATCCAGCCTAATCCCAGTAGCCAGGTGTAGCTGTACCGAGTACATAGGAATGTGACGTCCTCTAGGTACAGCGAAAGGTTCCACAAAGTTTAGCTCAGGGGCCTCGGTCACATCATCACTTACTAAGTCATACTTGAACTGGACCTCACGGCCTACTATTGAGGTAGGGAGGAAGAAGGTTGTAAGGCCGTTGCTGGTCAGCCTCATAACACTGCCATCTATATCAAGGTTGGAGAAGGAGCCTCCATCTACAGCATAGCTAACCTCCCAGTATCTAGCTGCTGTCAGGTTCTTGCCAACTATATCTATCTTAGGTAAGTCCTTGTCATGCCAGTCTCCAAACCTATACTTGACGGAGAAGCGAGTGCCTGACAGGGCAAACTCATAGCCACCACTGCTAGGGTCGGGAGCGCCTGCACCTGTGGACAGTTTGACGTAGGCAGCATTAACACCTTTGCCTAGCCAAACCCTTGGAGGGCTATTGAGTGCGGATACGTGCATGGCCTCACAGGCCTCAGCAACCCAGTGTACCCAGGTGTCCCAGGTCAGAGGCCCTAGGCTTCTTCGCTCCCTGGCCCAGAGGATATATGTGTCACCATCAACAGCAGCTAGCGCACCGTACAGCCATTGCTGGTCAGGAGCGAGGGCCTTGAATGGCCCTTTAACAGGAGACTCATTCATGACCTCCTGCTCTAGGCCTACACTCTCTACAAGGCCAGGTACAAACCTAATCAGTCCTCGGCCGTGAGGAAACATGACAAACGGATCATAGACCTCCGTGCCTATTCCGTTGCAGGCTTCCTTTGTTACTCTCTTGATAAGGGAAACCCCGAAGCCATCTGTGTCTACACCGAATAGTCCTTCAGCCTTGCCAGCAAATGTGGTTTTTTGGTAGGCGACTAGGCCATTAGGTGGAGGGTCCTTCTCACCAGCCTGGACACTATCTCTCCAGTTAGCATCAACCATAGGGTCATCACCTGACAGAACGTTCCTCACCTCTCCGGTTTTATTTATGCCGAATAGCCTGTTGATACCTGCTGCTAGACGGTATATTGCAACATCACTGGTTTGTGTGAACTCTATACTACCAGTGGGAAATGCAGGTGCAGTGTCGCCTGCTCCTTGGAAGGTATCAGTTTGGAAGCCTGATGTAGTAACCTTCCACAGTGAGTTAGCTACCTCGTCAGTAGTGATGAGGACTAAGTCGTCCTCCCACTTGATACCGTCGATAGCATTGACACCTGCACCAAAGTCTTTGATCTGCACCACTGAGTCATCACTAGGAGCTATTGTATAGACGAATCTACCGGCCAGGACAAAGATAGCACCTAGGGCATCGAAGATATGAGTAGGAGTGACTCCACTTCCGGCCAGTGCAACATCGACTACTCTAGGCCCAGGCAGTAGCCTGAAAGGAAACCTGGTATCGGTATTCTTACCATACTCAGAAGTGCCAGGGATGCCCTGCTGAGACTTTAGACCTCCCATATGCCAGGTCTGCTGAGGGTCTGAGATCATAGCGGGCACACCCTCTGACCAGGGAGGCTCGTCTAAGAAGGTCTGCGAGAAGGCTCTGTGGTCGTCAGTACGGACTAGACGATAGGACTCAGAGCCTAGCTTGATGGAGCCTACATTGTGGACGACTGTTACAGGCATCTAGCACTCCTTAGGCCGCAGGTAGCAGTTCCAGCACTGCCAGTTCCTTGGAGAGTGAGTGATTTGTAGACGCGGCACTCCACTCGACGGTTATATCAAGGGTTTGAGCCGATGTTGTATCTATACTAGATGAAACGTGACCTACGGCATGAAAGGCAAATACAGCATCTCCCAAGGATGCAGTAAAACTTGCAGGGCCAGTATTTATATCTAACTTAGCACTCCACTTTTGGGCACCTGTAGCAGAGTTCAAGAGCCAAACCTGTAATGCCAACTTGAAGGCATCGGCTGAGTTGGTTAAGTCCATGGCCTCCGTGACCAGAACCGTTACGCCTCCCAATTTTACACGCACTTTAAGCGTACCGGTGCCAAGTGGATCGTTGTTCAGGCCATCACCACCAAGGCTCAGGCGGATGCCTCCCGTTGCACCTAGTGTATTAGCAGGAATAGAGAAGCTATAGATGGAGGTCTCGGTGGTAGTATTAGATACAGTTACTTGGTCGAGGTCACGGTCGAGGATACTAACCCCTGGCTGCACATACTCAAGCGCCGTAGCCGCTGCGTTCACTGCTAGTAATTGAGTCTTCGTACCTATGGCTAGCCGTGCCAACACATCAGCCGCAGTTGCCTGTAGTATGTCACCAGCAGTTGTCACTAGGTCAAGTGCAGGATCGATTGCCCACTCAGGGTCATTAGCACCCTGCTTTAACACATATCCTGAGGTTCCTTTGGCTAGCCTCGCTGGTACTGTTGCGTTACGGAAGATAATGTCACCCCTGGTAGTTAGCAGGGATGCCAATATCACGGCCTCCCAGTTTATACCTGACGCTTCGGAGGCCTTAGCAACGAGAGCCTCGCCATCAGAGCCTACAGGTAACCTAACTGCGTTAGTCGCTTCCTGGACAATGATGTCACCCTTGGTTGTTAGGTTAGGTGAGTGTTCAGCATTCCAGTCACTAGGATTAACCAGAGTAGCGTCAGCATCATCAGCCTTACCACTACTAAATGCGTGCTTTATACCTGCCATTTGGAGCCTCCCTACCTCGCACTATATGGTTGTGGAACTGATGTAGGCCAAGGTGATTGCACTTGTCCCTGCCTAGGCTTAGGCCGGTGCTTAACTAGAAGCCTGTGCAGTTCGTCGGCATGAGCAGCCCTAGCCACTCTCCAGGCATTTCTGTCATCTGCGGAGCCTCTACCAGGAGCACTAAGATAAGCTAGTACCTCATCATATGTCAATGCGGCTACTAGCTCCTCAGAGGCATTAGGAGGTGCAGCGGAGGCGTCAGTATAGAGAGGTGGCATAGGCCTAGTGGTTTCCAAGTAGAGAATCTTGCCTGTCTCTATAGAAGGTCTGATCTGTAAGGTCAGCACACCTACATCTTCCCTAATCCTCCACCATCTGCCGTCTACACCAAAGGACTCGTCCACGTCTAGGCCTGATGTAGGATACCAGCGCAGATCATGTACGTGTTCCTTGTCCTTAAGGAATGGTATGCCTGCTAGGCTATACTCTTCCTGGTTAGCTACTCCCACTATAGGCACTCTCTCCACATACCAGTAGCGAGCCTGGCCTCTGTTGAGTGCATCATTCCATACAGTAGGGTCAGCTAGGGTATGCCATTCTATCTCATCGTCATTAACAAAAGCACCAGACCAGGTGGGCAATACAGTCATAGTACCATTAGTAGGATCAGTAGCTGAAACGATGCGAGCCACTTCCTGATTGTTACCAGTAGTAGGCCATAGCCATGTACCCTTACCTCGATCCGCCCTGAATAGTGATGTCTTAACACGGTGATCGGATGTAGTTATCTTGTCACTGTCGGCGCCTGTGTTCACCAACACTATGCCTGCATCGTACTTAGCTAGAGTAGCCTGCCTAGCTCTGAGCCTAGTAACACCATCTACTCGGAAGGGGGCGGAGAGGTCGGACTCTACAGAACCAGTGGAGTGGAAGAAGGAATACTTGTACCAGACATTGAGACTGCCCCCGCTATCCGAGAAGGAGTAGTAGAAGGTGCCTGATACTAACGTTATGTCAGTTATTTGACTGTACGTGCCTCCTAGTGTAGCTGACCTGTATACACGGATAGACTCAAAGGTATCAAGCTGAGTCTCTACGTCTTCTACAATGAAGCGGAGTGTTACAGCCATTAGTCTTCCACCCTCGCAGTACCTCCAGATGGCGCACTGTCTAGTTTAGCCTTCCCATGCCCTTTGTCCTTGTCTATGTCCTCTCTAGCCTTATCTATCTGGAAGGCCAGAGGAGCAGATTGAAAGGTTCCGAACTCAAACACTGTTTGGAAGGCCATGCTATCCCTTCCTGCGCCTCGCTGCACGGTTTGGCTTCACTTCAACATCTCTTTCCTCTGCCTCCAGGACCGCGTGACAGACCTTCAGAACATCCTCATGTATCCAGGGCCAGCGGTAAAGCCTTATTGCCTGGCACAGGAAATCCCACTCGGACTGTTCCAGCAGTATGTTATCCTTCGCACCACTGATCTTCTTCTTGAGTGGGATACGCTTCTCCAGGTCTTCCAGCATGGGGTTGATGGGTTGACCACTTACGCTCAGCGGGGTAGCTAGGGCCTGCGCTAGTAGGTCCTGGGCAGTCTGGGCCACAGTCTTAGACTTGCTGCCGTCTCGCGTTGTCAGCGTTAGGGCAATCTTGGGGAACTTGACTAGGTGCATGGTTCCTTCCTTTCGCCTAAACTAATCCGTGTAGCCGGTAGTGAATATTCTTCGTGCCGCTGCTACTGCTAAGTCCGCCGCCTCAAAGTCGTCGCCAGCGGCGACGGTGCTACCACTTGAGTTTCGAGCCGTTATACCAGCGCGCAGATAGCCAGTGATTCCTGTATCGGTTACTGAAGCAACTTCGGTGCCATTGAAGTAGCTTTTCAGGGTGCTGCCATTGATCTCAACCTTAACCGTGTCGGGCAGGGTCACCGTCTGAGCGGTAGAGTTAAGCTCCGTGTCCGTGCCATTAATAATTTTCTCAAGTTCAAGCTCGTCGTTGTTGCGTAGGTTAGCGTAGTAAGCGGTGATGGTAGTAGTGTCATCTGTCTGTACACGGGCAGCGGCACCTATACGGCTGG
>SDBV01009354.1_pt1 | contig 13041 bp, 12 predicted proteins | sample 2277081 | NCBI WGS metagenome assembly SDBV01 (sample SAMN10402039, study PRJNA504765) | marine sediment metagenome | isolation source: marine sediment core GS10_PC15, 223 cmbsf | place: Arctic Ocean: Southern Knipovich Ridge | collected 2010
CCGCTTGTCCAGCAGGTTGTCGATCGCGATCTCGCCCATCATCCAGTCCCCACGAACCATATTGATCAGCTTGCGACAGATATCTTTGGGGGTAACCGTCGCGCGGGCCAGTACCGCTCCTTCCAGATTGGGTGCGAGCTTTTGCCACATCCCGAGACAGCTATCTGCGTATCGTTCAGCCAACTCGTCCCACTTCCCTTCTGCCGGGGAGACCGGAGCTATCTGACGCAAGAGGCCGGTGAACTTTCCCGGTGGTGCATCGAGCGGGTCGAAGAGAGTGTTGACTGCCGCGTTCGGATGTGGGCTTGGCAGAGCACCATCGCCCGCATCTTTAAAGTCCTTGATCAGATCGTCGAGGCTGGCGTATCCCAGATTGACGACCCAGGCGCGGTCAACGTCCGGATCGAACTCTGCCGCTGTGTACTTGGGTGGTTGCGACAGCGCCAGATGCAACGAGAAGAGGCTCCAATCGGGATGTTGTACGTCGTCCAGCTTGCCGCGCAGATCCTTTACGACCGGCTCTTCAGCCAGCAGCCTGCCAATCGTTTGCTCCACATCGAGGCTGGAGGCGACGAGCTTCTTTGCCTCTACCTCGCGACCGTCAGCGAGCTTAAGCCCAACGGCACGACCGTTTTCTGTGATCACCTTATCTGCTTCTGACTGAACGTACACCATGCCACCGTGAGCCACCAAGTCACGCCAGAGCACATGTGCCAAACGGTGCGAGCCACCCAGGCATACGTGCCAGTTGTCGATCTTTCCTATCAAGAGCGGAAAGCCGGTCGAGAGCCCTTTTGAATCGGTCCTGTACCCGCATATAGCTGCGTGGAACCCGAGGTGAGCACGTACCGCGTCATCTTCAAAGTGCTTTTCTAAGAAGTCAGCGATCGTCGAACCGCGTAGTTTCGCCTCTAGAAACTCCGACCGGTCGCCTAGCCCAAACGTAACGAGTGCCTTGGTCAGATCGTTCATGCTTACTGGCGGCCCATACATGAACGTCTCAAGCATTAGGTTCACGAATCGCTTGGCTTCAATCTGCAGACGCCGGAATGTATCGGCGTCTTTTTCCGAAAAGCGAGCGATCGATTCACAGGTCGCATCGGTTTCGGTGTGAAATGTCATTGCACGACCGTCTTCGAGCACGGTTGCCATCTGCACCTCGGGCTTTTTATAAGCGAGGCCCTGATCGAAGAGATCCAGGTGTTTGAACGCCGGCGCCAGCCCGACAAACGTGTGGTAGTTGGCGTGTATGTTGTGCAAAAAGCCGGGAAGTGTGCTTTCCTCGGTACAGAGCCCACCGCCCTCCTCGCCTCGACGCTCGAACACTCCAACCGACAACCCGGTTCGCGCCAGATACGCGGCCAACGCAAGGCCGTTGTGCCCGGCACCGATGATCACCGCGTCAAAGCTCAGGTTGTGCATGTCATCGGTCACTTCACATCAGTCCGCTGTCGAACCGTCATCCTCGCCATATGGAGGCTTGCCGTACGGCCAATCGGTGGCGAGCTTGTTTGTATACAGTTCCATCACTTCGGTGACCAGTTCTGCGTAACGCAAAAGAAATCGCATGTCCCCGGCTATCTCGATGCTTCCATCCAACCCGGACTCGACCGGATCACGAAGGCCGACTGCTATCTCTTCAAACACTGTCGCTGATCCGGTGAAACGGAAGTCGAGATCGCGGGGGCCAGGAGGCTCGTCAACGCTTTCGAGCAACACACAGCGCCCGTCTTCTAAGTGAAACATCAGCTGCAGCTTCTCACCCTGTGGAACGTAGGGAGAGTTACCGTCACCGTTGATCACGACATAGATGCGCCACAGACCGTCAGGCGCACGTTTTGCAAGATCCTCGTCGGAGTTGATGACGTCGGACCAGCTTCCCAGCCACTCCTTGCTGAAGATATCCGGCATCTTTACTGCCCCCTTCCATCGGTGCTATTTGTGATCACTGTTTCCAAATGTTTGTCCATCTAGTACAGCCTTCCTTCGGGTATCGGTGGCCGCTTGATCTCATAGTCCTCCGCAATCGCCTTGAAGGCGTTGTAGCCGCAACCAGCGTGCATACCGCCACCGGGGTGGCTCGACGCCCCACACAGATAGAGGCCGTCGATCTCGGTACGGTACTGCGACGCCTCGGGAAAAGGACGGGCGCAGCTCAACTGGTCGAGCGCAAACGCGCCGTTTGAGAAATCCCCCAACCGCATGCGGTTTTTCTCGTCCATCTGGTCAGGCGTGTAGAGCGTCTGATCGATCACATTCTCCTCGGTCATGTTGGGCGCGTATTTCGACCACAGATCCAAGAACCGTCCGTTGTATGTATCTCTCACCTCGGTCCATTCCTCGTCTGTCAGCTCGTCGGCTGAAGGAAAGAAGAACCATCCGGTCATGCTGTGCTGGCCCGACGGCGCCTGGCTGGGATCGAAGATCGAATTGACCCATATACCGGCACCGGGTATCTCGGGCAGGTGACCGCCGTAGGCTGCCCGAACGTAGTCGAGTATCTCGTCGGGGGTCTCGAAACCAACGACCGTGTAAAAACAGCGATCTATCTCTGGGTCCTCTTTTGCCGATAGATAATGAGGCGGCTCTTTGATGCACCAAGCGGTTGTACCGAGCACGTGACTTGGTCCGTAACGAAAGTTGCGTGATTTGGTCACGTAAGCCTCGGAAAGGTTCTCCTCGCCAACCAGATCGAGAAAGGTCTGCTTCACATCGACGCTGGAGGCGACCACTTGCCTTGCTTTGAACTCCCTGCCATCCACGGTCTGCACGCCGGTCACCCTGTTTCCCTCAACAACGATGTTGCAGACATCCGCCGACTCTAGGAAGGTGACGCCCTCACGTAGGCAGGCCTGGACCATCGCATGGGCGAGTGTGTGAGTCCCACCGATCGCGAGCCTCCAGATAGAGTTGAGCCAAAGTACGGCAGCCACAAATGAAATGGCACCGCCCTCCATATCTAGTGGAGTGCCCCACTCCACACACTCTCGATAGAGAAGGGTTTTAAGCTCGGGCGTCTCGAAGAGCTCATCGATCATAACTTTGGGAGACTTGAGCGCTACGGACAAGTCCAGGCCAAGGTAGTCGAAGATATTTTTATAGACCTCTCTGAAGAAAGGGTTACTAAGGGGTTCCGGCAGCTCGCCGGGCTCGACCATTGGCGGAGGGTTGTAGACCTGTGCCGCAAGAAGCTGATCTATGTCCATAGTTCTTCTCTTGAGCTCACAGAAGGTGTCTGCATCTTTTTTCGAGTAACGCGAGATGCTTTTGTGAGTCCGATCGAGCAGGTCAGGTCGATGGATGATGATCGGTGGGCGGCCGTCCGCAAAGGCGATGCCGCACTGAGCCTCTGGGTAGACCGACTGCGCGCCAAGCTTTTCCAGTGAGAAGTCTTGGTAAAAGGGCATGTAGTCGTAGAACTCCATGAACTGGGCGTGCATGTTGTGGTAGAAGCCCGGGATGCAGGGCTCCTCGGTGTTCGCGCCTCCACCTTCCTCATGTCGCTTCTCAAGAATCGCGACGGACCAACCCGATCTAGCCAGATACGCCGCCGTGCAGAGTCCGTTGTGCCCGCCGCCAACTATGAGTGCATCAAACTCGGTTGCAGCAGCCATCTCTCACCCCCCTCATCGACACCCCTCCGTCGTGCCAAAAACAATCTCTGCGAGAGTATATAACCGGACGGTCAATTAATAAAAGAAGTTCCAACGATTTTGAATTTCTATGCCGATACGATAGTAAACGGCACTGTCCGAATCTCACTACGAGACCCGAAACCTAAAGCCGTTCGAAAATCTCCGGTAGATGCTTTAGAAAGCCCTCATACCGAAAAATCTTATCCAGATCCTTCTTGCCGAGTGTCTTGGCCACATCTGGATCGTTCGCAAGGAGCTCACGGAACGGCCGCTGCTGCTCCCACGCGCGCTGAGCATGGTGCTGGACTATCCGGTAGGCCTCGTCTCGCTCTAGACCGGCTTCTACCAGCGCGGTCAAAACACGCTGCGAAAAGAGCGCTCCAGACGTGATCTCAAGGTTTTCTTTCATGCGATCTTCGTGGACTGTCATCTCGCCGACCACGTTGAGTGCAAGCGACAGCATGTAGTCGACAGCTATGAACGAATCGGGCACGATCACGCGCTCGACTGATGAGTGAGATATATCGCGCTCGTGCCAGAGCGCCACGTTTTCGAGAGCTGGCACCGCGTTGCCACGGACTACCCTTGCCAACCCGCTGATGCGTTCACAGATGATCGGGTTTCGCTTGTGGGGCATCGCTGAGGACCCTTTTTGACCACGTCCGAAGGGCTCCTCGACTTCGCGTACCTCGGTTCGCTGAAGGTGACGGATCTCGGTTGCGAAACGTTCCAGTGAGGCGGCTGTCAGTGACAGCGCCTGCAAAAGCTGTGCGTGCCTATCTCGGGCAACGACCTGGGTGGCGATCGGCTCCTCCCTTAAGCCCAGCTTGCCCAGCGCAATCCTTTCGAACTCCGGGCCGGTCGCCGAGTAGGTCCCGACGGCGCCCGACAGCTTGCCAACCGAGGCCTGCCCGACTGCTGCTTCCAGGCGGTGCAGGTTGCGCTCGGCCTCCAACGCAAAGCCCGCAAGTTTCAGCCCGAAGGTGGTCGGCTCGGCGTGCACTCCATGCGTTCTGCCGACACATACCGTCTCTTTGAACTCCCTGGCTTGCTCTTTCAACTTTTCCACATACCGATTTGCACCTTCGACTAAGAGCTTGCCCGCATCCTTGATCTGAAGCGCCAGCGCTGTATCGAGCACGTCTGATGAGGTCAGCCCGTAGTGCACCCACCTACCCGGTTCGCCCACCGATTCGGAAACTACGTCGATAAATGCCGCCACGTCGTGATTGGTTATCCGTTCACGCTCTTTCACCAATTCGATGTCAAATTCCGCACGTCGCTTGATCGACTCCAGGTCGGCCTCTGGCACTACTCCCAACTCGCACCACGCCTCGCAGGCTGCCAACTCGACATCCAGCCATCTCTGCAACTTGACGTCCTCGGACCAGACCTGACCCATCTTCTCGCGTGTGTAGCGGGTGATCAAGGTTTACCAAGGATCCGCGCAGCCAAAATCGCGGCGTTACGGGCACCGTCGATCGCTACACAGGCAACCGGCACACCGGGTGGCATCTGCACGGCTGAAAGCAGAGCGTCGAGCCCTCCTAGGCTCTTTCCCTTTATCGGCACACCGATGACTGGTAGGTCTGTGTGTGCGGCAACGACTCCGGGTAGTGCAGCCGACATGCCCGCACCGGCGATGATCACCTTTATTCCGCGCATGTGTGCGTTTTTTGCGTACTCAGTAACCTTGTCCGGATCACGGTGAGCGCTCATCACGCGCACCTCGAACGAGATGGCTCTCTGTTTGAGCTCATCTCCGGCAGGCTTCATAACCTCCTTGTCGTTCTTCGAGCCCATGATGATCCCTACCCTGGGTGAGTCGACCTCTATCTCTTCAAAAGCCTCTTCTACTTCAGGCAGTGTGTCGCCTCCCTCGGGGACAACAGTTGAGGCTGCGTGGCCTTTTTCCGGCTCTTCTTGCGTCGTCATTACTAAGACCCTACAACTTCTGTCCGATCGACGGCGCGCGCCGCTATATCTGTGCGGTACTGCATACCGTCAAACTTGATTTTCTCGACTGCGTCGTACGCGCTCGAACGTGCCTCGGCCACACTGTGACCGAGCGCTGTTACACCGAGAACCCGCCCTCCAGCAGTTACAAACTCGTCTCCTTCTTTTGCGGTTCCTGAGTGGACCACCTCAACTCCTTCAGGCTCAATCGCTGCATCAAGTCCCGATATCACATCTCCCTTGGACGAGCTTGCCGGATAACCGCGCGATGCCGCCACGACGTTGACCGCCCACGAATCATGCCATTCCAACTTGGCGTCGGCAAGGCCGCCTTTAACCGCTGAACGGTCCAGTAGATCGAGTAGATCGCTTTCCAGACGTGGTAGAACAGCCTGTGTCTCAGGATCTCCAAATCGGCAGTTGAACTCCAGAACCTTGGGCCCGTTCGAAGTAAGCATCAATCCCGCATACAGCACACCAGAGTACGGATCACCGCTTTCTCGCATCAGGTCTAGCACCGGTCTGTGTATCGCTTCAACCATCCCCTCGACATCTTCCATCCCTACGCCTGGCACAGGCGAATAGCTTCCCATGCCTCCGGTGTTCGGCCCATCATCGCCATCGAAGATCCGCTTGTAGTCCTGTGCGGGAGCCAACGGCACGACATTCTCTCCGTCGCAAAGAGCTATCAGCGAAAGCTCTTCCCCCTCTAAGTGCTCCTCAACCAGGACGCGCGCCGCTGCCTCACCGAACTTGCGCTTCCCGAAGAAGTCATCGAGCGCCTCCTCGGCATCCGTCTCATCTTCGACGATGATCACGCCCTTTCCCGCTGCAAGACCGTCCGCTTTTAAAACGACGGGGTAACCGTACTCCGAGATTGCCCGCCGTGCCTCATCCGGAGAGGTAGCTGTCCTGCAACCGCCAGTTGGGACACCTGCCTCGGCCATGATCTCCTTGGCGTAGATCTTGCTGCCCTCAAGTCGCGCCGCGGCTTGGCTGGGCCCGAACGCCTTCAGTCCTTGATCTGTAAACTCATCGACGATCCCCTCGACCAGTGGAGCCTCGGGCCCGATGACGGTTAGATCGACTTTCTCGTCGGTCGCAAGACGTGCCAAGCTCTCGATATCCGTCGCAGCTACCTCATGACATATCGCATCCAATGCTATTCCAGCGTTCCCTGGAGCGCATAGAATCTCTGTATCTTTCTCGCTACGCCCAAGTGCCTTTACCAGCGCGTGCTCTCTGCCTCCTCCTCCTACTACCAATACCCGTGGCATATCTCAATCACCTCACATAACTCTGCGATATGCGACGTAAGCGGCCAAAGCTGTGCCCAGAAGAACAAAAGGAGCCCGGGTAAGGCTGTCCGCCACGGCACCTAGATCCAAACCATAAAAGATTATGAAGGGTGAAAGGTAGCTCCAAATCGCGCCGAACAGTGCGACTCTTGCGGTTTCTACACTGCGATACCTGCCAGACGCCCGCAAAACCAGCTCTCCCATCGCCAGTCCCACCAAATATCCGAATATCAGCGCAAAGAAAAGGCCGAAACCCTGAAGAAAGGCCAGTAACAGCCCTATCAGAAGGCCTCCTATCGCTGCTGCAGCTATCGTGCGGGCAAGGTTGCCAGGCTTGATCCGCGCCTTCGCAGACCTCGGTTGCTTTGAACAGTCCGGGCATTTGATTCCTACCGCGCTGTAGACCATGCAGTCCGTACACAACGGTCTTTCACACTGCGAACACGAAACCGATGTTTCCCGGCCCGGATGTCTGTAGCATGTGCTTTGACCTTCAACTGCACGGGTCGCATCGCCGCTGCTGCCTATTGGTTCCTCGTCCGACAATGAATCCTTTTTATACCGAGGAAATGAACTCTTCTACGGGGATCGCGGGCAGCGTCTCGTAAGTAGCGGTGCCGCGAGAGCCTAGTTCTAGAGAGATCTTGGCGATCGTCTTCTCGTCCGGTGCCTCGATCACGTTGATGAAGTCAAAACGCCCCAGCGTCGCCCACTGATCCTTCACTTTGGCGCCAAGCGCCTCGATCTCCTTGTTCACTTCCTTGATCCGGCTTGGATTGTTCTTGATCGTCTGAACCCCCTCCGGCGATAAAGTACTCATCATGATGAATGTCTTCACAGATGTCTCCCTTCTTACGAGATCTACAGATACAAACCCATAGACTAACCGGATAGGCTTAGAACTGTGGGCATATACGGAAAGATTTTTGCTGGATTCTATGACCGGGCGATGGCGAGCTCTGAGGCTGCCGGGCTCCGCCAGATACGAAAAGAGTTACTCGAGGAGGCCTCGGGAACAGTCCTCGAGATAGGGGCTGGAACGGGAGCAAACGTACCCTTATACGGCGATTCTGTAGAAAAACTGGTATTAGCCGAGCCCGAGCCGGCGATGATCAAGCGCCTGAAAACGTCAATTTCGAGCTCAAATCTTCCATGTGAGGTAGTGCAGGCACCGGCGGAATCGCTTCCAATGCCCGATGCAAGTGTGGATACGGTGATCTCAACGATCGTGCTCTGCACGGTGGAGAGCCCTGAGCGCACGCTTGCAGAGATTGCACGCGTCCTGAAGCCTCGCGGCAAGCTTCTATTCCTCGAGCATGTTCGTAGTAGTGAGCCAAAGCTCGCCGCATGGCAGGACCGTCTCAATTGGCTATGGAAAAAAATCAGTTACGGCTGCAACTGCAATCGCCGAACGCTCGATCTGATCAACGATTCACCACTTTCGATCGTCGATGCAAGAAAGGGCAAGATCCCGAAGGCGAATCGGTTGGTGAGACCGTGCGTAACGGGTCTCGCGTCACCGAACCCGAACTCTTCGAACCACAGTTGAGCTTCGATCGTTGTTGGACCCTTGTTCGAGAATTGACTTGAACAGATACTGGCCCACTCGGCGAAGCCTATAGCCCTTTATATATCGAGACTTACCCTGTTTCTTGGTCGTTATCGACGCCACAACCTTGTATCTGCAGTGCTTTCGACAGTACCTATAGCGCACCTGAACCTTAATGTTTCCATCACTTTCCTTCGGAACGATCCTGCCCCGGAACACGATCACCTTGCCTCTTTGTGCTCGGTAGTAGTGACGGCCCCGTATCTTCGCAACTGACAGCATCTCGCCTTCCTCCGATCGCAAGTACAGTGTGAGATACGAATCGCCGTCGCATACATCGCCCTTCCCATCAAAGTCCCAGTCACTTTGTCGCGAGTTTTTCTCGAGTGGGCAGTTATCGGCACCGTCCTTGATTCCATCAGCGTCCCCGTCAACATCAATCGGGCTTGTCTCGCCTCTGTCAATCTTGCCGTTTCGGTTTTGATCCTCTTTACCGTCGGCAATTCCATCCCCATCTGTGTCAGGATTGGTCGCATCTGTCTCATTTGCTGACCGAAAACCGTTCTGATCGGCGTTTTCAACACCGTCGAGGAGGCCGTCACTATCGCTGTCAATCTTTGACGTATCGCTGCCGTACACGATCTCGTTCGCATCCGGTACACCGTCGCCGTCTAAGTCAAACCCGACTCCGGCATGCGTTATTGATGCCGTCGATGCGAGCAAACTAACGATCAGTGCTGAAAGTATTACGAATCTCATTCCTCACCCTATATATCGACAACCATGGCCGGGAACAAAAGTCGCGATCGAAATGCTTTGGCCCTGCTTTTTGTCATTTCTCCACCCATGCCTCAAGCTTCGCGCAACGGATGCCGATTATCTGAGCTGTACCAACGGTTTTTTAGGCCGGGACTACCCGTGACGTGCTTTTAGGCAAAACCAAAGGAGACGAGATACGGTGCAAGATATCACGGAGCAGACTCTGACATCGGGTCCGAGAATGAAAGCAAGGGGCAGCCTTGGCTGGAGGAGTATTGCAGCATTGGTCGACATGGTGATGTTGTTATTATTGGCGTCGATCGCGTGGGCGTTGTTTAGTAGCAGCGATGTGGGTGGTGACAGTTCTTCGGCAAGCTTGAGCGACGGGGGCAAGTTTGTGACTTTAATGCTTTGGTTTCTTTACTTCGAAATAATGGAGACCATGTACGGTAAGACCGTGGGCAAAATGCTCTTCAAGTTGCGCGTGTTAAGGGTTGACGGCTCGAAGCCGGATGCAACCGCGATAGCGATACGCACTGTCTTTCGTGTCATCGACGATCTCCCGTTCTTTTACTTGCTCGGCTTCATCGTCGCTTCAACGAAGGATGGAAAGCAGAGAATCGGCGACCTGGTTGCAAAAACTATGGTAGTCAAAAACTGATTCGAACAGACAAGCCGTGATCTCGAGGTACTAGCCCACGGCAGCCTTGGCTTTCGCTTTCTCAAACTCGAACTTTCCGTCTTTAGCCTCGATATGCACAGTGTCGCCGTCTGCAAACTTGCCATCGAGTATCGCCAGCGCCAGCTTGTCTACAAGCTGTTTCTGTATCACTCGTTTGAGCGGTCTTGCGCCGTAGGTCGGGTCGTAGCCTAAGTTGACGACCAGCTCACGTGCGTCATCGCTGAGCTCTACCTCTATGCCTCGCTCTTTGACTCGCTCTACAAGCTGTGTTACTTGCAAATCGACGATCTCTTTGATCTCTTCCTTGGTCAGACGACGGAAGATTACGGTGTCATCGACACGGTTTAGAAACTCCGGCTTGAACTGCTGCGCGATTGAGTCCTCGACCTCGCGTCGCATCTTCTCCTCGTCGGACTCGCTGACGATGTACTGCGAGCCAACGTTGGAGGTCATGATCAAGATCGTGTTCTTGAAATCAACTACGTGACCCTGGCCGTCTGTGAGCCTACCGTCATCCATCACCTGCAGCAGTACGTTGAAGACATCCGCGTGCGCTTTTTCAATCTCGTCGAGCAGAATGACCGAGTATGGACGCCTTCGAACCGCCTCCGTCAGTTGGCCTCCCTCCTCGTAACCCACATATCCGGGCGGCGCTCCTATCAGACGAGCCACCGTGTGCTTTTCCATGTACTCGGACATGTCGATACGGATCATCGCGTCTTGGGTATCGAACATGAACTCCGCAAGTGTGCGGGCAAGCTCGGTCTTTCCCACTCCCGTGGGCCCTAGGAAAAGAAACGATCCGATCGGCCGATCGGGGTCCTGCAGCCCGGCTCGGGAACGGCGTAGCGCGTTTGAAACCGCAGCCACAGCCTCGTCCTGGCCTATCACGCGCTGGTGCAGTCGCTCCTCCATGTGAACCAACTTCTCTATCTCGCCCTCCATCAGACGTGATACAGGAATCCCAGTCCACTTTGCAACTACCTCGGCAACGTCCTCGTCGTCTACCTCCTCCTTCAACATGGTCAGCTCAGACTGCAGTTCGTGTAGTTTCTCCTGCTGTTCCTCGACTATTTTCTCCAATTCAGGAATCTCTCCGTATCTAAGCTCTGCAGCCCTCTGCAAGTCCGAGTCGCGCTCCGCCAGCTCGGCCTCGCGGTTGGCCTGCTCCAACTTCTCCTTGGCCTCTCGGATCGACGAGATCGCGTCCTTTTCAGACTGCCAGTGAGCCTTCATCTCTGTCGAGCGTTCTTGAAGCTCTGCCAACTCTTTGGCGATCGCGTCACGACGTGCCACGGAAGCGTCGTCCTTTTCTTTCTTTAGTGCCTGCTGTTCTATCTCCAGCTGCTGGATGCGGCGTTCCACCTCATCGATCTCGGTCGGCATCGAGTCGATCTCGATCCGCAACCGTGACGCTGACTCGTCGATCAAGTCGATCGCTTTATCCGGCAGAAAACGGTCAGATATGTAGCGGTTTGAGAGCATCGCCGCAGCGACGATCGCAGAGTCCTGAATACGCACGCCGTGATGCACCTCGTATTTTTCCTTTATACCGCGCAGAATCGCAATCGTGTCCTTGACTGAAGGCTCTTTCACGTACACCGGCTGGAACCGCCGCTCCAGGGCAGCGTCCTTCTCGATGTGCTTTCGATACTCGTCCAAAGTCGTTGCCCCGACGGCGCGCAACTCGCCGCGCGCCAGCATCGGCTTGAGCATATTCGCTGCATCTACCGCTCCCTCAGCCGCCCCGGCACCGATCAGGGTGTGCAGCTCGTCGATAAAGACGATTACCTGCCCTTCAGCCTGCGCAACCTCTTTCAGCACCGCTTTGAGTCGGTCCTCGAACTCCCCTCTGTACTTACTTCCAGCAATCAGTGCCCCGATATCGAGTGCGACCAGCTTTCGATCCTTCAACGACTCCGGCACATCTCCAGAGATAATTCGTTGTGCCAGCCCCTCAACTATTGCAGTCTTTCCAACGCCTGGCTCTCCGATCAGGACGGGATTGTTTTTCGTGCGACGCGAAAGCACTTGGACAACTCGCCGGATCTCGTCATCCCGGCCGATCACTGGATCTAGCTTGCCCTTCTTCGCCTCTTCTGTCAGATCGCGACTGAACTTCTCAAGTGCCTGATACTTGTCCTCAGGGTTTGGGTCTGTGACACGATGTGGTCCACGCACCTCTGCAAGCGCTTTCAACACCGCATCCTTAGTTGCTCCCACTCCACTTAGGATCCGGCTGCTGGGTGTATCGGACCCCGACAGCGCTAGAAGCATGTGCTCGGTTGAGATGTATTCGTCACGTAGCTCGCCGGCTTCTTTCTCCGCTGCCGACAGAAGCCTTGCCAGCTGTCCGGACGGCCTTGCCTCAGTAGCATCACCGGAAACCTGAGGCAGCTTCTCGAGCTCCTCGTTTACCTTGCCACGAACAGTCTCAGGTGAAACGCCCAGTTTTTGCAGCACCGGGACGACAACGCTCTCTCCCTGCTCCAGTAATACCGAAAGAAGATGCTCGGGCGTAATCTCGGGATTGCTTCGTTCGTGGGCGAGTCGTTGTGCCGCCTGCAAGGCTTCCTGGGACTTGACCGTGAACTTATCCTGTTGCATAAGCTATTTCTTTCCTCGTTTTATCTGAATACGAAACCCTTTGGGCGGTGCAGCCTCTTCGGCAAGCACGATGTCCACATGCCGTTCATAGGGAACTATTTCACGACGGTAGCTGCGATGCACGGCCTCGATCTCACGTGCATATCGCTTCTTCATCCTCTCGATCTCTTCAGATGCCAGTTCGAGCTGTCCCCGCATCTCGATCACCACCTGTTCGAGCTCGAAGACTCTTTCCACCCCAGCCAGGTTCATTCCCATCTCGACCGTCAGCTCATGGATGTAACGTAATCGCTCGACATCTGCCTGGGAGTAGAGGCGAGTCTTCTTTGCAGAGCGATTCGGCTTTATTAGACCACGTTGCTCGTATACACGCAGCGTCTGAGGGTGCATGCCAGCAAGCTCAGCCGCCACGGATATCATGAACACACCCCGTACCCTGCTTGCTTTTCTGCCTCTCTTTGCCACCGTTATTTACTCCCCGAGAGGATCTGAGATCGCGGATTGCCGTTCATGACTTGCGCCAGAGTGTCCAGTGCTGCCTCTTCATCTTTCGTC
>SDBV01009355.1_pt1 | contig 13040 bp, 9 predicted proteins | sample 2277081 | NCBI WGS metagenome assembly SDBV01 (sample SAMN10402039, study PRJNA504765) | marine sediment metagenome | isolation source: marine sediment core GS10_PC15, 223 cmbsf | place: Arctic Ocean: Southern Knipovich Ridge | collected 2010
CCATTGCTCCTCGAAGGACGATATAACGAGATAGGGGAAAGTTCACTTTCACGGTCGAGGAGTTGTGTATTTCGCCACGGGCTCAATAGCGTCCCAAGGGTTGATCTGCATCGTGCCACAAGTGCTCATCCCCCTTTGAGAGACAGGTATGAGAGTCGGGACTAACCGTCTTCCTACTGGTTGTCACGCCAAAGTTGGTTTGGCCTTACGATGGCATTGGCCTGACTCCCATTCTGATTGGTACAGAAATCAGGAGCACGTCACTTGTGCGACAGTAAGATATCCAGTATCTGTGTTGCCTTCTCGTGGTTGGGTCGAAATGTCATTAACGAAACGGATCATACGATGTATTGCGGGAACTGCGAGTTTCTGGAAGATGGTACGATCAGGGCCGAAAAGTTAGCGCATGCAAAAATCCACAATCTGAAAGGGCAAAAGGGAAAACTTATGAGAATTAACTGGAATGCCGAGGCCGAAGAATACGCCGGCTTGATCGTATCCGACACGGCTGAACCCGTGGTGAAGGAACATTTCGATCGAATCGTCATAGCGGCGCGAAGTGGGTATGTAGACCACCCCATTGCCCAAGATTGGGTGAAAAGATTGCGAAAGCACCTCGGGTCCTTTGACGTTCCTACCCTGGGATTCGGCACCTCCGAGGACGGCAAGGCTTGGGGCATGGTCGTGCAACATGAGGACATTCATGAAATCAAGTTTGACGTTGTGCACACGGCCGCGCAAGCGATGGGACGCGCCGTGGATTGGCTCGGAGAAGTGCCCGTAGAATATACGTGCCCTTCTTTCTTGGATGCACTCTGGCGCGACATGGTTATTGCGGACAGTTCCACAGACTGACCAGCTGGCCAAGGTTGGGCACGAATCGGGGGGAGAGGGTCTATGTAGCATACCGTATTATCTGTATTGAATTGCTACAAGAAGCATTTGCATTCTTGCGCCAAATCGAGTATAATATTAATAATTGGCAGATCTTGATCGGCCAACCAGTCGGCTCAGGGGAGCCGGCTAGAAGGAATCTCTATTGCCCCCTTGCGGGCCATGCCATGGAAGCCCCAAACGCAAGAATTTCGAGAGGGTGTGCCCTTGCGCGCTGAAAAACGCAACAACAAGAAAAGTGAACTCAAACTGATAATCAGCCGAGAGGCCTCTTGCTGAATGGAAGAAATGAAGATTGAACTCGGTCGAACAGAGGCTGTGGACGGTTAGGATTCTTATGAGCACTACGCTGATCCAGCCCGAAAACTTTCCAGCAGCACCCGGACACAGAATGTCCAGCATCGACCCCTACTCTGTAACACATACCCCTCAAAGTGCACGCATTCCACAGACACACACCTCCATTCCCACTGCACCTCCGAATTCTGATAAGCCCGTTTCTGCCTTGCCGGCAGCTATCCTTGCAGGTGTGGATACGTTGGAGATTGGCCTTTTTGTCGATTTTGGGTATTCATGGAGTTCCCTTCGTGAACACTTGCTAGATTATCAGATGTCAGCCCCTGGCCGCGAAGTCCCGGTTAAACTGGGTGGTCAACCCTTTGCCCTTCAGCCTCGAGGTCGGTCGACCGCACGATTTCAGTTGATTGGCAGCGACTTGACTCTCTTGATCGCTGATAACGACGCTCCCCGCGGACATTTTCCAAATGTCCGTTTCGAGCTATCTTCTCATGCTCTATGGTCACAGGGATGGATCAGAGCAGCAGATCGATGGCTTGACTGGATTCAGAACTTGGGAATGATCGATCACACAATCATTACTAGGGTGGACCTTTGCGCGGATCTATTGCTTTCTGCTCCACTCGCACGCCAGGAGCTCGAAGACGGGATGGTGACGCAGGCTCCGACACATCAAACTATTATTAACACGCGTACTGGTGTATTTGAGACCTTAGTTGTTGCCAAGAACCCCCTCCGACTACAGATCTATGATAAGCTTGCAGAGGCCAGTAAACGGGGCTCTCTGGCAAGATGGATTTCTGCTTGGGGTTGGGATCCTAGACCACACCAGCAGCATGTGTGGCGGGTTGAGTTTCAGCTGCATAGGGCCAAGCTGAAAAAGCAAGGGGTAGCTACTTTTGAGGACCTAAGAGCCAACATAGGAGCCCTTTGGGCATACTTGACAGGAACTGAGGGTTCAGGGCCAGCGTGGTTCTCTTTGCGAACACCTTCTCGCAACGCTCAGAGGACCCGCTGGCCCCTCCATCCGGTCTGGCTGCTGATCCAACAGCAGGCAGGTCAATTTGGGGCTTTTGGGCAACTCCAACGTAACGTTTCCGTGTCGGCCGACCCATCGCAACGGATCAAGCAGATGGATGGTCTTCTGAAATCCTGTGCAGCCATGTACGGAATCCTTAACCAGGAAGACGCCCTTGCAATGATGTGCGATGAGATTCGGCGACGAACCAGTCCTGAGGCGTTCAAGCAAGATGTGACCGCAAGGATGCTTCGGTTTCCTCATAGCTCTGTTCCCTACGTTCCATTGCCGAGGAAGTCATAGGGGACAGAGGCGACCGGACTGCTTATCCAAGCATTACAGGGGCGCACGCTTTGTCGCAGGCCTCGACACTTCCAGCAGATCATCGACAGCATGGTCTACAGCTGACCGAGGTGCCTCTATTGCCGGTTGCTTCTGCCGAGCAGATGCTACGTCAGGCGAGAACGAAGCTCGCTTTGCTGCCTGCTTGCCCCGCGGTAACCTCCAGTCGGGTGTCGATGCGATCCTTCAATTCCGATACATGTGAGATGATGCCTACTAGTCGACCGCTATGCTGGAGATCGATAAGGGCGCGCATGGCATCGTCGATCGCCTCGGTATCCAAGCTGCCGAAGCCTTCGTCGATGAAGATCGTGTCCAAGCGTATGCCACCAGCATAGGACTGGACGACGTCTGCGAGCCCTAAGGCCAATGACAGGGCCGCGAGGAAGCTCTCTCCACCCGACAGTGTGCATGCTGGGCGGGTCTGGCCTGTGTACGCATCGTGGACCTCCAAGTCGAGTCCGGCTGCGCGGCGTCGATCAGTGGTGTCCCGCTGACGCTGAAGTAAGTATCGCCCCTTACTCATTATCTTCAACCGGTCAGATGCGGCCACGAGCACGTCATCCAGCAGGGCCCCCAAGACGAACCGCTGAAACGTGATGTTCTGGGAATTGTTCCCGTTCGCTATATCAGCAACATGTCCCAATACAGCGTATTGCTGTTCCAAGGTTGCAGTGCTTCGTGCATCATCTGCCAATGCTTTCAGCCACTTCTTGTGTTGCTTGACCCGACCGTCGAGATCAGCCGAGTTCCTCACGCCTGCTTCAACAGCTTCGGCTGACTCTTGGGTACGTAGCTCAAGCTTCTCCAGATCAGGCTCCTTGAGCCCGTCCGCTGCGGTCTTTGCTCGTGAATTCCGCTCTCGAGTTGCGGACAAGGTGTCCTGATACTTCTTGATCTCAAGGTCGAGCGAGGAGATTTGCTCATCCAGCAGCTTGGCAGCAGCATAGTCATGCTTGTTCTCAAATCCTGCTTGTGTCAGTCGCTTCTCGAGTGTGTCGCGAGAAGCTTTTTCTGCAAACTCGGCATTCTTGGTGGTTTTGTTGGTCGCGACAAGAGCGGACTTACAGCTGGCTAGTGCCTCGGCAGCGTGCCTTGCCGCCGTCTCTACCTTTTCTTGCGTTTGTTCCAGCGAGATTAACTTGCTTTCTGCCTCTTTCCAAGCATGTTCAAGGGTTTCGGCATCGCGGAGTTTCTCGGGAACACCCTTCTCCTGTTCTTGAACCTGCCCGATTAGGGTGTTCAGCTTGCCCTTGGCGGGGTCCAGTTTCTTACCCAGCTGCTCGGAGTTCTTCACGGCAGCCTTCTGGCTCTTGGTGAGAACCGTGATTTCCTTAAGGAGTTCTTCTGAGTCCTTCTGTGCTTGGATTGCCGCTTTAAGCTGACTCTCTCGCTGCTCTACGGCGGCCTCGAGTTCCAGGAACTTGAGTTCCGCCCGGTTATTCAGTGATTGCTTGTAGGAATCTTTCTTCGACCTCGCCACAGCAAGCTCTTTCTCCAGCTTCGTCAGCTTCTTGGTGGCCTTCTCACGTTTCTGATCGAGTTGTTCGAGTGCCTTACGTTGGGCCTCAAGTTGGGTGCTGTCTGGAAGGTCATCGCTTGCAGTTGCGGGATTTGGATGGTCCTTGGATCCACACACAGGACATGGCTGGCCTGTTGTCAGTTGTATTGCCAGGCTTCCGGCTGCGCCTTCCTGAAAGGCTTTTTCCATTGCACGCAGTGCGAGAACGGCCTGCTGAAGATCATCCTGAGCCTTGTCGCTATCCGCCTCGGCCTTGGTCCGGGCCGTCTCAAGCTTGTTGATTTCTTTGGCGAGTTCCTCGACTTTTGCTCTCGCTTCCAGGTCCTGCTTGGCTTGCTTCAGCGCCATTCGATGTGCTTCGGTCTGACTGGAGAGTTTCTCAGCCTCCACCTGGGATGATTTCAACGTCTCCAATTTTGCAGCCAGTCTGTCGGCGTCCTTGCCCGCCTCGTTCCGCTGGCGAGTCAACTCGTCAACGGTGTCACGAACATCCGTAAGTTGCTTCTGCGCGAGAGCCAATTTGCTCAGCTGCTCGGTGAGTTGCTTGAGCTTGTCGATTTCAAGACGAAGTTCATCCGCCTCAGACTGTCGTTGCTTCTGCTTGGTCAAGGCCTTGTCAGCTTTGTGCTTGTCCTTCTCGGTCTTGGTCAGTGCCTCTTGGGCATCTTCTTGGACCGACCGTGCTTCCTTCAGTTCCATTGTTCGCTGCTTGGTTTGGCTTTCTACATCTCGCAACTGCGCAGCCTGCTTGCCACGATCGTGGCTAGATCGTTTCTGTTCGATTTCTTTCGTACGGGCTTCGAGGGTAGACAGAACTGAGGCGGCCTCCTTCAGTTCCTTGAACTTGGTATGTGCTTGCCTACCCGCTTCTAAGGCCTTGTCCGCCTGTGCTTTCTTCTTTCGGTGGCCTGTGAGTTGTCGGTCGAGCTTGTCCAGTTCCTTGAGCAAGGCTTGCGTCCGTTCCTGCAACTCCCCTTCGGACTCGATATCGGCCGTGCTTAAAACCAGTTGTCGCCGAATACTGAGTTTTTCAAGTTTATCGTGCAAAACTTTGCGGGCCTCCTTGAGCGCCTGCTCGATTCGTCGGTAAACCTCAGTCTGAAAGAGGGCCTCCAGGATCTCCTGTCGCTCACGCGAATCGGCTAGCAGCAGTTGGCGGAACTTGCCCTGCGGCAGCATTACGACCTGGCGGAACTGGTCACTGCGAAAGCCCAGCAATTCCGCTATCTTCTGATTGACCTCATTGGCCTTTGTCGCCAATGGCTCGCCATCATCGTCCTTGTCTTTCAGGCCGGTTCGTTTCCACAGATATGCCGCTGCCTTTTCGACGGTTGTGCCATCACCGACCTTCTTGGGCCGTTCGTAGCTCGGATTGCGACGGATGCGATATACCTCTTTGCCTAAAGCGAAATCGAATGTTATCTCGGTCGCCGTGGAAGGGTCGCTGTGCTGGCTGCGCATCTGTGCACCATTGCGTTCCCCCCCCGAGGTGTCGCCGTATAGGGCATAGCAAATAGCATCAAGGATCGTAGTCTTTCCTGAACCGGTGGGCCCGGTGATCAGGAACAGGGAGCGATCCTGTAATCTGTTAAAATCCAAGACTTGCTCCCCAGCGTATGGGCCGAAAGCGCTCATCTTCACCATGATTGGTCTCATGCCAGACCCTCCCGTTCGTCGCGGCGGACCTTGTCCACAACTCTGATGAATGCTTCCTTGTGCTCCTCAGCGAGCTCATCCCCGGTGACATGCTCAAAGAAGGCAGCAAACAGGTCGAGGTCCCCCATTCTGCGATGATCAATCAATTCGGCGCGGTCGTCCATTCGTCCTTGTAGAACTGGCCTCTCAATATGTAGGACGTTTGGATACACTTCGCGGAGCTTTCCCATGGCGTCGAAAATAGGGCCCTGATCCAGTAATGTAACCGTGAGATAATCCTTGCCCGCCTTGTCATTCATGGCTCCGGCCAGAATCTGAGCAAGCTCACCTCTCAGACATCGTACCTGCCGTCTCGGTGTCAGGACGATCTCTTTCACATCGCAATCGCCCTTGGAGTCCATATCTATGAAGAGGATAGCCTTGCTGTGGTCGGCCTCGGCGAAGGAGTACTGCAAGAGCGATCCGCTGTAACGGATTCGCCCGTGGTCGCAAGCCTGCGGTCGGTGGAGGTGACCCAGCGCTACGTAGCTGAAGCCCTTGAAGACGGTGGGCTCGATCACACCGGCTCCGCCGATCGATAGCGGCCGTTCCGACTCACACTCGGTCGAGCCCGTGACAAAACAGTGTGCCACGGCGATTGACCGGACGCCTTTGGGGTGGCGAGACCAGATGCCATCGAGCAGGCACTTCATAGCTTCTTGATGGCCCTGAAGCTCCGACTTGTCCGTGCAGTGGCGAACAATGGCGGGCTCTGCGTACGGGAGAGGATAGATGTGGACAGGCCCGTGCCTATCTTCGATAGCAACCGGGGCAGTGGAGGAAGCGGGTTGGCCCAAGATATGCAGCCCGCTGCCATACAGAAGCCGATGGCCGAATGCCAGTCTGGCAGGGCTGTCGTGATTGCCTGCGATCAGGATCACCTGGATTCCGAGATCCAGCACCAGCCGGCAAAGCGTTTCGTCGAGCAGTGTGATCGCTTCATTTGGCGGCACTGCTCGATCATACACGTCACCCGCGATAATGATAACGTCAGGTTTCTCGTTCTTTGCCAGATCCACGAACTGCTCGAGTACGAAGGCTTGATCATCGATCAGGTTTGCACCGTGGAGCGTACGTCCCAGATGCCAGTCCGCCGTATGAAGAATACGCATGAAAATCTCCCCTAAATGATCGCCGAAACCAGCACAATCTAACCAACTTAGTGGATTGGTGCTACTGGTTTTTCAATCCGGCTATATTCTTGGTGGCGAAACGGCATTCCGTAAGAAAAGGATGGATGTCACTTGCAGATCAAGGTGAGTCCATCAACGGTGCCCTGAGCGAAAAATCATATGGCTAGCCCTCGTTGCCCATGAAGACAGATTGAAAGGCATTTTGTTGCAGGACACGCTGGTCGTTCTCCATGGACTCGAGCTTCCGGGTTATCACGTCCTCATCTGCCAGCATGTTCGTTATCTTCTCTCGCGTCTTTTTGAGCCTGCTGACTTGGCACCTGCAGGAGTATTTCGCCCGACTCAGGTTGAGACGATGCCGGTGACGAGCTTTCCGCAAGCCTTTGATCTGCTCCGCTAGCGACTGGTGCTGGGGATCCTGTTCCAGGCAAGCAGCAGCGGCAAGGTCACGCACAACTACCTGTCGGCGAGCCAGGGCCTTCTCGGCCTGCTTCTGTTTCTCAATTGCTGCCTGAAGTCTCTTCGTATTTGAGGTGGCTATCATATTTCCCAACATCCTTTCCGCAGTTTATCGGCATGGCTACGATCGCATGTCGTTCAGTGCTCTTCGAAGGGCAAGCATCTCAGCTTCATTGATTAGACTCAGATCGTGGATGTCCGCAAAGTATTCTGCGGATTCGCGATCTGGAAACCAATATTGGCCGCCATCAAGCTGATCCAGCCGAAACCTTGCACCCTTGGCATATCCATCGTCGCCGGGTTCCAATTCGTATAGAACGGCGGGATAAAATGATTCAATATTCGACATTTCCTTCTTTCTTCACATTTTTCTCGGTTGTTGCAGTCCTTAACCAAAGCCTTGTGGTGGTGCGCGAGAACGAAAACCAGGTGGCAAGATAATCATGTCGAGTTCTCCATCTGGCCTCGAAGTTCATCGAACAGGAGATTCGCACTGAGCTCATCACACCGATTCTTGAAAGCTGTAGATAAGCAAGCGTACATAAGATGACCTTTGCGCTGTTTACTCCATCGCCAAGAGTTACGGTTATCCGAAACCATTCCCTTCGTGTTCTCACCCCAGGCGATATCGACGAGACGGAAGCTGTCGGCCATCATATCCAGCGCGACTAACAGGGCTGGCTCCGCGGGGAGCTGCTCTGGTTTGCTAAACGGGCCTTGGAACCAGACCCTACAAATCTTTATCTTTGACTCAATTCTGATCGCCGTCGCCATCGATTGTCCTTGATTTTCTCATCCGTAGTTCCGAAAATGACGATATAGTAGAATACTTAAACGTATCCAATTGATATACTATACCGTATCATGACAAAAAATGCAACATCTTTAAATGAGCTTTTCCAAAAAAGACTGCGCGAGGCCCTGAAAGTTCGTGGTATGAACCAACAGGAACTTGCAGAACAAGCTGGGCTTAAGGTCGCAGCGATCAACCATTTCGCCTGTGGGCGGCGAAAGCCTTCTGCGGAAAACCTTGTTCGACTTGCGGATGCGATCGAAGTTTCAACCGATTTCTTGCTTGGACGCTCGAATGATCTTAAGCCGTGTGGGCCGGCTACCGCGGATCTCTTAGATGCTGCATCAGGCTTAAAAAAAGCCAACCTAAATACTCTGACGGACATTGCCCAGAGCTTAGCTAAGCGCAAGTAGAAGACGTGGGGCCAATCATAGCATCTTGGCATCCTTATCCGATCAATCCCTGATCATCAACTCAGGTGGAGTCAGCAGAGAAACTCATTGTCTGTTGGAACTCCTTGCATTAGGCTATGCTACGTCTACCTGAGGGCATGAAGGTCTTTGTCAGTTCTGTCTATCGGAACCTAGAGAATATCCGAGATCGCTTGGTCAAGGCTATTGAGGCGGCCGGAGATGTCCCCGTGGCCATGGAGGCCTTTGGCGCACGCCCGCAGCAAGCTTTGTCGGTTTGCCTAGAGGAGGTTCATAAGGCGGATGTGCTGGTCTTGCTGGTCGGCCCCCAATACGGTTCGATTGACACCAATTCAGGTCTTTCATACACACATCTGGAGTTTCGAGAAGCTATTGGCAGTGCCATCCCCGTCCTTGCCTTTGAAGTTGGGCACAGTAAGCAGATAGGTGATCAAGAGAATGAAGATAATCATAAGCTGGAAGCGTTCAGGGAGGAAGTCCGCGCAAGCGTAACCACAAAGATTCTCAAGGACGCCAATACGTTGCCAGAGCAGGCCCTGGCGTCATTGAGGCGATTCGCCCAAGACTGGAGCAGCCAGGTTGGTCAATTCAGGCCTTTTCAAACAGCGGCTGACTTTTTCAGTTCTATGCTTGATCCCAAGGCCGTATTCAGCCATGCACACAGTATTGTAGGACGTGAAGACACACTCGCGGAGTTAGAGCAATTCCTATCCAGCTCACTGGATGTTGCACTATTCCCTGGCCCGGGCGGTGTTGGAAAATCCAAGATGCTGCTCGAACTCGCACAACGATCTATTAACAAATCTATACAAGTCGTCTTTCTTGGGCCGCAGTTCGAGTTGAAAGGTGAGCATTTGCGTGATCTGCCGAATGGGGAAGTGTGCGTGGTTGCCGATGATTCCCACAGACTCGAATCCCTGGATGCTTTCGTGCAAGTCCTCCTTGGCGCGTCGCAGTCACGACCCATCAAGCTTCTGCTTACATGCCGGCCATGTGGGCTGGATCGTGTTCGTTTTGCGTTGAGGGCCGTTAGCGACGACAAGATCCGTGTTTTTCCGGAACTCCAGCCTCTGGATCCGCAGACAACGGCCCTGACGCTTGCCCAAGAATCGATTGGACCGGAATCTCGTGAGTATGCAAAACGACTTGCAGAGATTTCGGATGGCAACCCGCTGATCATTACTGTCGGAGGGAAGCTTATCCGTGACGGGCAGATCAGTCCCGATTTGCTGGCCCACAAGGACAAGTTTCGGATAGCCGCGTTAGACGGGCTATTGGCTGATCTTCCACCTCAGATTGCAGATGGGGTGCCAACAAGAAGACTCCTCGAAGTATTATCTGCAATTGGCCCGGTTCGTCCTGGCAGAGAAGCGGTGGAGGACTTGGCAGCACAGTGGTTGCAGGTTCCAAAGTCTTCAGTTGTTTCTTCCATTGCCTCGTTGCGTGACGTTCATTGTCTCTTGCTTCGACGAGGACATAAGGTGCGCATTCGGCCTGATGTGCTGGCTGATCATTTGTTGTATCAAGCATCAGTGGCGGGCAACGAACCTACTGGGTTCATTGAGGAGGTGTTCGCCCACTTCGGTAGCGAATACCTCTCAAACATTCTTACAAATGCCAGTGAGCTAGAGTGGAGATGCCGTGCTTCCGGGTCTCCTGTAAACGTGCTTGACCAAGTGTGGCTTACGATACGTGACAATCTTCCTAAGATGTCTCACCGTATCAGAGCAGATTTGCTGAAACATCTAAGGGGAGCCGCATGGTTTGCTCCTGCTGAGATCTGGCAAATAGTGAGTTGGCTTGCTGAACACCAAGCCGCCCCAGCAGACTCGTCAACATTTGCTCAAGCTCTTCACATAGACCAGGACGCTGTTATTCGCCAGATTCCTCAGCTTCTGAAGATCATCTCGTGGCATGAGAATTTCACTGAGAGATGTGTTAAGCTGCTTTGGAAACTCGGCGAGGGAGATGACAGGCCGATCCATTCATATCCGGAAGCACCGCTTAGAGTATTGCAGGATATTCTGTCCTACGATCCACAGAAGTCCCTTAGTATTCAACATCGTGCATTGACGAGTCTACATGAAGCCGCTCGAGAAGATCGAGAGAGGAGCGTACACAAGGATATCTCGAATGTAATCTCTGTAGTACTGTCGCGCGACCCCACATTCTCTCGTTCAGACGGCGCAAGAATCATATTTGAAACGATCCAACTCCAGGCAAACATGCCAGAGGTTCAATCTCTTCGAGAGCGAGCTATTGTGATGTTGAAGGACCAAGCTAGTGACATTGATCCGGCTCTATCCGTAAGAGCCATTGAGGGTATATCGACACTCTTTCACGCGCCGCATGGCTCATTTGGGCGACAAGTAACAAACGAAGAGCTTCATTCGTGGCAAGCAGAAGTGGAAAAGTGCGCAGGTATCTTAGCAGAGATTGCATGTAATGCCTCTCATCCGGCCGTGGCATATCATGCGAGAAGGAAGCTTCAGGAAACATCAATCTTCAGCAATTGGCCCGACTTGGAGGATGCCGTGGAGAAGCTTGTCGCAAAGGTGCCGCAGCGCGAGGAGTTTAGGATTTACGATCTTCTGCTCCCAGCTTATGAGGCAGCTCATCGTCGAAAAGACTGGAGGCAGGGAGAGAAAGAACACGTCGAAATGGTTCGACGGTCTGCCGGTAATTTGTGGGCCGAGTGCGGAGCTCCGGAAGAGTTGGTGAACAGAATTGGCACCGCTGGTAATGAACTGAGTAGCGCTGGACTAATCCAGGATAACAGGCTTTTAATCATCAGTTTATGTGAAGCTTGCCCGGCGAAGACGCCTGAACTTGCGTTAGCTATTGTTCGCGGAACCTTTGCCTCGCTGCAACATACGTGTGGCGTAGTGTTTTCCGAATGGTTTGACATCGATCCTGGCGCAGCCCATGGCGAGATTCGCCGCTCAATAATTGATGGCGATGAAAATGTCCTTTCAGGCATCGCTTCGGGCTATGTGACCAACTGGTTCAGGCACCCCGAGCTGCAATGTCACGACCATCTTCAGAATATCAGGCTACTGCTTGCTTGTCCGCACAAAGGAATTCGTAGAATCGCTGCTAACTCGCTTTGGTGGGCCAGAGGCATATGTGAACGAGAAGCGATGGATGTACTAATTGAAACAGATTTCGACGGTGATGTGCTGATGTTGGATGCCGCACTTAAGGCGATTGATTCTACTCATGGGATCGATCCTGATCTTTTGACGGAGCACGATGTAACCGCAATACTGCAACAACTACAAACAATCCCGCGTCTGACCCACAATTCTTACCACGTTGAACAGTTCTTGAGCGTTGCCAGCGAGAAACATCCGGCCGCAGTTATTGATATGCTTCTGGAGAGAATCCGAACGGCCGCGTCACTTCCTGATGGAAGCGCTGACAGGTTTCAGCCGTTGCCATACCTGGACTTTCACAAGAGTATCGACACACTTGCCGGGTCTGCAGAGTATGGCAACTTGTTGCGCAGGATACGTAACGAAGTCTTAAAAGATGATCGGGCTTTTGATTTCTGGGTGCCTAAGCTCTACGCTTCGGCTTCCGCCGACTTCTGCCCGACAGCCATGGACGTGCTTAAGGAATGGACCACATCTGATGATCCGGAACGTCTGGTCGCATCGGTACATCTTATCACTGCAGCGGAGCACGCTTTTGTTTTCATTCAGCATGAATTCGTCAGCGAATGTCTAATCAATGCTAAGAAGCTTGCTGGCGACTGCTTGGGTAATGTCAGATCCAGCTTGTTCAAAGTCGCGATATCCGGCACGGTCAGCAGCTCCTTCGGCAAGGCACCGCCAAGGTATGTGCAAGACCAAGAACGCGCAGAACAGTTGGCTGATACATACAAAGAGAAGGCAGTTGTGACCGAGTTCTACAAAGATCTATCTGGGCAGTTCAAACACATGATCCAGGAGTCTCTGGCCCGCCATGAGGAGCTTCTGGACGAATGAGACAAACGATCGAGGCAATATGGAGCATGGAGGCGGCAGTCCATCAATTGGTCACAGACACTGCCACCCGGGCAGAAATATGGAAATATGCACTGAGCATTGAGTGGAAGATGGGCTTCTTAGATTATCATTGCTCTGTCATTGGCGGGGTACGATGGGAGGTGCTGGGACAACTTGGTCTTGAGACGTGTCTTGAATCAGAAATGGTGGACTTGTCCTCTGTTGATGGACTCTTGCTTCGGGTCGGAAACAGCAACGCAACTCGCATGGTCATGCTGTCGGCCTTCGATGGGATGATATCGGCCTGCGTATACTGCGCTGATACACTTGGCAGACTGCTGAACCTAGAGCAATTTAAGTTTGCCTGTATCGCCCAGGCCGGCTGTGGCTTCGGCTGGCGGCTTCGGCCTGCATCGACGATGCTACTGCGTCGTCTGCTTCGGCCTCCTTGCCAGCCTCGTCCTCGC
>SDBV01009356.1_pt1 | contig 13039 bp, 5 predicted proteins | sample 2277081 | NCBI WGS metagenome assembly SDBV01 (sample SAMN10402039, study PRJNA504765) | marine sediment metagenome | isolation source: marine sediment core GS10_PC15, 223 cmbsf | place: Arctic Ocean: Southern Knipovich Ridge | collected 2010
ATATCAATTGTAGGCGGCGCTGATTCTATTATAAATCCGGAAGAAATAGAAGGGTTTAATGAATTATATGCCCTTTCTGTTGAAAATGAAATCCCCCATAAGGCAAGCAAACCTTTCTCAAAACACCGTGATGGATTTGTTGTTGGTGAAGGGGCAGGTATTTTAATTTTGGAATCAGAAGAATCAGCAAAAAAAAGAAATGCAGAAATCTATGCAGAATTGTCAGGTTACGCAATATCCAGCGAAGCATATAACATTATGGCTCCTATGAGAGATGGAGAAGGTATGGCTAAAACAATGGAATTAGCATTAAAAAATGCTCATACAAAAAAGCAGGAAGTTGATTACATAAATGCACATGGAACTTCAACAACTCTTAATGACAAATACGAAACAATGGCAATAAAAAAAGTATTTGGCAATTTTGCATATAAAATTCCTGTTTCATCTTCAAAATCAATGCTCGGGCATACGGTTGGTGCTGCAGGAGCTATTGAAGCTATTATTACTGTTATGAGCATCATTAATGAAACTATTACACCAACAATTAATTATGATATAAAAGACCCCGAGCTTGATCTTGATTATGTCCCAAATAAAGCAAGAAAACATAAAATAAATTGTGCTGTTTCAAATTCTTTCGCCTTTGGAGGACATAATGCTACTTTAGTTTTTAAAAAATATGAATGATTAATCCCCTCTATAAGAGGGGGTGCGGAGGACTATGTGTTGGCAGGGGTGTGTCCATCAATTGATGAATTGTAGGAGTGTTAGAAGTTGTGATTAAGAAAATTAGTAAAAAAAAATTAGTGTAATTAGTAGTAAATAAATATTTATTATCTTTACCCCCGATTACGCAGAATTAACTTATATTTAGACATGATTAACATGATTTTTTTATAATTCGTCTTTCATTATCTTATAAATCTTGTTTACCCTGTGGAATTTGTGGAACAACTATTCCATAGGGTTAATCCTGTCTTATTCCTTATTAAATAAAGAAATTAGAAAAATGGCAAAAATACATCAAAATACTAAAAATGAAGTTAGAAAGATTGTCTATGACTTTTTTATTGAAGAATGTGAAGTTGAACCTTCAGAAATTAATGACGATACTAATATTATAAGAGACATTGAAGGTGATTCTTTAATGTTTTTAGAACTTATTGAAATATTTAAAAAAAAGTATAATATAAATATTGACATAAAAACCATAGGAAAATATGTCGTAAAACATCCGGTAGAAACAATTGGTGAATTAATAGATATGCAAATGCTGATAATTGAATATGAAAATAAGATTACAGAATTAGATTAAAACTTTACATTTCTTCTTCAATAACAATAAAAATATCTTCATCCTCTTTTTTCATAAAGTATTGTTCACGAGCAAACTTTTCAAGATTTTCATTACTGCTTTTTAGCTCTTCAAGCTGTTTTTTATTTTTTTGTATCCTTTCAATATAAGATTCTTTTTGTTTTTCCAGTTTATGTAATTTTTTTAAGTTTCTATGTCTTTCAATCAAATTATTTCTGTCAAACAGAAGAATCCATAGAAAAAAAATTATCAGAGTAAGAACATATTTGTTTTTCAGAACAGGAAAAATAATATTCCAAAATCTTTTTATTTTTTTATTGCGATAAAAATAAATCATATCATTCTGGTATTACACATTAAACCATTATCCTTTGCCAAGTTTTTGCTTTTTTCTTTTAATTTTGTCAAGCTCGTAAATATCTACCTGATCCTGCATTCGCATAGATGGTTTTTGGGTTTTAAAAGTATTATTTTTCTTTTAATATAATCCCTTCTTCATCTTCCGGCTTATAATTACGTTTTGAACTAAATATTTTATATAAACGCTGCAGTTTTTGTAAATGAGAAAAGCGTTCAGCCGGTGTTCGCTTAGCCATTTCTTCCCTCTTTTCCTCCTGGTCCTGCTCTATGGTTAAAATACTAATTTTTTTCTTTTTACTTGTATTTGTCATAATTTTCCTTTCATTTTAGCTACAAAAAATACAATACATTATTGCAATATTAATAATAATTTTTTTAAATTGCAAAAATAACAATATAACAATTTAACAATGAAACAATTAATTTCTTTTTTCTTTTCCCCTCTAAAAGAGGGGGTGCGTTGGAGTGTGTGTTGGAAGGGGTGTGTAATTTGTATCATTAGCATATTTATATTAGCATCGGTATCTTTTGCCCAAAAACCCAAAATACATTTTTTACAAACAAGCTATGATTTTGGAATTATTGAAAATTCGGAAAGTCCGTTGGCAATATTTGAATTCATTAATACCGGTAATGCGCCATTAACTTTTTTACCAACAAAATCAAAGCAGGAAATTCGTGTTATATACCCTGAAGCTAATATTCAACCAAGTGAAAAAGGAAAAATTTCTGTTTACTATATGCCTGCTAAAATTGGAATTTTTGATGAAAACATTTTAATCTATTCTAATGCCGGTGATAAACCCGTTACACTAAATATTAAAGGAAATATTACTTCTATAGTTGAATGTCCTACTTTTGATGACCTGCAAAATAAAAACCGATATATAAGGGATATAATTGTTATTGATAAAATTACTAAAGAACCTGTTTACCTGGCATCCGTAAAATTTACTCAATATGATACCAGGAAAATAATCTCTAACAGAACTAACAAAAATGGAAAGTTTCGTAAACAAATCAACATAGGGCTTTATAAGATAAATATTGAAGCACAAGGATATATTCCCCACCAGGAAACAATGTATATAAAGAAAACTGCTCCGGTTCTGATTTTTGAAATTGAACCTGTTATGACTGAAATTGTTGATAATAAATTAACTGAAGAAGATGACTTAATTGCAGAAGAAGTAATACATGCAGAGGTGGAAATACCAGTAGAAGAGGAAATACCTGTAGAGGTGGAAATACCGGTAGAAGAGGAAACACCAGCAGAGGTGGAAATACCAGTAGTAGAGGAAATACAAGTAGAAGAGGAAACACCTGTAGAGGTGGAAATACCGGTAGAAGAGGAAACACCTGTAGAAGATGAAATACCTGCAGAAGAAGACCTTCCTGTAAAAGATGCTCGTCCGGATGTTGAAATTACTGAAATAGAAATAGACAACTTACCGGTAGATGCTCAGGTTTCTGATATTAAAAATGCTCCGGAAGAAATAGAATCAGAGGAAGTCTTACCTCTAAATCAATATGCTTTCAATAATATTGTTTTTTTGATTGACAAATCTTTATCAATGGAAAAAAGAAATAAATTATCATTGCTTAAAACATCAATAAAAAATTTAATAAAGATTTTAAGGTATGTTGACAAAGTATCAGTCATTTCTTATTCAAACAAGCCACAAGTTTTAATAAATTCTGTTACTGCAGATCAAAAGGATACAATTATATCAGTTATAGATAGTTTAACACCTTACGGATTAACTTATGGAGTAAGAGGATTGAATAGTGCTTATGAGATAGCTTTTTCAAATTTTATACAGGATGGAAATAATCAGATTATTCTTGCAACAGATGGTAAGTTTAACAGTCCTGAATATTCCGAAATAGAGCTTATTTCTATGATACGCCGAAATGCAAAAAAAGGAGTTGCTATTTCTATTATTGGATTTGGTAAAGATGAAAAATCTATTCAGCGATTGAAACGCATGGCTAACTTTGGCAGAGGTAATTATATGCACATTTCTAATATAGAAGATGCTGAGGAAATTTTAATTGATGAAATTAAAGTTAATTCCCGGAAGGACTAAGAAATTTATTTTGACAGGATTAACCCTATGGAATAGTTGTTCCACAAATTCCACAGGGTAAACAGGATTTACATGATTTTTTCTTGTATATAATGCTATATTCAATCATTCTTATAGTGGGCGCTACAAGATTCGAACTTGTGACCCTCCCGACTTGCTAGTCGGGATGCTCTGAACCACTATTCCTTGCTATCCAGCTAAGTATTCTCTGTTTGTTAAAAATTAGTAATAATCGTGGGCGCTACAAGATTCGAACTTGTGACCCCCTGCTTGTAAGGCAGATGCTCTGAACCAGCTGAGCTAAGCGCCCCAAAATCAAATGCAAAGATAATAATCTTATTTTCTTCTACAAAAGTTTAAATAAATTAATACTTTTTGCCATAGGCATAACTTTGGGATAATTTTTCCTTTTTAATTTTTAGAAATCTTTGAAATCTGTGGTTTGTATTCAATGTTATTTTGGTTTTGCAAAGGCTTCTTTTATATTGTGTACCCAATTTCCAATTTCCAATATTTACAAATATCAATTAATATCAATTAATATCCAGTATCAATCATCAATTTTAATTGACAAAGCTTCAGCGTAGTCAATCATACCACCTCCGCCACCACAAAAGTACTCCCGCCTATAAATATCAAATCATTTGCTTTAGCATTACTTTTTGCGAAATATACCGCTACTTTTACGTCTGGATATGTCTTCCCTTTCAGTCCAAATAATGATGCTTTTTCACCAAGAATATTTTCATCTAATGCCCTGGGAATATTTGCACGGGTAAAATAATAGCTTGCATTTTTAGGTAATAATTCAAGAATCCCATCAATATTTTTATCATTCACCACTCCAAAAACAATATGAAGGTGTTTATATGGAGTAGCTGCAATTTGCTTAATAATCTGGGCTATTCCATCCTCATTATGTCCGGTATCACAGATAATTAAAGGATTACGATTTAAAATCTGCCATCTTCCTAATAAACCGGTTCGTGTAGTTACATTTTCAATCCCTTCATAGATATTTTCATTTTTAATATTTATTCCCTGTTCTTTAAGAATATCTATAGCCAACAAGCTGGTAATAATATTTTTTCTTTGATACATACCCAAAAGGTCGGTTTTTAAATTTTCATAAAACAGCTTGCCATTTTTATAAATATTAAAGCATTGTTTATTTTCTGTGGTTAACAAAGAATGAGCAGACGAATAGATATCATCAGCAAAATAAATATTTGCATTTTCCTTTTGTGATTTTTCAATAAAAACCTGCTTTATTTGTTCTTGCTTCTCACCTATTATAACCGGCACATTTTTTTTAATAATACATGCTTTTTCATAAGCAATCTCTTCAAGCGAATGACCTAAAAATTCTGTGTGGTCAATACTAATATTTGTAATAACAGAAAGCAGGGGAGTTATTATATTTGTTGAATCTAATCGTCCCCCTAATCCTACCTCAACAACAGCAATGTCTGTATTTTGTCCGGCAAAATAATCAAATGCCATAGCAACTGTTATTTCAAAAAATGAAGGTTTTATCTTTTCAATAATGGCTTTATTTTTTCCAATAAATTCCACAACTGCCTTTTCTGATATTTTTTCTCCATTTATTCTTATCCTTTCCCTGAAATCTTTTAAATGTGGTGATGTATATAGTCCGACTTTATACCCGGCTGTCTGCAGTATTGATGCTAATATGTGTGCTACTGAACCTTTACCGTTTGTTCCGGCAATATGAATAGAACGAAATTTTCTATGCGGATGCTCCAGATGCTTATCCAAAGCCAAAGTATTATTCAAATCAGCTTTATATGCCGCCTTCCCATTTCTCTGAAACATTGGCAACTTGCTAAACATATATTCAAGCGTTTGTTGGTAATTCATTTCTCAGAAATTTTTGAAAGATAATTAAAAAAGTTATAACTTTTTGTAACCTTTTTATTTCATTTTCGTATAACAAACAAATAGAAATTTTTATTTTTTAATTTCTAATTTTTAATTGACTAAGGCAACCAATTTAATATATTTACGTCTTATTTATAGAGTTTCTAACTTAAAAATAAAAAAAATGTAACCTTTATAAATTTTTGGCGAAAATATTAATGTTTTAATTATAACGTATATATTATAAGCTATGAAAACAATTCTACAATACCTGAATTCACTGTTGTTGCAGCATACTCGCATAAAGCTACATGAAGACAGGACTAATGCAAAAGACAAGACAGTAGATTTCTGTCTTAAAAACTTCACGAAATTTTTCTCTTTTCTTGCTGTTACTTTGGTTTTTATTTTTCTTAGCTTTTCTTTTAATGTAAACGCACAAAATAAAGTTGGTGAAGTAATACCCAAAAAGGATTATAGCCCATTAAATATATTTGAAAAATTTAATCCGGCTGACGAAATAATAGCCAAAAGAGATAAAACTACAAAACATTATAGAAATGCTGATGGGACAGTGACAGCAATTGTATCAGCAGGGAAATCACTAAATTATTTGAATAATGGTAAATGGAAAACAATTAATGAAGAAATTAATACAAATAATACTGACATTAATGCTGATTATAAATTTTTAAATAATGAAAATAGATTTAAAACTTATTATGCTCAAAAAAATAATAAGGGTTTAAAAATTAAATTCAATGAAGGGGTTGTTCATGAATGGATTAATCCGGGTATGTGCTGGATTGGGCAACATGGTATTATTGATGCAGAGGAAGCCAAAATTGTAAATGGAGAGGTGAATGCCAATACTATAAAGTATCCTTCAGTTTTTCCTTCGATTGATGTGGTATTTACTCAGGGAAGTGATGGGAAGAAAATGGATATAATTATTAATGATTATTCTGCATTTGAAAATCCTCCGCAAGGTGCAATTGCTATTGGGTTTTATGAAACAATAAGAATACCTGAAAACTGGTCTGTTGAAATTTATAATGATAATGGAGAAGAATCTCTGTCAGCAGATAATATTGGTAAGGTTTCAAAAGTAGGGCTTATTGATTCAAACGGTAAGGTTATTGTTGACTACTTAACTCCTTTCTTTTACGATTACAATGTGGATAACTCAAAAAGAACAGATAATTTCCAGTATGGTTTTTATCAGACTGAGCAAAATGATAATGAATTGATATTATATACCATAGTTCCTTTAACGTGGTTACAAAACTCATACAGAGTATTCCCGGTTACCATTGATCCAACTACTTCTTATTATCCGGATAACACTACATATTGGACCGGCTATGTCAAATTAGAAACAGCTGTTTATACAAAATATGATGGAGGTACAGGTACAAACTATATTAGATCTATCTGGACAAGTTCTACTGAAAAAAGACTAGGTTATGCCAAGTTCAATATTAGCGGTATCACAGACGGTTCCACTATCACAGATGTTGATTTAATATTTAGGGCAAGAGCTGAAACAGCAGGTAGTTCCTGGATTTCGTTTGTTCGGGTTTCAAATGAACCCGTTGCAGCAGCAAATGCTACCCTATATAATGATTTGAATAGCAAATCTGGTGCTGATAATTATACATGGACTGGAGCACTCTATGCTTCTGTGTCTCCCGATATTACATATACCGGTGATTTAGGGACAACTGCAGATGGAGACCTTCAGGCTAACCTTGCTTCTGATTGGTTTGCTGTTGGTTTTTATCCGTATGATGAAAGCACATCATATTATTTGTATGCGGCCCCGCATAATGATGCTACATATAAACCATATCTTTCTGTTACTTATACACCACCGGCAAACTCCCCCCCAAACGCCCCAACCCTATACAACACAGGAGGAGCAAGTCAATTATGTTTCAACAATGCTTATATCAATGATGATACTCCAACTTACAGAGTTTCTACAACTGATGGCGATAGCGACCCTGTGGATTACAGGATTGAGATTGATAATGACCCTGCTTTTGGTTCAATTACCTGGACAAGAGATTTTACTAATGGAGGTTCTCATTATACCTCAGGCACAACATATAACTTAGATTGTTCTGCATTAACAGGTATCACAAATGGAACAACCTATTATGTAAGAGTAAAGGCTATTGACCCAACAGGTTCAAATACCTATGGCTCATATTCATCAGGCACTTTCAGTTTTACTTATAAATCATCCGGTGCAGTTGAATGGCATCAGACTGATGAAGCCCAGTTTGATGCGGATGTTTTAAGCAATTGCAATACACCTGGAGATTATGTTGGTGGTATGTCAACTACCCCAATTAGCACAGAACAGATAATTAATACAAATGATGATGGATGGAACAGACCAGGAAATCAAAGTGTAACAAGTGTTAATCTTAATCTTGGATATAGTGGTTCAGAGGATTATACCAGTGGAATTCGATTTCAGACTGTTCCTGTCCCTCAGGGAGCAAATATTATTTCTGCATCTTTTCAATTCAGGTCTTATAATACGATAAGTGATGCTACATCACTGTTAATTTATGGGAACGATATTGATAATTCAACCGCATTTAATACAACTACCGAAAAACCGGCCTTAAAAACAAAAACAACAAACTCAGCTTCATGGAGTCCTTCAAGCTGGTCAGTTGATAGTTGGTATACATCAAGCGATGTATCATCTCCTATACAAGAGATAGTTGATAGAGCAGGATGGGCAAGTAATAATAGTATGTCATTAATTATTAGCAATAATGGCTCAACAGGATATTTACAACCATACGATTATACAGGTGCTGCTGCAAGTGCTGCGAAGTTAAATATTACATATGTAACCGAAGCAACAGCCCTATCAACTATGATTGATTATGCTTCTTTTGATGGAGCAACCGGCTGGAACCAAATTTCATTTAATGATGATGAAACGGGCAGCGATATAAAATATAAAGTATATTATGACGTATCCGGAACACCAACAATAATTCCTGATGGGGCTTTAGCAGGAAATTCAACAGGTTTTGATTCAAGCCCGATTGTCATTTCCGGCCTAAACACAGTAACTTATGATAAGCTATATATTAAAGCATTTTTAACCTATACTTCATCTTCTCCTAAAATTTACGACTGGACGGTTTCTGTTGGATATGGTGATTCAGAATCAGATATTGTTTCTGACGGTGGAGAATATACTAATATTCCTTATGACTCTTACCAGACAGCAAGTGGTCTTACTACAGGAAATTCCATAAAAGTAGCCGAATTTACAATAAGAGATGGCGGTGCCGATTTTACAGATTCAGATGCAAAAACAACCTCTCTTACTGATATTACATTCTCAATAGCTAATTTTGAAAATATTCGTGCTTTGGCAATTTTCTCAGGTGCTACAAACAAAAAAGAAGTTACATCTGTTACTGCTTCAACAATTTTTAGCGGTATTTCCGGATTAACCTGTGCTGATGGTGATGCAAATGGTGAAAATTTTACATTGTATGCAACATTTAAAAGTACAGTTACTGATAATAATAATTTGAAATTTACAGTTACTTCTGCTACAGCAAGCGGTTCAGGTTCTGTTTTTGCTGCTGCTGATGCAGGCGGTGCAGCAACTGATGACTCCGGCGATAATAATAAGATTGTTGTTACTGCAACAAAACTTGCATTTACCACCCAGCCGTCCTCCAGCGTTTGTGTAAACACTGCATTACCACAACAACCCGCACTTACCGCCAGGGATGCCCTTGATAATACTGACGTTGATTACAGCGGTTCAATTACATTATCAAATACAGGGACATTGACAATGTCACAGAGTCCGCCAACACCTTCCAGTGGTATTGCAACCTTTTCAGGTTTCCTGTTTACGTCAGGCGGTGAGACTGTAACTTTGTCAGCCAGCGATGGATCCTTAACTTCCGAAGCTAATTCAAATAATATTGATGTGAAAGTAAGTCCAACAGTTACAACCACATCAATTTCAAGTATTGCTACAACAACAGTCAGCAGTGGAGGAAATGTTACGTCAGATGGCTTGGGAACAGTCTCTGCACGAGGAGTTTGCTGGAATACGGGAGGCTCTCCCACTACTGCCGACTCAAAAACAACAGACGGATCAGGTACCGGTATTTTTGCAAGTTCCATTACTGGCTTGTCTGCGTGTACACAGTATTATGTCAGAGCTTATGCAACTAATGAATGTGGTACATCTTATGGCAGCGAGGAAAGCTTTTACTCTGCCTGTGGAAGCTCAGATATTATTACAGCAGGAAATGAGACCGCCAATATTGACTATGCCTCAAAAACAGGTGCAAGTATTGGTTCAACCTCAGATGCAATCAGAGTCTGGTCATTTACAATTCGTGATGGTGGCGGAGCGTCAGATAATGATGCATTAGGAACAGAATTAACGGATGTTACTATTGATAAGGGAGGAAGCAATGGAGTTACAAGCTGGGCAAATACCATCAAACAAGCTGCCTTGTATGATGGTACTACTGAAATCGCAGAGGTCAGTGTAACGGGAGAATCTATAACATTTTCTGGTATGAGCGGTAGCAATGTTACTGCTGCTGATAATGGAAACAAAACCCTTGACCTTTATTTTACTTTTGAAACAACAAATATTACAGATAATCAACAATTCCAGTTCCAAATCACCAATGCAAATGCAACTGCCGCCACAAGCGGTTCATCAGATTTTAGCTCCTTTTCTGCTGCAGTTAGCAGTGTTTCCGGTAATGATAACAGGATTGAGGTTACTGCCACAAAACTTGTTTTTGTAACAAACGAGCCACCTGCACAAGTGCAATTAGGCATTAATTTCAATGTTACAGTTAATGCAGTTGATGCAAATGATATTCTGGATGCTGACCAAAACAGCAGTATCACCATAGCATTAAATTCAGGCACAGGAACAGTTTCATCCGCAACCGGTCTTATACAATCCCTGTCTTTAGGAACTTACGCATGGACAGATGTTCAATACGATACGGAAGAGATTTTCAAAATTAAAGCTCAGCATGCCACATTGACAGATGCCGTATCCATTAATATTAATTGCACTGATGCAATTGATATTGATTTTGAGAGCGATAATGGAAGTTTTACTGGTGATGGCGAATGGGAATGGGGAACTCCGGGAGCGCCAATAATTAATACAGCTCATGGTGGCTCAAAATGCTGGGGTACAGACCTTGATGAAATGTACGAACTAAACCAGACTATTTCTTTATATTCACCTGTGTATAAAACTACAGCCACTACTGTATATTGGAAATACTGGGAAGCCATGGAGATTGAGAATGAGGCCACATGCAGTTGGGATTATGTCATACCACAGTATAGAATCAATGCAGGTTCATGGGTTGATGCCGATTCTAAGGTATGTTCAATGGTTTTAACTTCGTGGAACCAAAAATCATGGACTTTAAGTTCCGGTATAAGCATAGGCGATGATATACAGTTCAGATGGTATTTAAAATCTGACAATATACAAAACGAAGAAGGCTGGTATATTGATGATGTTCAATTCAAAAATGTTACTACTGTTCCTTCAAGTGTTACATTATATAATACTTCTGCCACTTCCGGTGAGCAGATCATGTTTAACGGAGCCAGATACAATACTACTACACCTGTATTTGCTGCCTCGGCAACAAACTCCGACAATTTCAACACCTTTCAGGTTGAGCTGAACATTAAACACGACTTTAGTGGAACCTTTTATACTCAAAATATTACAGGGTCATATTCTTCAGGAGTAAAATACAATATTGAGTGCGATAACCTTTCACCTATCTTACCTTCAACCGATAATGCAGTTTATTTTGTCAGAGTTCGTGCAGCAGCTGATGGTGGCACTTACTGGAGTCAATGGAGCCATAATGCTTCCTCTCAATGGATATTTATAAAAGGAATCGAAAACCAGGGTATGTGCTTCACAACCCAATGGCAGTTTGATCAGGGAAGCGCTGTGAGCAGTAATTATGGTAATTACATTTCAAGTTCTGATAATGCAACAACTTCAAATTATCAGGATGATTATATGCAAATTGATGAAGCTAGTTTTGATATGAGGTCAACTGATGACGGTGTGTACGAATGTACAACCTGGTGGAATGGAGTAACATATATGACAATTGGCTATCAAGATGATAATTGTACCGGCAGTATCCGGACAGGAACGAGATATGTTAATGTTCCTATACCAAAAGATGCAGATATCCTGTCCGCATCTTATACTCTGGATGATAACAACGGTTGTCCTTGCTTTGATAATGCAGTTGTTGATTTAGATGTAAGTGCATACGATGTAGATAATGCACCGGCTGTAACAAGTTCAATTGCATCTTATACCCCGACTACAAATTATGTTGACTGGGCGATTACATTTACATCGGGTGATGACGGCACATTTACAAAATCAGGCATGGATGCTATTGTAGAGGAAGTCATTAGTCGTGCAGGTTGGTCAGCAGGTAATGCCTTGACTATTTTGACCGATGATGATCCGGCTGAAGGATCAAACGGATGTGTATCGCAACAGGAAGCTGGTGCAAGTGTCGCAGCGAGACTACAGGGAACATTCACAAATTTTGAAAATGAATATAAGCTACCAACAATAGAACTTGCCAGTTACGAAAGCGATGGAGGAACAGTTGAATGGGGTGAGCTAATTTTTGAAGACGACCTCAGTGGTTGCGGAGCATGCAACATACAGTACCAGGTTCATAATGCATCTAATGATGCAATATTGGTTGTATATACACGGGGAACTAGCAGTGTAATAGATATTTCCGGCGTAGGTACAACCGCCTCTGTATATGTAAAGGTTAAAATTAAAAGAAATGATTCTCCAAAACTGACAAAGATCATCGTTACCACAAGCAATTCGGTAATTTTACCTGTTGAACTTATTGAATTCTCAGCACATTGCGAAGGTAATGATGTTCAAATAGACTGGACAACTGCATCAGAAATTAATAACGATTATTTTACAGTGGAAAGAAGCATTGATGGTATTGATTTTAAAGATATAGCAAGAATAAATGGTGCAGGAAACAGCATTCACACAATCAATTACTATTATGTGGATGTAAATCATGTTAATGGCACTTCATATTACAGACTCAAACAAACCGATTATGACGGAATTTCTTCGTATTATGATATTGTTGCTGTAAATTGTGAATCCCGGATGAGTGATTTTTCTATTAAGCCAAATCCGGCAAAAGATGTTTTAATAGTAACATTTAACCAAACGTATGAATCTGATGCAATAATTAAAATTTACGATTTAAGAAGTAAATTGGTATATTCCAGACGATTTAAAACTACCAAAGGCACAAAT
>SDBV01009357.1_pt1 | contig 13038 bp, 12 predicted proteins | sample 2277081 | NCBI WGS metagenome assembly SDBV01 (sample SAMN10402039, study PRJNA504765) | marine sediment metagenome | isolation source: marine sediment core GS10_PC15, 223 cmbsf | place: Arctic Ocean: Southern Knipovich Ridge | collected 2010
GGCTATTATATTTTAATTTTGATTTGATCAAATTGCGGCGTTAAATTACGAAATCGGAGAATCATAATGTCAGCTGTGCTAGACCGCGATGCACCTTATTACCCAGACATTCATATAAGGGATGTAAATTGGCTTAAAGCAACCCTTTTTTGCTTTCCTCAAGTAAGACGAATGATTCCGCTAAATTTCGAGTTAAATGATATCCATGATGTTCAGGCGTTTAGGAGTCTAACTGGCCCACGTAATGAGCTGCTAATTGCTGAAGAAGATACAATCCAAGTATTTGTTGATGAAGATCTGCAAAGACTTTTAAAGTATCTTATAAGTCATGAGTACGAAATTTTCTCTAATTATTCAAGAAAGGATACAGGAGTGCAGTACGGTATTGATTATGATTCATTCCAAATACATGTAGGTAAAATTCTAAAACCCTTGCGTTCCTATGTTAAAACCAGTTAACTTTTTCGCCAGGAAGAGCTCATAGCGTTGGCTAAGTGCATTGGTATCTAATGTGATTTTTTCTTTAACATACCTTTTATTATAAACCCCTTTAAGTTTTCAATATCTCGAAGATAAATGAATAATTTCAATTTAGGTGGATTCGAAAAGATAATTAAAACATTAAAACAAGCAGGTTATAAATTCTTAAAGTTTAGTGAGTTAAATCCCTCTGAATTTGAAGAATCAGAACCTTTTGTCTTGATGAGACATGATATAGATTTCAGCATTCTGAATGCAATTAAAATCGCAAATATTGAATTCAATGAAGGCGTCCGGTCAACCTTTTTTTTAAAACTTCGATCTCCTTTATATAATCTTCTTGGACAACTTGAGTCCCAAACAATTGAGAGAATATTTGGTTATGGTCATGAAATCGCTCTTCATTTTGATTTGAATGGCATAAATGAAAATTTGATTTCTCGAGTTGAAAAAGATGTAAACATATTTTCAAATTTGTTCCCCTTTGTTAACAGAAATTTAGTTAGCTTTCATCTACCAGCTAAACATATTGATCTTTTACAAGAATTAAATCTGCCAGGAAGCATGCGACATACCTATGAGAAAGATTTCTTTTCTAAAATAGCTTATTTTAGCGATTCAAAATGTGAGTGGCGCTTTGGACACCCTTTGAATTCAGACGAATTTCATCGTCGATTGCCATTACATATTCTCATACATCCCTTATGGTGGACAGAAGATGGAAAAGATAAAGTTAATAAGATTAAAAACTTTTTAAAAGGTCATATGGCGAAAAATTTGGACTATATAGAGAAAACCGTTGTGACATTTTCGTTAAAATCAATTCAAAATGATTAAAGTGCTAATAACATCAGCAGGAAGTGCTGCAGGCATGAACTGCATTAGTGCATTAACTAATCAGTCTGACTTAGATTTGGAAATAGTTGCTGTAGATGCACATCCATTTGCCGCAGGAGTTTTAAAATCTAAAATTAAATATACAGTGCCTCCAATAAAAAGTCATAACGCTTATATTGATCGGGTTCTACAGATATGTGTGGATGAAAATGTCCAAATAATATTGCCAACATTTTCTGAAGAAATTCCACTATTCGCATATAATTTAAAAATTTTTAGAAAGAATTCAATAAAATTTTTAATACCTCCATATGATTCAGTGAGAATATTTGAGGACAAATGGCTTTCTTATAAATATTTCTGCAGCGAAAGAGTAGATACCCCTAAAACATGGCAAGTAAGAGCATTACCTAAAAAAGTCCCCTTTCCTGTAATAGTAAAGCCAATCAAAGGGAGCGGTTCTCGAAATACTTTCATCGCTAACAGTCAAGATGAACTTAATTTTTATATTAAATTTAAAGAGAATGAAATCATTATCCAAGAAATAATTAATGGAAGAGAATTTACTATAGATATATTAGCTGACAAAAACTATAAAATTGTTGCTGCGGTACCAAGAGAAAGAATCCTTAAAAAGGGCGGAATGGCCATTGTATCAAAAACTGCGTCGCCCAAATACATTCCTAGTGAAATAGAAACAATTATTTCCTCAATGAACCTTATTGGCCCAATAAATATTCAGTATATCTTTTCAGGCGAAAAACATTTTTTTATTGATGTAAACACTAGATTCGCAGCCGGTGGATTACCGTTAACCGTTAAATCGGGCCAAAATATACCCTTAATGGTTATTAAGTTGATCTTAGGCCAAAAGGTTTCAAAAATACAAAAATACAAAAATAATTTAGTTATGGTACGTTACTACCAAGAAGTATTCGCCAACGAACTTGAAAATGGGACATATAAAATTATTTCATAGAGTTTCTAGATATTAAAATTATTAATTGCACTAGGGGATTTTTCTTCAATATAGTTTAGACTAAAATATTCCTTAATTTTATTCGATATATTATAAAAGACTTGAACGAATGACAAGGAGAAAGATATGGTAAAGCTAAATGTGAATGATCAAAAGCGAATTATCAATTTGTTATCTAATTTACCAATATTGGGTAATGAAAGAGGAAGAGAATCGGTGATTATCATTTCTGGGCTCGAAGAATTAAGACCAAAAATTGATTTAAGCGGTTCATCCGCAGTTGCGATACCTATATTAGTTAACTTTCTTTGTGCATATGGACGACTTAGCTATGATCATGAGGCTATTGGGCGACTTTTGAATACAATAAAAGACTATGTTGGCTTAGAAGATAATAATTTTATAGATTCTATTATTTCTAATTATAATTTAATGATCTCTGTGGTTAATGCGGCAAAAGTAAATCCAGCAGCAATTAACATAAGTAAGGAAGATTTGGTTGAAAAAATAATCGGTGAAAATTCACTTCGTCCTATTGCCTTCTTACAGATGGGTATTGAATCATCAAAACCAATCGCATATATCGAAATAGATTCAGAGGAAGGAAGATGGTCAGGAACTGGATTTCTTCTGAGCAATGACCTTTTGTTGACTAATCATCATGTTTTATCAGATAAAAAGCTACTATCTGATACAATTTTCCGATTCAATTATCAAGTTGACAAAAATGGCAATCCTGAAATATCAAAAAACTATTCTGCTAAAGATGAAGCTGAATTTTGTACAAACAGCGAGCTAGATTATTCAATTTTAAAACTCGAAGGAAATCCAGGGCATGATTGGGGTTTTTTAGTCGCCACAGATAGCATGCCAAATTTAAATAGCCGTGCAAATATTATACAACATCCCCATGGTTTACCAAAGCAAATATCTATACAAAATAATTATATAAAATATGTTAGTCCAAATAAAATTCATTATATTACAAGTACACAACCGGGATCGTCAGGATCGCCAGTTTTTAATGATGAATGGAAGGTAATAGCCCTACATCATGCCGGTGGATGGCTGTATGAAGAAGATGAGAGCTTATTATATTTTAGAAATGAAGGCATACCTTTAACAACCATAATTGATAATTTGCCATCTAAAACAAGGTTAGAAATTATAAATTAATAATTTTTTTATTCTCAGGCGAATACGATGTCAATTAAATTTAAAAGGCAATTTTTAGAAGATAGCAGAATTTTCATGTTAACAGAAAATAAATCTGAATATCTTTACAGACATTTTAATATCGTTTCAAAAAAAAGAGTCATAGATTTTGGGTGTGGCACTGGATATTTTAGTCGCCAAATGGCCAAATTTATAAATAATAATGGAACTATTATTGGCCTTGATATCAATAAAGAATTAGTCATAGCAGCTAAAGAAATCGCAAAACAAAATCATAATGATAACATTAAATTTTTAACGGGTGATGCACGATACACTGCGATAAGTGATGAAGTTTTTGATATTTCTACTTGCCATTTTTTTTTATCAAGAATACCTGAATCTCAAGTGTTAGAGGTGCTCAAAGAAATGTATCGGGTCACAGAGCCTGGAGGGTACGTTGCAGCTGTAGAGCCTTGTTTAGGTGCTATGAGAGCGTATTATGATAACGATTTACGGCTTTCTGATTTATTAACTCGAATTCGTTCAGTAAAAAGTAAAGCACAAAAGATATTATATGATATTAATGAAAATATTGGGATGAAATTATACGAGCTGTTTGAAGATATTGAACTCACCAGTATTAAAACAGAAATAATTTTATTGCCATGGTGGACACCACCTACGTTCAAAAGTGGGGAAATGAATGATGAACTTAAGGCTTGGTATAGCCGTAGATTATCTTCGTTAGAAAATCCACATGATAGGAATGTGACTGAAAAATATGGAAAGATTGAAGATGCCGCTGTTGGTCTAAGGTACACAACACATAAAAATAAAAGTGATAAAAAGTTGTGGGAAATATATAGAAAAAACGGCATCTCTGAGCATGAATTATTAGAGTGTAGAAAATTAAGAATCAATTATTTACAAACCATTTTAAATAGTACCTCTAAAGAAATGTATGTTAACGATTTTGAATTTATACCTGTTTTCGCTGTAGTTGGTCATAAAAATTAAAATGTGAGGTACAAATGATTACGACTGAATCCGGTCTAAAGTATGAAGATACAAAGAAAATGAAAGGAAAAAAAATATCAAAAGGAGACTTGATACGTATAAATTATAAAGTTGCACTAAAACTAGAAGATCTTATCCACTCAAACGATTTGATAGATAACTCTGATAACCATGAAGAACCAATAATAATAGCAGTTGGCGTTGGGAAACTTGTGAGAGGTGTAGACGAGGCCTTAAAAGGGATGCATGTAGGCGATACAAGAAGAATAGAAGTACCACAAGAACTAGGTTTTGGGGAGCGTGGCATTCCTGGAATAATACCACCGAACGCTAAACTTTACATCGAACTCAATGTATCAACAAAAACTAAATAAAAAATCGTCTGATACTTTTAGAATATAAATTTTAAGAAATTAATCACAATATTAACTTTTCAGGTTTTTCGGCAAACCCATATAAAAATGAATTAGCGGCCAAATTTTTAATAGTAATTTTCGGCGTTCGCAGAAAACAAGAACTATGCTTTTTTTTCGTTAATGAACAGATCAACTTTATCGATTTACGGATAAATTTATAATGAATCTCGATTTCGATTTAGAAAAGCGTTTAGTAGAATATTTTGAAACAATTCCAGATATTCAAATCGAGAAGACCCGACAAGCAATACTTTTAGCGGCTAGCTTAGATCATAATTTGCAAGCTAAGGTCGATACATCAGGGGCTCCTCACCCTTTTTCCGCATTACTAATTCAAACATTAGTTGCCCATGGGAAATTAAAAGATGGCCGATACGCACTTGAGGCAGTATTGGATTCAACCAAAAATTGGGGAGGGATCGAAAGAAATGAAACTTGTGAGAACTTGAAAAAAGAACTGAGCATAGATAGGAAACAGCAAAAAGGTAAAACCGAAATAAATAAGATAAGTACTTATAGGGAATATTATTTAAAAACGCTGTTAGAGAAAGTATCATACGTAAATATGTCATTTATTAGCAATAAAATAGATAAAAAATTGCTTCTAAAAGATATTTATGTTGATTTAAAAACTGATCTATCACTTAACCTTATTGTTAAAGATTATAAAATCATTGATTGGGAAATTATAGCAGACGAAAATAGGAATATTACAACTCCTAAAATTCATTTCAATAGTACAGATATTCAAGATTATAATGCTCGCGTAATAAATACGATTATAGCCGATATACAGAATAAAATTGATGGAATAAATGGAGAAATAGCTGAAGCAGAAAAGGAAAGGCCACTAATTCTTGCTCCACTTTGGCAAGATGGGACTATTGAAAATTATCTTAATTTGAGTATTTTAGAGGTCGCTGCCATTGCTAATCCATTAGTAGTTCTTGGAGCACCAGGTAGCGGGAAAAGTACGTTTGCAAAATTCCTTACTTTTATTTTGGCAAAATCACAACTTGACAATCATGACATAAATCTGGTTTCCAATTTCATAGGAAGATGGCCGTATGGAGCGTTAACCCCCATATATATAGAATTGAGGAAACTATTTAATTGGGAGCATCTCAAAGAAATTACTAAAAGTGTGACAGCTGATACATTTTGGGATTATATAGTTGATAAACAAATTGGACCTAACAAAAAATTTTCTGATAATTTATGGGAAGACTTAATAAATGGAAACTGCATAATTATTTTGGATGGGATAGATGAGATACCTATTCCGTTAAATGAATATAACGCACAAGAATTTCGTCAGAAACAGATTATAGAGTTAGCCATATCCATTAAAAATCGTTTCGAAAGAAGCAGGATTATCTTTACAAGCAGACCGTTTGCATTTGAAACTTTGCAGAAAGAATTTGAAAAAAATCAGTATAAAACAATAAATCTTATCTCATTGAATATTAAGCATATGATTGAGCTTTCAAACAATTTGTATACCGGAATGGGAATTAAAGAAATTGATGCTAAAAACCACTCAAAGCAGTTAAATATTGAACTCGAATCGGTATCTGATTATTTGAAAAATAGGCCTCTTTTTTTAACATTAATGGCTATCCTTTACATTAGTCGTGAAGATCAAAAATTGCCTACTCAAAAAGGTATTCTACTTAGAGAAAGCATTAAATTATTATTAGAGAGATGGACAAGGCAAAAATTTTCAGACGAATCTTTAACAAAGATTAGCAAGGATGATGCAGAGAAACTTTTTGAAAAATTAGAAAATATTGCTTACTGTGCGCAAAACCATAAATCTTTTGATGCTTATCAAACTACCGATATTGATATTGGTGAGATTTATCGAGAACTCGATATATTCAGAGATAGAATGTTTGAAATAGTCGATTATCTTACCCATCAAGTTGGGATTTTCGATCCAACTGAACCAAAAATATTCCGTTTCTCAAATAGAACATTTCAAGAATTTTTAGCTGGTTCCTTTTTAGTAAGAAATCGACTTTATGAAGAGGCAAGAAAGAATATCCAAATTCAACCTTTAAAATGGAGAGAGACCTGCCTCTTGATGAGTGATTTATTAGGTCGGAAAGGTAAGGAACCTGTATGGAAATTTATTAGCGCATTGCTCGATTACAATATTCCTTCAGAGACCTCCAATGAATTGACGTCCCACTGGTATGCTATCTGGTTAGCGTCTAAAATAATTATTGATCAAAAATTATACAAAAAGCAATATCCTCTAATTGAAGAAATAAAGAACAAACTAATCTCTAGAATTAAAAGACTTATAGAAACTTCTCATGTTCTCTTACCAAAAGATAGATATGAAGTTGGCATCGCATTAGGATACCTTGGCGATAATCGAGATGGTGTTATTTTAAAAAATGATATACCTAACATCGATTGGGTTGCAATACCGTCTGGTCAATTTCAACTGGGAACATCTAAACAACAAATACAAAAAATAAAAGAAAGTCCTTGGTATAAAGATTGGCCATTTGATCCCGAAACTCCAAGTACTATGTTATATTTACCTGAATTTTATATAAGCCGTTATCCTATTACAAATATACAATTTGAATCCTTTGTTAAAGCAGATGACGGTTATAATGATAATAAATGGTGGCCTAAAAGTTCTTTAGAGCATAAAGTTACTTATGTGTCTAATTTTAGACATGATACAGAAATGGAACCCGGAAATTTACCCGTTGGAAATGTAAACTGGTTTGATTCAGTAGCCTTTTGCAATTGGCTAAGTGTCAAATTAGGTGAAAATATTCGGCTTCCAACAGAAACAGAATGGGAGAAGGCAGCTCGTGGAGAAGATGGAAGGATATTTCCATGGGGTAATACGTTCATACCAGATATATCGAATACTGCAGAAACAGGAATAGGTAGACCTTGCTCTGTTGGTATTTTTCCAATAACTAATAATCCATGGGGTAAAGATGGTCCATTGGACATGTGCGGAAATGTATGGGAATGGTGCACTACAATATACAGTAAAGAAGGTGGAAAGATAAACAAATACAATAACTATAGAAATAATATTGAAGAAGATATTGCTTTAGGCGACGATTATTTTAGGGTTGTGAGAGGCGGTTCTTATACAAACATTCCATTTTTAGTCAGGACTTCAGTTAGAGGACACGATAGACCTTCCTTTAGACATAGAAGACAAGGTTTTAGAATCGTAAAAATAATCGATAAAATTTAAACATCTATAAATCTATATAAAAATTTAAAATGAATGAGAAAATGATTCAAAAAGATTTTGCATACATCAATGGAACCAAAATTTATTATGAGGTAGCCGGAAGAGGAAAGGCACTTGTATTGGTGCATGGATTTACCTTAGACCATCGAATGTGGGACGATCAATTTGTAAAATTTTCTAGCTTTAATAAAGTTATAAGATATGATATGCGGGGTTTCGGTAAATCTGCGTTACCTACCAGCGATGCGTACTCCCATGCGATTGATCTAAGATGCCTTCTAGAATTCTTGAATATAAAAAGTGCTAATGTTTTGGGATTTTCAATGGGTGGAGAAGTTGCATTAGATTTTGCTTTGAATTTTTCAGGTATACTAAACTCACTTATACTTGTTGATTCATGGTTAAGCGGGTACCCCGGTACAGGTGGAAGATCTGGTTTTAAAATGACAAATTTGAAGGTAGAGGATGCTAAAAAAATTTGGTTTGAACATCCTATCTTTGATACAATTCGTTTTAAACAAGATCTATTTTTAAAGATCGAAAAAATTGTTTCTGATTACAAATTCTGGCATAGCAATAAAAAAGATCCAGCTTATAAACTCTTCTCAGACGCCAAAAAATTTTTACCGAAAATCGATAAACCAGTATTGATAATTATTGGGCAATATGATTTGCCTGATTATCACGCAATCGCCAAAATACTTTATGATGAAATTGGTAATTGCCAGAAAGTAATTATAGAAAATTCAGGTCACATCACAAACATTGAAGCACCAGAAAAATTCTATGGAACTGTAAAAAATTTTATTGAGAAGATATAATTTATATGAATTCATTATCATTTTCTATTCTAACAACATTTTTATGGAGGTTAATATGGATAATATAAAAAAAATTGGTTTGGGCACGTTTCCTTTTAGTCATGTTTTTGGAGAATTATCTGATAAGGAGGCAGGCAAGATTGTCAATAAATATATTGATTTTGGAGGAGAATACATTCAAACTGCACCCTATTACAAAGGTGTTGATCCATTAATGGGTAGTATTTTAAAAAATATTAAAAGAGATAAATTTTACTTAGCGACTCTTTGTGCAAAAAACCGGGAAGGCATACGCACTGGAAAATATGAAGAGATTTTAAAACAGTGCGAAGATTCTTTAAAAAATATTGGAATAGAACATATAGATTTATATATGACCTCAACTACTAAAAGCGATGTACCATTTAGCGAAACTATTGGCGCGATGAAAGAACTCAAAGAACAAGGAAAAATTCGTAATATTGGTGTATGTAACGTAACTTTAGAACAACTCAAGGAATATAATGAAACTAACGATGTAAAGTTTGTTCAAAATAGATATAGTTTAGTTTGTCAAAGCTTGAATAGCGATTTCATTAATTATTGTGCTGATAATGATATAGGAATTATACCTTATAATGTCATTGAGCATGGATTGCTTACTAGCAAAATTTTAGAAAATTTCGACCTACGAGATGATGATCTTAGAAGATCAGTCAAACACTTTAGGGATGAAGCTGTTGAAGCTATGCAAAATTGGGCAATTAATGATTTAAAACCTTTAGCAGATTCAATAAACGGAACTATTGAAAGGCTCGCTATATGGTGGGCACTCCAACAACCTAAAATAACAAGAGTTGTTGTCGGTGCAACCACTACTAATCAAATTCAAAACAATATGGAAGGAGCAAAAATATTAAAATACGATTCTCTACTTGAAAAAATCAATAAAGCATATGACAATTTTTCTAAAATTATAAAAGAAAAACATTCAACATCAGTTTCCGCTTTTTTAGGAAATATTTATTAGCAAATATTTTTACTAAAATACTTATTCATATTATTAATATGATTAAAGATTATGAGTGTTGGTGTTTTGATCTTGATGGTACACTTATTGATATCAAAACGCGTTATACAATTCTACATAATAAGCTAATCACTGAACTAGGGGGTAGGCCTATTACCAATTATTGGCAGAGAAGAAAGGAAGGAAAGTTAGAAGAAGAACTATATTTTGATACTTTAACTCCTAAACATATGATCTACATTTATGATAAACGCAGAGAAAAACTTTTAGAAGAATTGAACTATCTTAAATTTGATCGATTATTTCCAGCAGTGTATTCCTTATTAAAATATTTAAAAAGAGAAAATAGGCAAGCCAACATTGTAACTCATAGGAGTAATTTTAAGAATTTAATTTTACAACTAAAAACCCTGAAGTTAGAAAAATTATTTACAAAAAAAATTATTACGAAGAAAAAAAATATGAATAAAAAATTTAAGAATTTAAGTTTTAGTAAACAAGGTGAAGATCTAGCTTCGTTAGCAAAATCTGAGGAATTAAAAAAATTTAAGAATCTATTTCATACGGTGATGGTTGGCGATAGTCCAACAGATATTTCTGCAGCCCATATCGCCAAGGTTGATTCTATTGCGATTCCGACTGGATTACACGATTCTGATTCTTTGTTAAAATTAAAGCCAACCTTTTTGTTTAAATCAATAAAGAATTTATATCAAAATTTAAATACATAACAAAAAGGCATTGATGAAAAAAAATACGAAAATTGCATTAGGCTTCGATTGCGATCGTCCTCGTGGAGCCTTTATAAAAAGCCTAAGAGGACAAAAAATGGCAGAGATAAAACTAGCATCTCTAGAAAAAATATCTATTGATCTAGATCAAGTTGGTGTTGACAGAACTTACTTTATATGTGGGCAATTTCTGGAAAGTATGGTCGCAGAATTTGGAAAAGACCGAATAAAGAGTATTTTTCAATCCAATAAATCGTTAATAGAAATCGCTGATCATACTTATTCACATAGTTTACTAAAGAAGATCCCTGTAAGGCCAGATAAAAAAATTATTTGTGCTAATGAGGCTATAGAAGAGTTTGATAAAAATTCTATTTTATTTCATAAGATTTTTGATCTAAGATTTATTAAAAGAGGATACCGAGCTCCTTTAGGACATTACAAGGGGCTTGAAGGTGAATATACACTATTAGATCTATTTAAAAAAAAGGGAATTATCTACATAAGTTCTGATTGTAGAGATAAAAAGCACTCGTTAAACCCTTCAATAAAGAATAATAATAATACACCAAGACAGCCTTATTATTATTCAAATGGTTTGCTGGAAATCCCATCTCATGGGTGGCAAGATACAGTCTTTGGTTGTCGAACTAAGACACCTATATTTGAAGAACACCCAAATTCCTATGAAGAAATTTTAAAATACTATAAAACTTTATTTAATGAAGCCAGTGATCTCGCTAATGAAAATAATTGTAACTTCTACATTACATTAACTTTGCATCCCTATAATATTGCTTTATATTCAAAAAACAGAAACTTTTTGTTAGACATACACTCTATAGCCAAAGAATTACAAATAGGTTTCTGTAAGTACAAAGATATTTATTATTATTATAAAGGAATACAGGACTCTGAGAATAATTATTAAGATTAAATTGATCAACAAATATACTGCTTTTTATACGCGACTATGAAAAAAAATAAAGTAATGATTATTGTCATTGGTGGAGTGAGGCCCCAATTTATAAAAATCGCTGCCCTACAAGAAGCAATTAAAAAATTTAATGTTAACAGTAATACTACTATAGTTTCCAAATATATAAATACTGGCCAACATTATGATAACCTTCTTTCTAATACCCTCATTCGCGAGTTAAATATAAAGTTCGACTATAATCTAGATTACAAACGTAAAGAACCAATGGAAATACTTGGGTCGATGATTCCAAAAATTTATAAAATTTTGGAGTTCTATAAAGAACGTGTAGATTGGGTTGTAATATTTGGCGATGCAACAACTACTATTGGTGGGGCGATTGCTGCATCAAGATGTGGAATACCAATTATCCATTTTGAAGCAGGTGTAAGAACAAATGATTTGAAAGCGCCTGAAGAGATTCATCGTAGAGTTGTCAGTCACATATCAAGTGTACACTTCTGTACTTCCAAATCCGGTGTTAAAAATCTTGCTAAAGAGAATATTACAAATTACGTTTATTGGACAGGGGATATAGCCTATGATTTTTTTATGGACTTATCTAAACTACAACCTATAGGAATATTTGATTTGCCGAAAAATAAGTATATACTTTTTACGCTGCATAAATCTGTTAATATAAATTCAGATAAAATATTATGTAATCTAATAACCTTTCTAACAAAATATAAAAGAGAGGTATTATTCGTTGCTCATCCAAAAACAAAAAAGAGAATTATTGATTTAGGACTAAACAAGATTAATGGAATTGTTATTAAGGATTCACTTCCCTATAAAAAAATGATTTCAGCGATAAAAGGATGTGCATTCATTATCACTGATTCTGGCGGATTACAAAGAGAAGCATGTTATTTAGGAAAACGATGCCTTGTAAGAAGAGATGAATTAGGGTGGTCTTTTTTAGTAAATTCCGGCCTTAATAAACTAATTGGAATTGATAAACAAAGTTTGCGGAAGGGCGCTGAATGGATGGAATCAAAGTTGCCCCAACAATATGATAACAAAAAAGCAATTAATCAATTTTTCCGGCAGAATGCTTGGAAGTACGCATTAAATAAAATAGTAAAATTAAACAACCTAAATTAGGATGGATTGTTAGCTTCACTATTTTGTTGGACGAAGCCGCTACGCGGCAAGCAAAAATCCCGAATTCATATAGATATTGTAACCTCCTGTCTCTTGCATTAAAAAGAAGATGCATTGTCAATATCGACAGTAAATATTAACCCTTACATTCAGGAGGTTACAATGGACACCAGTCTACCAGTCGATCCGAAATTTAACAAGTATTATGAAAAACATGGCAAGTTTCTAAGACTAAAAGGGTTGCGGCCAAAGACCATCGAGGCATA
>SDBV01009358.1_pt1 | contig 13037 bp, 20 predicted proteins | sample 2277081 | NCBI WGS metagenome assembly SDBV01 (sample SAMN10402039, study PRJNA504765) | marine sediment metagenome | isolation source: marine sediment core GS10_PC15, 223 cmbsf | place: Arctic Ocean: Southern Knipovich Ridge | collected 2010
TTAAATAGTATCATGGGTTATAAATCATGTTTGTTAAATTCTTTTGAGGAATTGATGCATTTTCTGTATTAATCCTATTACTTACTATCTTATCTGAGATTCCTTCATTTATCTTAATCTTTTTTGGGCTTGCCCTTTTAATTAAATCTTTTATTGGACTCCTAAAAGATTTTGGAAGTTGGATAGATTTCTTAACTGGAATTATTTTGATTCTGTGTTTGTTTGTCCAAATTCCTTTATTCTTAAAAGTCGTTTTTGCAATCTTAATTGTTCAGAAAGGAATCTCTAGTTTTTTGTGATGCGGAAGAAAGGATTCGAACCTTTGTAGGCACTAAGCCAACAGATTTTGAGTCTGCCCCGTTTGACCACTCCGGCACTTCCGCATGTAAGAAAACCAAGGTTTCCTTGACAGTCAACTTTCCTTTAAGTTACTGCTCATGGCTGATAGAATTATTCTTATTCTTATGTATAAAAAACTTTAGAATTATTTAACTTTCTTTGAAACTTCGGCCAAGTCTTTCTTTAAAGCTCCAATCGATTTCTTAAAAATTTCTTTAGCATCTATTTGTCCGAATGATTCAATAGTAATTATTAGTTCATCTCCATAACTTGTTTCTGATTTTTTCTTTGCTCTCTCACAAATCCCCTCACAAATATCACAAATTTCTTTTTCTTTATCATCAGTTACAATAATCTTGTCTCCTTTTTCTTTTATTTCATTATCTTGACAAACTTTTTGAATCTCTCCTTTAAATTCCTTGTTCATTGTTACTTCTGCAACTTCTCGATAGAATATTAATCCAGGGGAAAATCGTGCATGTTCCTCTCCTTTTCCAGCTCTAACATATGCAATAAGTTCAAGCTCTTGGTCTTTTGCTAAGATAGTTATTGGGATTTTATCATAAACTACATCAACATCTCCTGTTAATTCTTCAGAATAAACCTTTCCTTCTTTTTTTACACTCAGTTTTAACTTTGCTTCTGTTTTTTGATTAACTTCTTTGCTTGTTTTTATGGGAATTAATCCAATTCTGTGGGAGATGGTTTCGTCATAAAGAGGAGAATCATTTTTTGAGATTTCTACTTCATCTACAGCAAGTATGGGAATTTCACCAACATATCTTCGGATGGCATTTGCTAAACTTTCATCTATTTTTGCCTTGAAGATAATCTTCTCGTCTTTTTTATTTATTATTTCCATTTTATAAAATACCAAAATAGGTTTATTTAAACTTATGGTCTTCTGCCACGCCTTCCTCCTTTCTTTTTTGGCCCTCCTCTTGGAAATCTTGTTGTATCAAGAATGTTAATTATTTTAAATCCAGACCTTGTCAAACTTTTTATTATTGCATGTGCTCCTGGGCCGGGAACAGGATTCCCAGTTTTAGACCTTATTCTAGCGTATAATAATCTGATTCCCAAATCTTTAACATTTTCTTCTATTCTTTTTGCGATAAACATGGCTATCGTTGAATTTGCTTTAAGTCTTCCATGTTTTGTGACCATCCCTCCAGTCACTTTTGTGATAGTCTTTCCAGACATGTCAGTAACATGAACTATTGTATTATTAAAAGATGTATAAATATTAACAACTGCTTCTGTATCTTCTCGCTTATCTTTTGTTTTTGTCCGTGTATTTTCACTCATTTTTTTCTTCCTCTTTTGGTTTAGTTATTTTTTTCTTCATCTTTGATTCTTTTAAAGAAATTTTGTTTTCTAATTCAATTGGAACTATATATGATGGACTATCTAAAACTCTCCCATTAATCAAAACTTTTTTGTGAGTGATTAATTGTCTGGCGCTTTTTGAAGTTATTGCCATCTTTTTTGCAACAAGAACTGTCTGCAACCTCCTTTTTAGATAATTCTGTTTGTCCAAGGATAAAACATCTGCAATAGAACTAACATTTATACCAATCTTTTTTAGCCTATCAAAAAATGCTTGTTTCTCCTGTGGGTCAGACAAGATAAGTTGTTTAGCTCTTTTCCTTATTAAATTTACTTTTGCCTCAGCTTTCCAAATTTCCCTTTTATTTTTTAAACCAAATTCTTTCTTTATCCCTGCTTCTTCGTCAAGCCTTGCTTTATCAAAAGGTCTTTTCGGTTTTGAATATGTTTTTTGTTTTCGTTTCATTGTTTTTTATTTTTCTTTTTAATTCCTGCCCCTTTCCTTCTGTTGTTCCTGAAATTACTCTTTGTTCTTTGCCCTCTAACCGGGAGTCCAGAACTATGCCTATAACCCTTATAGCTTTTAATTTTCTTTAATCTTTTTATATCAACCTCCTTTTGCAATTCCATGTCTCCCCCAGTCAGATGTTTATCTTCGCCTGTTTCAAAATCTTTTCTTCTATTTAAGAGATAGTTTGGGATTTTGGGATTTTTGGCAAATTCTGTAATTTTTTGAATCTCTTCGTTGGTCAAAGAACCAATTTTTCTTCTTTTGTCAATACCCAACACCTTACAAAGAGCATTTGCCAATGCCCAAGAGATTCCTTTAATTTTTGATAAACCAACATAAATACTCATTCCTCCTTCTATATCTTTAGATAAAATTCTAATTACTCTTTCCTTATATTCTTGTTCTTTAGATTTTTGTTCTTCCATTTTAGTGTATAAATAGATTAATTCGTTCAAGATTTGTTAATTCACTTAATATTCTTTTCTCAGTAGCTTTTTGAGGATCTGGTAAATTTTGGACTCTATTTTTCATGTCTTCAAAACTCTCAAATTCCTTTTCTTGTCTTTGTTTTAAAATTTCTTGCATATGTTTCTTCCCAAAACCTGGAAGCAATTCTATCTGATGTAATCTTTTGTTCATAGCCTCTGCTTTGTTAAAGAAACCAACAAATTCTTTTTCTCTTTCCTGCACAATTTTTTTTATGAATTCTTCTAATTCTGTTTTTGCAGATTCAGATAATTTCTCTCTGTGTAACCTTCCAAGAATATAATATATTTTATCTCTTTTACCTTCACCTATGTAGGCATCCTCTCCAACTTCTAAAGAAACTCCTCTTCGTGGAACTAACTCCAATAATATTAAATTCTTCTTTCCGATAGCCTGAGCTATAGGCATCATTTTTCTTTCCAAAGGATATCCATTTGGGAGGTAATCTAATATAACCGCATATTCTTCTTTTTCCATTTTTTTTATTTGGAATCTTTAATTGTGCTGATAATTTTCTGTGCTTCATCTTCATCTAAACTTACATCAACAAAAATTTTATTCAAATCTTCTTTATTTTCAGGCATTAAATCAATAATTTTTGCAATGTGCTCTTCTTTTATTTTCATTAACTCTAACGCCTCTAACTTACTTCTAATCTCTTCTGCTAGTCCCTTTTTTATTTTTATGAACTTTTTGATAAACCCTACTATGTCTGTCTCGCTTTCTTCATCTTCTTTTATATAGGTAAAAGCTTCTGCCATACTTAATGGTTTTTTGTTTATTATCATTTTAGATTAGGGGTCTTTATTTTTTTTAAATGTATTGGCTCAATCAAGAATTTCTTTTTTTTATCTTTATCTTTGATATTTACTAAGTAAGCTTGTCCTCTTTTTGCTTCAACAATTCCTGTTCGTCCTTGAAATCTTTCTGGAAAATTCGATTTAATTGCCCGTTCTTTAGTAACTGATACAAAATCTCCTTTTTCGAATTCTTGAAAGTATTTACTAAGAGAAATTTTTCCTCGAGTTCTAATAGATTTTCTCTTAACCATATTTTACCGAGAAATATACTCTTTAAAAAACTATCTTAAATTAGGTCTCCTTCTGCTCTTGCATCATTCATTCTTTGGAGTATTGTCTCAAACATTTTTCTCCCAAACACATTAACTCCGCATCTTTCACAGAAGTCAATAACAGAATCATCATCCACACTTGTACCACAATACATACATGTTTTCATCTTGTTAATTGTTTAAAGAAAAATTTAATTTTTAAAGATTTGTGCCTCTTTTATAGTTACTCATGAGAAGTTTTTTTAAAATTTTGTATCTTTCTTTTAAATGTGTGTGAGAAAAATTTATATACCCACTATACGTCATATACATAGCATACATGATATACAAAAAAGCAAAAGAAAAAATTTCTACAATTAGAGTAAAAGAATCAACTAAGATAAAATTAGTGAATCTTAATTTTGCAAAAAAAGGCGTTTCTTTTGATGATATTCTTAATGAACTACTAAATAGTTATGAGAAGAAAAAATGAAATATAAGAATCCTGCATGGAAGGATTTCCCAAGGAATATGAATAATAAATTACATTCTATATGTAGTTATATGGCTATGTTTCCTGCAAAAGTGCCTCATTATTTTATTGAAGAATATTCAGAAGAGGGGGATATTGTCCTAGACCCATTTTCAGGTAGGGGAACAACAATTCTTGAAGCTTGTTTTATGAAGCGAATTGGTATTGGAAATGATAAAAATCCTTTAGCATACGTTTTGACAAAATCAAAAGCACATGTCCCTTCTAAAAAAAGAATTCAATCAAGAATAGATAATCTTATGAAAGAGTTTATCCCAGACAAAATTGATATCTCTAATGAAGAACAGAAAATAAAAATGATTTTTTGTAAGAATACTCTTAAGCAACTAGTTTTCTTAAAGCATAATTTAAATTGGAAAACTAGTAATATCGATGCTTTTGTTACATCCCTTGTTCTTGGGATAATGCATGGGAATTCAGAAGGGTTTCTTTCATTGAGCATGCCAAATACTTTTTCAATGTCTCCTAATTATGTTAAAGGTTATATAAAAAAACATCATCTTCAAAAACCAAATAGGGATGTTTTTAGTTTAGTTGCGAAGAAATTAAATCGTTGTTATCAATCTTCTCCAAACAAAGGGAAGGTGTTTAATCAAGATGTACGAAGAATAAAAAGGATAAAAGATTCTTCTATTGATTTGATAATTACTTCTCCACCCTATACAAGAGTAATTCGTTATGGACAATCTAATTGGATAAGGTTGTGGTTTTTGGGCGAAACTGGGAAAGAAGTGGACGAGAAACTTTTCTTTACTCAATCAAAAGAAAAATACGTTCATTTTATGTTTGATACTCTTAAAGAAATGAAAAGGGTGCTTAAACCAGGGAAAAAAGTAGTTTTGGTAATTGGTGATGTAAATGATAGAATTACTAAAAAACCGTTTAATCTAGCTGGAATTGTGTGGAAAAAATCAGCTAAACCTCTAGGATTTAAACTAGTAGAACCAATTCAAGCAGATATTATTGGGGCGAATACCAAGGTTTCTAAAATATGGGGAGATAAGAAAGGAGATGCTACAAGAGTGGATAGAGTATTAGTTTTGGAAAAATGAACTAGCGAAACCGCGGATCCTGACTTAATGCCAAAAGAATTGTTTGATTTATTCTTTTAAAATCTAATTTTATATCTTCTTCCTCCATTTTATCTTCAAGTCCATCTTCATATGACAACCACAAATAGTATCCCATATAAGATATATATTTTTCTTTAAAAGATTCTATCTTCTCAGTAGAAACTTCATTAGAATCTAAAGTATTAAGATAGGATTTGTTTCCTAAACTCACATACAAAACAAGAGTTTCACCACTTTTCATGTATTTTCCAACATCATTTTCATCCCATTGAAAATCTACCCAATTCTTATCCTCTGGTTCTACAGGTACAATATCATAATCCGGAATTTCTATTTTCTCATCTCCTCCTTGTCCAGATTCGGGAGGTGGGAGGATAATTATACAAGGTCTTTTTGAAATAAAAGAGATGCCCTCTTCTAAGATTAATTTACATGTGACCTCAGTGCGTTTTCCGATATCTAAATTACTTGGGCATTTAATAAAAACCCTTATTCTTTGTCGAACAAGATCTGACTTACCTATTACTTTAATATTTACGTCTGGTAAAAAAGAAACTTCAAGAGTAGTCTTTTTTTCAATACTTTCTAAAAGACCATCAGGACCATCACATTTTATTTGCATAAGAGATCTTCGCCCCCTTTTAATTAATAATGGATTTTCTTCGTTTACTATCTCAAATATCTTTGGAGGATAATTTGTTGGTAAAGGAGGGGGAGACCTAACTATTTCTATATCCTTAGTATCTTTTAAAATTTGACCATTATATTTTAATTGACAAATCAAAGTTCCTTTTTTACCAATTTTAATGTTTTCATCTACAGAAACGTATAGATTCATTTTTCCTTCTCTAAGAAAACCTACTCTAATATTTGATTCTAAATTTTTTATTGAACATTCTAAAATACCTAGATTTTCTTCTCTTGTAAAAAAATTAGTCGGTGCATCAGTTTCAATTAATATTTTCTTTTCTTCTCCAGGAATTATTTTTATACTTCCCCGCTCAGGCATTATTTTTAGTATTGTTGGAGGATCTTTAGGTTTATATTTTTCTTTTTTCTTTTTTTCTCTTCCTCCTTTCTTTCCAATGTTAATAACTTTTTTATTTACGGCAATAAGATTGTCTAAATTTTTTCTTATCCTCTTCATGCTACTTTCACCACCAGAAGTTAAGTGTTCTTTTTTTCTTATTTCTTCTAATTTCTTAAGTTCCTCATCACTTCTTAAAACGGAAATTATTTCATTTTTTAATTCTTCTTTATATTGATCCCTAATATCTTCCCTAGTAGAAGGAAATATATTTTTTTTCATTTGATATGGTAAAGAATCACACTCTACCTGAAAAATTAAATAATCGCTTAAAAATGAAAATCCTGCATCACGAATTATTCTTTTACTTAATGATCCATATTGTTGACCATTTAAAGTGATCATTATAGTTTCAGAAGATCCTGGTTTAGCCAAATAACTATCTAAATGATAACCCCCTTCTTTTTTGGATTTTAATACCCAATACCTAATTTTTATCTCCCCAAAACTAGTAACTTGATTTAAAGTATTTTGGTATTCTATAAAATCTTTTTCATCGGTTCCAAGTCTGGAAAGATTTCCAGATATTGTTCTACCCTCCTTATGTCTATTATCATAAAGCCAGAAAGGTAGAACAGGGTCAAATAATAAGCTCTGAAATAACCTATAACTACTTAGAGTCATTCTCCCATGAAACTTTTCTAAGTTATAAGCAAGATGAATTACACATGTACCATGAACAAAATCTTTGGGTAAATTTTTTGGTAAAGTTCTTAGAATTTTATTATTAGAATCTACAAGATATTGAAAAACCCCATGTTTTTCTTGAGGATTATCTTTATATCTTACTATTGTCCAACCAACTTCATCTTTTTGACCTGTTTGAAGAAGACCTGGATTTTTCCTAGAAACGATGATTGCTAAAGGTAAAGATTCAACATTAACTGCATCATTAGTGCCATTACACCATATAAAGGTTTGCGATCCACCCCACCCATAAGCACCCAGTAAATAGTGCTTCCCTCTCTTTAAGCTTCCTCCCAAACCAACAATGGTTTTTTCAAATTCATCAGGGTGCATCCCTATACCAAAATCTTTTATCGTTATGGTGGGTTTTTTTTCTACGCCACTATCATCCAAAATAACTTGAATATTCTTTTGTGCTAATTCTCTCCTTTTTGAATCACTAATAAAGCTTATATGCCCTCCTTTTACATCAAACCATTTTTGAATTGCTTCTCGTGGTGAATTTGGTATCCCATTTTTTAATGATTCTTTTTTATTTTCTAATACAGCATCCATAGCATTGGTTATCCTTTCAACAAAAGCTTTAACACCGGATCTAGAAATAGCAAGTCTTGGAAAATTAGTCTCATCTTTTCCGATATCTTCCCAATGTAAAGACATTTCTTCCATGTTAAAATTTATAAACCTTGATACCTCTTCTGGTTTTCTAAAAGATAATAAATTATCTAAAGGGAAGAAATCTTTATCTACCATTTTCGATTATAAGTTAAATTTATTTTTTTTATTTTTTGATTTATTAAATAATGCATTAGCTATTTTCAATTCATTATTAATAGCAGAGAAAATTTTCTTCACTTGTTCATCCCCGTATGAGTAATTAGCTTTATCGGCACAATTTTCTAAAAGCCTTATCCCTTCTATAACATTTCGAACTCGACGACTAGCAATTCTTTTGAATTTTTCTTCTCTTGTTTCTTTATGGTCCATTTTCTTCTTTTTCTTAAACATTCTATTTAATATTCATATTGGTTTATAAACATTTCTGCCTTCCAGTATAATTGGATTATCTTCCAATATAATGGTTTTTTTCCCATTACTCATGCCTTAAGGCTTCTGCTGGTTTTAATCTAGCTGCTTGCATCGCAGGAAAGACTCCGGACAATGTTCCAATTAAAAAAGAAAATAATAGGGCTCCAACAATCAAATACCAAGGAAAAGCTGCTTGAAGTAAGTCTGTACCAAGAGCAGTACTTGCAATATATTCTGCGCCTTTTCCTAAGCCCATCCCAATACCTATACCAATTGCTCCCCCAACTAATCCTAAAAGCCCTGATTCAAATAAGAAAATAAACAAAATATCAGAATTTTTTGCACCAACTGCTTTCATTGTCCCGATTTCTTTTGTTCTTTCTAAAACAGAAGTATACATAGTATTCATTATTCCAATACCTCCAACAAGTAAAGAAATAGCAGCAATGCCTACTAATACTGCTTGCACAATTCCAAAAATATTTGAAAAACTTTCTAAAAGTTGTTCAGAAGTTTGCACAGTAAATGTTTCTTGTCCTTCTTTTTCTCCTCTTGATTTTCTTAATTTTCTTTCAATTGTCTCAGCAACCTTAATCGGGTCAAAACCAGTAGCAGTTTTTGCAACAATCTGACTTTCTTCATCCTCAATATTTAAAATTTCTTTTAAAACATCCTTAGAAACATACAATAAACTATCATCAATAGGGTTTCCCACTTTACTCATAACTCCAATAACTTTAAAATCATAACCTTCAATTTCAATAGTGCTTCCTATTCGCAATGATTTCTCCCACGCATCTTCGTAAATATGATTATATCCAACAACAACTTTAAATTTATCTCCTTCTTGTAATTTTCTTCCATCAAGAATATCCAAACCACTCATTTCCATCAAAATCTCAAAATCTTCAGCTGTTATTCCTGTAGCAAATCCAATACCCATTTCATCTTTGAATTTTGCTTGACCTTGTTTAATCAAATATCCTGAGACCCTCTCAACACCTCTGACATTTTCTATTACCTTTAAGTCCTTACTCGTTAAGATTAATGAACTACCTGCAGCAGAACCAGGAGGCCCCATACCTCTTGGCTGAATAATTATCTTATCACTCCCTAATTGTTCAAATTGTTCTTCAATAGCATTTTGAAGCCCTTGTCCCAAAGAAATCAAAGCCACCACGGCTGCAATACCAATAAAAATACCAACCATGGTTAACCATGAACGAAGCTTTCTTCTTTTAAGATTAGTAAATGCCAAAAAGAAATAATCTTTCATCTTAACTCCTCATAGCTTTTAGTTTTTTCTTTTTCCTAATTCTATAGAATATATAACCTAAAACTAAAATCCCTATTCCAATATAGATAGTATAATTTGGTTTTTCAACAAGCCCTAAATCTTGTGCATCTTTTAGCGAATATGTTTTTAAAATCAAATTGTGGCTCTCTGTAAATTCTTTGTTTGTCGCATCTTTAAATTTTAAAATAATTGGTAAGGTTATTGTTCCAGAAGCATCTCCATCCACATTTACTTGATATTCAACACTATCAAAATCATCGCTATTGATGTCTCCAATATATTGTTCTTTTTCTGAAAAGAATGTAATACCATTAACATCCTTGACAGTTAAATAAACAAATTTGACATCGGATAAACCAGAATTAATTATTCTTATTGAAAAAATATTTTCCGCACCTTTAATTAAAAAAGCAGGTTCTTCTAATGAAACCTTAAGTTCTGGTGGCGAATTAACTATGATGCTTATTAATTCATCTTTTGTTGGAGCAGGTATTAAAGTAAAAAAAGTAGAATTTTCATCTTCATATTCATAATTTATTTCTACAGGAATTGTATAAATCCCAGTAGATGCTTCAGGCAAAGTAATTAATTTAAATTTGAAAGTTTCTTCATTTCCATCTCTAAGTTCATCTAAAAATTTTTCAGAACTTGATTGATACGGAGCAAAATTAGTATTCGTTAAATCTAATTTAACATTTAAATTATATACTTTCTCTTCAAAAATATTTTCAATTTCAATTGAAACAATCACAACTTCTCCTGGAACCACTTCTTCTGGAGAACTTGAAACATCAATAATTGAAACAGCTGAAACTAAATTTATTGTAATCACAAATAGTAAAATTCCAAGAGCAGTTATTGTTGTATTTTTTTTCATTTTTTTCTCCTAACTTGTTCTATTCTCCCATCCTCTATTTTTAAAACTTTCTGCGCATGATTTAAGAGATTTGTATCATGAGTAACCAAGATTATTGTTGTTCCCTTTTTATTCAAATCTTTAAACAGTTTCATAATTTCTGCTCCTGTTTTTGTATCTAAATTTCCAGTGGGTTCATCAGCAAGAATTACTTCTGGGTTATTTGATAATGCTCTACCAATAGCCACCCTTTGCCTTTCTCCACCAGAAAGTTGATTTGGAAGATGATTTCTCCTATGACTCAATTTAACATCTTCTAAAATCTTTTCAGCTCTTTGAATTCTTTCATTTCTATCAACTCCTTGAAAAATCATTGGCAATGAAATATTTTCTAATGCAGTTAGAGTCGGTATTAAATTAAATGTTTGAAATACAAATCCTATTTTTTTACCCCTAATTTGAGCTAATTCGGATTCTTCCAAATGTTCAATATTCTGTCCATCTAAAAAAATATCTCCTTCTGTAGCTAAATCAAGAGCTCCAACCATATTCATCATAGTTGATTTTCCAGAACCACTAGGTCCAATAATAACTATGAAGTCTCCTTTTTTTATTTCTAAATTTATTCCTTCAACAGCTTGGACCACTGAATCTCCCATCTGGTAATCTTTGTGCACATTATCAAGTTTGATTATTGTCTGTTTCATTTTCTTTCTCAGAATTAGGTTCTGAGGTACCAACACCTCTGATATTCTTACAGAATTTTCCTATTTAAATTTAACTGTAGTAAGTTTTATAAACAAAGAATTAAAATTAAGTACATGATAATCCCAATTCGTTGCTTTAGTTGTGGAAAACCGCTCGGTCACTTGTGGGAAGGATATAAAAGAAAAATAGAGCAAGGTGAAAAATCAAAAAAAGTACTTGATGAGATGGGTTTGGAACGGCCTTGTTGCAGGTCAATGTTCTTGGGGCAAACAGATTTGATTGAATTGGTTGGGAAATTTAAGAAGAGTTAGTTCTAGCACAACAATTTTTTTAAAGATGAATAATAAGAATATTTAATGGAAGAAATTTATAGTTATGCAATAGGGAAAAGAGGCGAGCATTTTGGAGTAAATTATGATGAATATGGTGTAATAGCTTTTCATAATAAAGGTAATGCTAGGACAGAACTTGGATGTGTGCTAGATTCTCAGAAGGGATTAGAAGGAGAGGTTATTGATATAACCCCCTTAGTCCAAAAAGAAATTATTCCAAGAGAAAAATTAAGGTATAGAGATTAATTACCTAATTCTCCATCTTGAAATATAACCGCAATTTTCACAGGTTACTGATTTTATATTATCTTTAATTCTTATCTTTGAATTTTTATAAAGAACCAAACATTTTTTACAAAACTTTTTTCTTAAATCTCTAATTTGGATATTGTATCTCATTGCTAATCTTTTTATTTTTTTAATCTCTTTGGGACTTTTGTGTTTAATGTCTGCGAAGAATTCTTCAATCTCTTTTTTTGCTTCTGTTTTTGAAAGTTTTACCATAAAAGTATTATGGGAATTAATCTTTATAAAATTAAAGAAGACAGCTTGATGATTTGGCACCTTGTCGGGTACTACTGACATCAACATAGGAAGCTTAACTTCTGTGTTCGGAATGGGAACAGGTGGTTCCAACCTATTATGGCCGTCTTCAAAATTACCTTGGTGTCTCTGTTTATAAAACTTTTTATATGGAAGATTCCCTCTAATTTCATGCGGGTATGCCGGAGTGGTCAAACGGGATGCGTTAAGGGCGCATTAGCTTAGTGCTTACAAAGGTTCGAATCCTTTTGCCCGCATAACAATACTTTTATAAATTAATAATTATTGGAATTTTCACCTGCGAGCGCAAGCAATAGTGGGAAGTCAATACTTCTTACTAAATAAAATGAAATCAAACAGCACAATAGAAAAACAATTACAAAGAAAAAAAGATAAAGAGATAGTTGAAACTGTAATTGCTGCTAAAAAAAATAAGTCTTGGCTCGGAGTTGCAGGCATTTTAGTTGGACCGAGAAGGAATAGGACAAATATCAATCTTGAAAAAATAGACAAAGAGATAAAAGAGAGCGAGACAGTTGTTATCCCTGGAAAAGTTCTAAGTCAAGGAGATGTAAGTAAAAAATTAAAAGTGGTTGCTTTAAATTTTTCTGAAAAAGCTAAGGAAAAACTATTAAATGCTAAGTGTGAAGTTTCAAATATATTGGATGAAATCAAAAAAAATCCACAAGCTAAAAATATAAAAGTATTGAAAAAATGAAAATCATCGACGGTAAAGATGCTGTTTTGGGGAGACTCGCGAGTTTTGTAGCCAAGAGCTTGTTAGAAGGAGAAGAAATTATTATTGTTAATTGCGAGAAGATGATAATTACAGGAAATAAAAAAAGGATTCAAGAAGATTTTGAAGAGAAAAGAAGTAAAGTTGGGAGTGGTCAAAAAGGTCCCAAAGTTTCAAGATTAAGTGAAAGAATAGTGAAAAGAGCTATACGAGGTATGCTACCTAACCATCGAAAAGGCAGAGGAAAAGAAGCATTAAAAAAAATTAAATGCTATGTTGGAATGCCAGAAGAATATGAAAAATCCAAAAAAATTCTGGCAGGAAGAAAGCCAAAAGTCCCAAATCAAAGTAGAATCTTAAAGATAGGGGAGATATTCAAATGAAGATAGTTGTATCTGGGAAGAGAAAAACTTCTGTTGC
>SDBV01009359.1_pt1 | contig 13037 bp, 9 predicted proteins | sample 2277081 | NCBI WGS metagenome assembly SDBV01 (sample SAMN10402039, study PRJNA504765) | marine sediment metagenome | isolation source: marine sediment core GS10_PC15, 223 cmbsf | place: Arctic Ocean: Southern Knipovich Ridge | collected 2010
GCAAGCTTTACCGCTGTCTCAGCGGTCATGCTCCTTTTGCCTTTTATGAGCTGTCCCAGCCTTGTCTGTGAAAGCCCCGTCTCTTTGGAGAGACGATAGGCCGATATCCCCATAGGATCAAGGAACTCTTCCTTAAGGATCTCTCCGGGATGTATGTTCTTAAGCTGTCTCATCTTTAACCCTCCGTTAAAATAATATATATCGCTAATGGTAATCCGTTATCTCTACGTTATGGGCGTTGCCGCCTTGCCATTTAAAGCAGATACGCCACTGGTCATTTATTCTTATGCTCCACTGCCCCTTTCTTCTGCCTTTTAACTGTTCCAGTCTGTTGTTCGGCGGAACCCTGAGAATATCGAGAAGAGGGGCCGCGGCTATCATCCTTAGTTTTCGCCTCGCGAGGTTATGTAAATTTGTCGGAAGCTTGATCTTCTTTGAGAACCTGCCTATCCAGATCAGTTCTGTTTCTCCATCGCGAAAGGATGATATCATACAACAATACTATCATAGGGCAATAGTATTGTCAAAATAAAGAATTATCTACATAGCGGGCTGGATCGCAAGCCGGCAAGTAAAAGCAACAATTCTGGATTCCCGATTACCGAAAACCGGGAGAAATGACGGAAAGGCAAAGGCAGATGCTTGCACATAGACTTTTAATATCTTCAGCAATGATTTTGCATGGAGGGAAATAAAATAACGGGGATAATGACGAATGTTCAGTTGTAGTCTCTCATTGCCTGCTTCAAATAGTTTATAATCTATTATCCATAAAAAATTAAAGCACTAACGGCAGCCTGAATATCAGCATAGAGGCCTTCCTGAATTGGAAAAGAAACATGATGGATATGATAATAAATAATCAAAAAACTAAACGCCAGTTCTTAATCCCCGTTTATTTTGCTGCAATACTCTGGGTTGTGGAAGTAGTCAATTATATATCCGGGTACAAGCTTTCCATGCTCGGGATATACCCGAGGACACTAAAGGGCCTCGTGGGCATACCCCTGAGTCCTTTTCTGCATTCCGGAATCATCCATCTCCTTTTGAATACCGGGCCTGTGATCATCCTCGGCTGTCTTGTCATTCTTTACGGCAGGCGGATATTTTTTGAAATAACATTTTTTATAATTATTGCCGGGGGAGCAGGCGTCTGGGTAATTGGAAGGTCATCCTACCATGTCGGGGCAAGCGGCTTGATCTTCGGATATTTCGGATACCTGGTTTCAAGGGGAATCTTTAACAGGAAAATCAGCTCTCTCGTTGTATCATTAATAACCGTTTCCGTTTATGGCAGCCTGTTCTGGGGTATGCTGCCAACCCTGTCCCGCGTTTCATGGGAAGGACATCTCAGCGGGTTTGCAGCAGGAATTTTGGCTGCGTGGTCTGAGAAAAATAAACCTGGCAATTCATAGCTGACTCCGTTCCGATAGAACAGGCTTTTAGACCGCATTCAACGCCTCATACTCCCCCTTCTTATTTGAAGAAAGATAATAAGCCAGCTCAGCCTGCGCGATCCGGTCCGCTTCTTTTGTGAGGTCCTGCCCCTTGTTCTGAACGAATGACTGGATCATATTAAACTTGGCTGTCTGGATGTCCAGAAAATCTTTGTCTACATCCGGAGTTTTCGCGTATTCATTTTTCTTCTGGCCTTCGGACAGGATCTCTGTAAACGGCCTGCCAGAGCGGGCCGCCGCCTTTTTTGCATCATTCACCGCACCCAGCCATTCACCATGCATTATTCTGTAGTAGTCTCTCATTGCCTGTTTGTTAAAGTGGACAAAGTAAGTTTTATTATCCCGGGAAATATTATACGTAACCCTTACTGAATCGGTGTCTATAGTGTCAACAAACACCAGGTTGTCCCCGTCCCTTGCGATCTCCCACTTCATGTCCCATAGATGCAGCCCCATTTTTGAAAATATCTGCTGCAGTAAATATGCGCCGAGGGCCGCCATGACGAGCGACTTTGAAAATGTCCCGCCGTCCAGACTTGAGATCAACGCTGCTTCCTGACGGCTGATGTTCCGGTCCTCAGGCTCATACTTTGTCGTGAGGTCGACTATGGGAGGATCAAATCGTGTCCATGGATTCAGAGCGTCAACGCCAAGCTCATTTAAGTACGCTGCCTTGCCGGAATCGCCAAGCCTGTTGAATTTTTTCAGGATCGATGAGCCGCTCGTCACTCCGAGCCGGACTATATATTCAAGGGGTATAACATTCCTGTCTTTGCCGTGATATTTTTTATAGTCGTAAAAGTGCCAGCCCAAAACTTTCTTTAGTTCCGGCTTAACAATATCGTATTTTTTAATCAGCGTCAGGCTGCTGAGTTTTGAAGGGAACCCGCTCGAAAAAACATCTCCGCTTTCCCGGTCTACCATCCCCATGTGATGTGTAGATGCTCCGTTTTTACAAAAGCCGGACAGGACTTTTTCTACCAGCCCTGAATCATCCCGCTGAATAAGTGAGCCCACTTTGGAAATACTTTTTGAAAGATCACTCCATGCCTCCGGGTTTTGGAGTTCCTGAAAAACAAGGTGCCTGAAACTTGCCCTGCCGATATCACTGCCTTCAATATTGAAAATAGTCCCAACGTCAAATACAGAACCTCCTGCCGTAGTTTCACTGATAAGAAAATCCGGATGGTCCGGCACATTATAAAGCCTCTGCACTGAGCCTATATAGTATGGCTTGTCCAGTTTCAGCTTGATTTTATCCATCAATGTATTCCTCCGGCAATCGGTAAACGACTGAATTTATATATAATATTTGTGGTCTCTACGGTAACTTTTCGGGGTCTAAATAGTCAATAACCGATTTTTTTCGGCTACTTATAAAAAAATCGCTATTTTTGATATAAATATCAGGGTTTTCCTGTTAATGTTTTGTCCAAATATGCCGAAATATAATTATGACTATCGAATCTGCGGCCAAACGGAGACACCGCCGTGTAAAATTCGTTTATCCTGTTGAATTCAAGATCCTCTCTCCCGGTTTTGAGAAGAAGAATTTACGGGGGCTTTTCTCAACAATATCAATGGGCGGAGCAGGCTTTTATTTTAAGGATAAATACGGGTTAGTAGACCTGACAAAACTTGAGGAATCACGCATAAAACTCGAAATTAACGTGCTCCAGGAAGAGCAGATCATTCTCATTGCCAGGGTAAGGTCGGTGGAGAGGATTGATTCAAAACAGGATTTCTCCGTCCTTATCGGGGTTGAGTTTGAAGACCTGTTTGACTGGCAGCTCGAAAAACTCGAGAAAATCATCAGCCTCAGAAACAAGGACCGTAAAATGATGTGGAACCTATGGGAACATTATGTAGAAGACGGTTCCGCCAAATAATATGGAAGACGAACTGAAAAATAAACTTTGGGCAATAGGCGGCGGCAAGGGAGGGGTCGGCAAGAGTATCGCTACCGTGCTGCTCGGCACCATGCTGGCACGGCAGGGCAAAAAAGTAGTTCTTGTGGACGCAGACCTTGGCGGAAGTAACCTGCACACACTCCTTGGCATAAGGTATCCCACACATACGCTTGCAGATTTTATCCAGAGGAAGGTAGAAGATATCGAGCATATAATGATGGAAACCCCGATCGAGAACCTGTCGATTATCTGCGGTGCTGATGATATCCTGGGTCTTGCTAATCCTAAAAGCACACAGAAGACCCGGATTTTCAATCACCTGAAAAAACTTGATGCAGATTTGATCCTGCTTGATCTGGGCGCAGGGACCTCTTTTACCACGATCGATTTTTTCCTTTATGCACCGAACAAAATCATTGTTCTCTCACCCCAGATCACGTCAATACAGAACGCCTATGGATTTATTAAGTCAAGCCTGTACCGCGGGATGACACAGGTTTTCAGACAGGAACCGCAATGCCTGGAGATTATAAAGAGCGGTCAGAGCACGGAAGAATCCGACAAGATAGATTCCATTGATGAACTCAAGAACGCTTTCTGGGATGCCGGGGAGGAACAGTTCAATAATCTAATCGCGTACCTTGACGGTTTCAAGATAGACGTTGTCGTTAATATGGTCAGGAACAGCAAGGAAAACAATGTAGGCACCGTTATTCAAAATGTGGCTGATAATTACCTCGGCCTCAGTCTCGAACTCCTTGGCAATATAAATTATGACCCCATGCTGGAGAAGTCCATTAATGAAATGACGACCTATTTGAACAAATGTTACAACAGCGTGTCCGGCAGCTGCTTTTATGACATTGCAAGCAAGATCCTTAAGCGAAGCAAGGAACCATCTGAACCCGGTAAAATAGTCCTTCCTGTCTAAGTAGTCACCAGGAAACAACTTCAGCTTTTTGCACTTCAGCACTTCCCTGCCTGTACGCGTTTTCTTTACACAGTAGACTTTCTTGACAAACCGTCGATTTCGCGGTAATCTTTCCAAATCAGTATTTATTGAATCCGGATAAATTCAGAACTGTTTCAACAACTTCAACCATTCAAGCGGCTGGAACAGTTCTACAGGAGGCACAAATGGCAGATTTATTTGAGCAGACAACTATAAACGGCATGACCCTGCAAAACCGCATTGTCCGTTCAGCAACATGGGAAGGGATGTGTGATAATGACGGCCGTCCCACAGACAAACTTATCAACTGTTACCGGGACCTCGCAAGGGGAGGGGTCGGCCTGATTGTAAGCGGTTATACTTTTGTCAGGACGGAAGGCAAGCAGATGCCCGGCAAGATGGGCATTCATACAGATGATTTCGGGCCGGATATGGAATCGCTCACAAAAGCGGTTCATGACGAAGGCGGAAAAATATGTATACAGCTGGTCCATGCCGGCGGCCAGGCAAGTTCAGCCAGCGCGGGCCGTCAGCCGCTTGCGCCCTCAGCAGTGCAGGTAGACCAGTTTCCCGAACTCCCCCAGGAAATGTCCAAAGAGGAAATTGCAGAGGTTGCTGCTGCCTTTGGTGATGCTGCGGGGCGGGCAAAGAGTTATGGCTTTGACGCAGTTCAGCTTCACGGCGCCCACGGATATTTGATCAACCAGTTTCTTTCTCCGCTCACCAATCACCGTACTGATGAATATGGGGGCAGCATTGAAAACCGCAGCCGCTTTATGCTTGAAGTTTATCAAAAGGTGCGGGAGGCGGTCGGTGCTGACTATCCTGTGCTCATCAAGCTGAATGGTGCGGACAACCTTGAAGGGGGCCTTGAAAATAATGACGCGGTTTATGCTGCCAGACAACTTGCGGAAGCTGGTATTGATGCCATAGAAGTTTCTGCCGGCACCCCGGCCTCCGGTGATGAAAGTCCTGCACGTGTAAAAATAGACTCGCCCGAGAAAGAGGCGTATAACCTGGGGCCGGCCGTTGAGATAAAGAAAGCGGTCAACTGCCCGGTAATGGTAGTAGGGGGAATGCGTTCCTATGAAGTTGCCGAAAAAGTGATCGGGGAAAATGGCATGGATTACATTTCCATGGCCAGGCCGCTCATCCGTGAACCTGCCCTGCCCCTGCGCTGGAAACAGGGCGACACCTCACCGGCCAGGTGTATATCCTGTAACGGCTGCTTCATGCCCGGCCTGAAAAAGGGCGGCATCTATTGTGTACAGGAAGAAAAGGAAAAGAAAAAAAGCGCGGAAGCGTGAAAGTTCGGAAGAGCGGAAGTAAAGAAAAAAAGAAGCTCAGGGATTTAGCGTCAGAAAATGTATGAAAATTTTCTAAAGATTAACGGTGATCACCCCTGGAGAGATGTCAGCCCTGAAGGATATGTAAATTATTCTGCACGCTACCGGAAGGGGGGCGCGGTCCTTTATTTTAATTTCGCACTTGCCCGTGAAATGGGCCTTATCGCAAGGAGTCATCCTTCTGTAATGACCCCGGAGCTGGAGGAAGCGGTATTGCAGACTTTCTCCCTGCGGATTATAAATGAATATGACCTGTCCCGTAAGGCCAGGTTCCCCAAAAATACCATAAAGGACCGGCCCTTTATGGCCACCCGCTATTTACAGTCCCAGCATAAAAATAGGCAGGGAAAGACTTCAGGGGACGGCCGGAGTATCTGGAACGGCTGCATCCGCTCAAGGGGAATGACGTTTGATGTGTCCAGCTGCGGCACAGGGTCTACCATCCTGAGTCCCGGTGCGCAGGAGGCGAGCAGCCCTCTCAAGACCGGTGAGTCGAGGTACGGGTATGCCTCCGGCCTGGCCAATACTGAAGAAATGTTTGCCGCTGCCGTGATGTCCGATATATTCTACCGGTCAGGCATTCCCACAGAACGGGTTTTGACTGTCATTGATTTCAAGGACAGCTCCGCAATAGGTGTGCGTACATCTCCGAACCTTATCCGGCCGGCCCATATCTTCCGTTATCTGAAATCAGGATGCCGGAAGGAACTGAAGGCGTCGCTGGATTTTTTTCTCACTCGTCAGGAGGAAAACGGTTTTCTGACCCTGCCTGAAAAGGGGAAAGAGCGATATCAGGCGGCTCTCGAGTATATTGCACGGACATATGCAAAACTGGCTGCTGTGCTTGAAGAGGAGTACATTTTTAACTGGCTGTCCTGGGACGGGGACAATATGCTTGCCAGCGGGGCGCTCCTGGATTACGGTTCAATCCGCCAGTTTGCCGCCAAACACAGCAAATATCGATATGATGACATTGATCGTTTTTCGACCAGCCTGACCGAGCAGAAATTTTGGGCCAGAAAGACCGTCCAAACTTTTGCACAGGCCGTTGACTGGATTGTTTCCAGAAAAAGCAGACCTCTTGCAGAATTTAAGGATGATCAGCATGTGTCCCTGTTTGACCGGTGTTTCATAGAGGAGCGCCTGAACAGAATGCTGAGGAGGATCGGGGTTACGCCAAAACAGGCGGATACGCTCCTTAAAGATCATCGGGATACGGTCGAGGAATTTCATAGTGCACTAAACTACTTTGAAGATATAAAAACAATGGATGGTATAAAAAAAGTCCCTGACGGGATTGACCATACCCCGGTGTTTTTAGTACGGCATATTCTCAGGGAGCTGCCGCACTTTTTCCTTAAAAACAGAAAAAATGGAGAGTGGCAGTTCATGCCGGGTGAGAAATTCTGTGAGACAATGGCTGCCTCATATATTGATGCGGATGATCTAAAGCTCACAGACAGCCGCAGGCAAAGGGCAGAAAGATTTCAGCAGTTATACCTCCAGCTTATTCAGGCTGCCGGCGGTGAGGAGGAAAAGACCCTTCGCAGCGTTGCCGAGCGCTCAGCGGTTATCAACTATACATACCGCAGTACAGGTGACGGCCTTGGCTGGATTATTCACGAGGCCATTCAGCTCAAAAACCGGATGAAAAGACAGGAGCTTCAGGATATTATAGACCGGTTTATTGAATCCCAGGTCCTTGTGCCCGGCAAATGGAAGCCAATCAGGCAGGAGGAAGTCACAGGGCGGTCAATGAAGGCCCGTTATTTACGAAGAATACAGCAGACCCTGGAAATGTACCAGGAATTGATATGAATAAAAAAATATATTAAAGATACGCTAATCTGAATCCGAATAGAAGGTAGTAAATAAACAAACTCAGGATTCAGCATTAATGTGGCTTCTAAGGTTCTTTAAATACATTTTCAGCCTGTTTCGGGGTAAGGCCAAAACACCTGGTCCCGAAACTGTATACGCAGAAATTCCCCCTGCAATAGACAAACAATTAAAAAGCCAGATGTGGGCCATTGGCGGCGGCAAGGGCGGTGTCGGTAAAAGTCTTGTTACCCTGATGCTTGGCGCTTCGCTGACAAGATGGGGCAAAAAAGTAATTATTGTAGATGCAGACCTGGGGGGAAGCAACCTTAACATGCTCACAGGTATAAATAATCCCCCATATACACTTGCGGATTTCATGCAGAGGAAAATAGATAATATTGAGGAAGTGGCGCTGGACACACCGGTTAAGGGCTTAAAAGTCATCTGCGGAGCAGATGATATTCTCGGTATGGCAAATCCCGGCAGCGCACAAAAGGCCCGCCTTTTCAATCATCTTAAAAAACTGAAAGCAGACATTATCCTGCTGGACCTTGGTGCCGGTACATCATATACCACACTGGACTTTTTCCTCTTCGCACCTAACAGGATCATTGTCATGTCACCTGAAAATACGTCACTGCAAAACGCATACGGCTTTGTCAAAACCTGTCTCTTGCGCAAATTAACGAGGGAATTCAGCGGAGACAGCAAATGCATGGAACTCATTAATCGGTTGAATTCAGATAAAAATGACAGTATTAACACCATAGACAAGCTACAGGAAGCCTTCTCTCAATTGGGAAAAGAGCGGAAATCTAAATTGTCTTCATCTATCAAAGAGTTCAAAACAGGCCTGGTAATAAATATGGTCAAGGAAAACAAGGACACAAAGCTGGGGCGGTCACTTATTTCGGTTGCCAATGAATACCTGTCTCTGGATCCTGAATATCTCGGATTTATAGAATATGATAAAAGGCTTGACCGGTCCATTAACAAGATGGCGGATTTCTTGAAAGACAGCACGGATGTTATGACTGACATGGGGCTTTATGACCTTGCAAGTAAACTGGTCAAGAAAATTTATAAAGACTCTATCAAACTGCAAAGCGGGGAAGCGGGGAAGCGGAGAAGCGGGGAAGTTCAAAAGAACAAAAACACAAAAAAACAGGACGGGGGGCAGCCTGCTCCAGGCTAAAAGATGTACCGGTCTGCTGCACTTTAAATTTACCGCTTTTATCTTTTTACTTTTTTACTTTTTTACTTCCACGCTTCCACGCTTCTGTGCTTCCCCGCTTTTGTTTTGCTATACTGTAATACATGTCGCTTAATCTCTCGATTTTTCAGGAAGCCGTCAAGGTTGTTGAGGATAAGAAGTCCGATACAGTTACATCTCTCTCAGGCTCATCAGGGGCATTACTGTTTTCGATGCTTAATGCCCCGTGCTTACTGGTCTGCCCTTCAGAAACTGAGGCGGACAGATTTTATTCAGATTCGGTATTCTGGTCAAAACTCCTGAACACTACCCCCCCTGTTCTTATACTCCCCGAGGGAAATCCGCAGCGTTTAAAAAGCCTGGTCAAGCTATATGAAAAAAATAATGGGAAGTTCATTGCCTCCATGGAAGCGGCACTTTCGATGATATGGGACAGGGATGGTTTCCCATCGGTCACATTAACAAAGGGGCTGACTGTTGACAGGGACAATATTATTCAAAAAATGCACGACCTCGGTTACTTCACCGTTCCTATGGTTTCAAGAGAAGGCGAAATGAGCATCAGGGGCGGAATACTCGACATCTTCCCGCCGGATGAAGAGCGTCCCGTAAGGATTGAGCTGTTCGGTGATGAGATTGAGTCCATGAGGTTTTTTGAGATAGACACACAATTATCGGTCATGGAAATTAATGACGCGCACATATATCCTGCCATAGAGCCTGAAAAAGGTTTAAATCTTTTTGATTTTCTGGGCAGCAGCAGGTTGATACTGGACGAACCGGACAATATCAAAAAACATTACTCTGATCTCGATGAAATTCTTGCGGACAGGGAAGTTGTTAATTTTACTTCACTGCCTCTGGAAGGAGAAGGTTTCAGCCTCTCCATGAGCAGTACCGGAGGGCTGGGCCTTTTACGTGAAGAAAGAAAGACAATGGATGATTTTGTCAAGAAAGTTTCTGTGCTGAGAAAACAGTTCTTTATGCTGATAGCATGTTCATCGGAAGGGCAGGCAAAGAGACTGAAGGAACTGTTTTTTGATGAGAATTTTGATGCCCCGCTGTTTAAAGACATCACCGGAGTCAAACACTCTTACAGCCCGGTAATAACAATAGGTGAGTTAAGCAGAGGGTTTGTATTCGGGAATGTTATTGTCCTTGCCGAGAGGGACATCTTTGGTGCTCGGCCTGTCTACAGGTCCGGCAAAAAGTCAAAAGTCTCAAAACTCATTTCCTCGGTTGAGGATTTCAAGGTAGATGATTATCTTGTGCATATAGAACACGGGATAGGAAGATATCTCGGGATAAAAAAGGAGAGGATCGAGGACCATGAGGGGGACTTCATAACTATTGAATATCTCGGAGGGGACAAGCTTTTTGTACCTCTTGAGCGCATTAACTATATCCAGAAATATAATGCGCCCGAAGGTGTAAGGCCTAAAATAGACAAGCTTGGAGGAAAGACCTGGCAGAAGACCAGGCAGAAAGTTAAACAGAAAATAAAGGACATGGCCGAGAGGCTGATAAAAATTTACGCGCGACGGACAGCTGCTTCGGGCAATTCATTTTCAGACGACACCGAGCTCCATAAAGAGTTTGACGGTTTTTTTGCCTATGAAGAGACACCTGACCAGTTGACATCCATTAACGAGATAAAAAACGATATGGAAAAACAGGTGCCCATGGACAGGCTCCTGTGCGGCGATGTGGGATATGGAAAGACAGAAGTAATCATGAGGGCCTGTTTCAAGGCTGTTTACGATTCAAAGCAGGCTGCGGTGCTGGTGCCCACAACGATCCTGGCGGAACAGCATTATGAGACTTTTGTCTCGAGGTTTTCCGCCTTCCCGATAAAGATAGATTATCTGAACCGCTTTAAAAACAGGGCAGAGCAGAAGCAGACACTTAAGTCCCTTGCAGAAGGACAAATAGATATTGTCATCGGGACCCACAGGCTATTGGGTAAAGACGTAGGTTTTTTTGACCTGGGACTTCTTGTCATAGACGAAGAGCATAAATTCGGGGTCACCCACAAGGAGAAAATCAAATCATTGAGGGCCAATGTTGATGTCCTGACATTGTCCGCGACCCCTATCCCGAGAACTCTCCACATGGCCCTTTCAGGGGTCAGGGGAATGAGCACGATAGAAACCGCCCCGGAGGACAGGATGGCAGTAAAAAGCTCGGTTGCGCGTTTCAGCCCGCACTTAATAAGGGAGGCGCTCCAGCACGAGCTTGACAGAAACGGCCAGGCATTCTTTGTCCATAACAGGATTCATGATATATATGAAATTGGAAATTTCATCAGCGGCCTGCTCCCCGGCAGCAGGCTAGGTGTTGCTCACGGCCGGATGAAAGGTAAAGAACTCGAGAATGTGATGCATGACTTCTTTCATAAAAAGATCGATATCCTCGTCTCAACCTCCATTATAAGCTCGGGCCTTGATGTACCGTCCGCCAATACAATCATTATCAACAGGGCAGACAGGTTCGGACTTGCCGACCTTTACCAGCTGCGGGGCCGGGTCGGGCGCTCCGATATAAAGGCATATGCTTATTTTCTAATTCCGGGAGAAGACATAATATCCGAAGAGGCAAGGAAGAAGCTCGAGGCCATCCAGGAGCTGGGTTATCTCGGGGCAGGTTTCAGGCTTGCCCTGAAAGACCTTGAGATAAGGGGCGCAGGAAATATGCTCGGGTCAGAACAGTCAGGGCACATAGAGGCAGTAGGTTTTGATATGTATATGGAGATGCTTGAATCAGCTGTCGCGGAACTTAAGGGAGAAAAGAAAGTGCCGGAAATTGAACCTGTTATAGAACTTGGAACAACGGCCATTATATCTGAGGGGTATATAGAAGATGCTGACATCAGATTAAGCGTCTACAAAAAGATAGCCTCTGCAAAAGACATTGTGTCACCGGAAGCAATTTTAAAGGAGCTTGAAGACAGGTTCGGCCCCCCTCCTGAAAAGACGAGGAAACTGGTTGAGATAATGGAACTTAAGGCGATGGCAAAAAAACTTTTTATAACAACACTGAAAAATGCGCGCGGAAGAGTAAGCATGCTGTTTGCTCCGGAGACGCCCGTAAAACCGGAAAACATTTTCGCCCTGTATGAAACCAGGAAGGGACATATCAAATTTTTACCTGAAGGCGGCATCGAGCTTGACCTCCGAGGCAAAAAGTGGAATGAAATATATGAAGAACTAAAAGGAACGATGAAGGCATTGGCTGCGTAGGGGCAGGTCTTGTGCCTGCCCGGGCCTGCGTAATGTCCTGATTTGATTTTAAAAAAATATAACGATTATACTATATGTCTATGATTTCAATTGTTATCCCCACTTACAATGCTTCTAAGTATATGCCTGCCCTCCTGGATTCAATATTCAGGCAGGCTGTTGATGATATGGAAGTTATTATTGTCGACGACTGCTCAACGGATAATACTGTTGAAATTGTTCAAAAACATCCTGTGAGAGTGCTCCATATGGAGAAAAACGGCGGTCCTGCCCGGGCCCGCAACAAAGGAGCAAGAGAGGCCAAAGGCGATATAATATTCTTTCTTGATTCGGATGTGCTGGTAATGGACGGGGCTATCAGGGAAGTCAGGGATTATTTTGAAAAGAACCCCTCAGCCCAGTGTACCATAGGCATCTGCTCGACCGAGCCGCTGAATAAAGGCTTCGTTTCTACATATATGGCAATGTTTGAGTATATCCATTTAATCGGACAGCAATATGACAAAGTCAGTGTTTTTGCACCCAGGTGCGGGGCCATCAAGAAGGACTTTTTCTGGAAAGTCGGCGGCTATGCCGAGAATTATAAAGGTGCGGATGTTGAGGATTTTGAGCTGGCCAGAAGAATTAATAAAGAAGACTGCATCATCCTGAACCCGAAAATAATGGTAAAGCACCAGTTTGCGGATTTCAGGCAGGCCCTGAAAATATATTTTAAGCGTACGGTAATGTGGGTCCACCTATTCTTTAAGGAAAAGCAGCTCGACAATGCGGGGCCTACCTCGCCGAGCAACGGAATAGCCGCGATATGCGCTTTTTTAAGCTTCCTCCTGATATTTATTATGCCGTTTGTGAGTCTTGCCAAACCTGCGTTCTGGCTGCTGATCGCCGTTTATCTTTTTTCAAATCTGAAGTGGTGGAATTTCATGAGAAAAGAGGCGGGCCTCACGTTTGCTGTAAAGGCCCTTTTACTGAATTATATTCTGGGAGTTGAAATAATGGGTTCAGCGATCTATGCGGCGCTGATCTACCCCTTTTCAGATAATGAGGTCATCACTGATAAGGCGGTGGAAAAGAACCTGGTTGTATTGGGTTATGCAAA
>SDBV01009360.1_pt1 | contig 13037 bp, 9 predicted proteins | sample 2277081 | NCBI WGS metagenome assembly SDBV01 (sample SAMN10402039, study PRJNA504765) | marine sediment metagenome | isolation source: marine sediment core GS10_PC15, 223 cmbsf | place: Arctic Ocean: Southern Knipovich Ridge | collected 2010
GTGGCGGTGCAGACGATATCGGCCCCTGCTGCCCGGGAGGCGTGTTCCGCGACCCGCACATCAATAGACAGCCGGCCGCTCATCTCTTCGGCAAAGGCCGAGGCCGCTTCGCGCCTGACATCGAACACCCAGGCCGTCTCGATGGGCCTGACGGCGCAGACCGCCTCGAGCTGCGTCCGCCCCTGCACCCCCGCACCGAAGACGCCCACCGATCGCGCATCCTCGCGCGCCAGCAACTCGGTCGCCGCGCCGGATGCGGCGCCCGTACGCAGAGCCGTAAGCGTCGTACCGTCCATGACGCAGGCGGGCCGGCCGGTCTCCGAGTCCACCACGACCACGAGAGCGTTGATTACAGGCAGGCCCCGCTCGGGGTTGTCGCCGAAGACCGATACGATCTTTACCGCCATCTGACCCCTGTCCGGCAAGTAGCCCGGCATGATCAGGGTCGTCCCGCCGTGTTCAGGCACATCGAGTTGTATGCGCGGGGGTACGACGGCCCGCCCGTCCGAAAGCTCGATGAAAGTTTTTTTGATGATCTCTACGGCCTGCCTCATGGGCAGTGCTCGCCGTATGTCATCCGCGCTCAGAATTTGCAACTCCATAGCAGACCCCACAGACCCTGCGCACCTGTTCGATATCGCTTCTGTCGCGGACCCCGTTCAGTGCGATGCAGGCAAGCAATTCTCTAGCGAGTTTATAAATCTGCGATTATTGTATCGGCAGATCGAGGCTTGGTACACCGCACCTTGTGCCACGAAGAACGGGGATGGGCGCAGGCTGAAACCCGCCGTTCTCATTTTGATTGCCAAAACGCCACGATGCGAGTAAAAAGAAACAGGAGGAGCGCAAGCATGGAAAGTGTGAACATGGATACCCTCACTCAAATCATGGGGCCCGTGTATTCAGCTGCCCATTATTTCGGCCTGTTCATTATATCCCTCGTCAAGAAAATCCTGCCCATGGTGGACAACCTCGATTCCCTTGCCGACCCCATCGGCTTCCTGGCCATTCTCACGATCCTGGTGATTATTACGGCCACGGTGCGCAAAGTTGCTTTCTTTATAGTCATCGCCGGCTGGGCGCTGATCTTGATCAGGGTGCTGTTGATGGCCTTCAAGATCGCCTGACACGTGGCAGGCGGCCAAGGCTTTGCGCTCCGCGCATGGTTACCGTCCCACTCACCCTTGGGCGGCGCTGTACAGGTCGTGCATGACGATGCTTGGCTTCAGCTCGCCCGGGGTCGTCTCTCGGCGCGGATAAAAGACGACCGTTTGCTCTTCCGCCGGCCGGAGGTGCATGCCGTTGTCGCTCCACCTGCCCGGAATTCCACCGGTCCGGATCCAGACGAAGGGCGCCAAAGTGTCGCTCTGAATGGCCATGGTGACCTCGTCCCCGCTCACTTTCAAGTCCCAGCGAATGCAGGGTTTCTTCAGGTCCAGGTACTTGAACACGGAGAAGAAGTGCTCGTTGCGGCTGGTGTACTCTCCACAATCCAGGTCGATGGCGACGAAGCGCCGCTGCTCCTCATGGCCCGCGGGGCAGAGGGCGGTGCGATCAAAAGAGGCAAGCACTTTGCTCTGCATGGCGCTCAGTGATGCATCCCGCTCGTCGGCGAAGAGCTCCCGGCCGTCGAAATCCAGCACCCGCACGCGCAACGTCCCCGTCAGTTTTCCGTTGACCTCGCTGGTACCCCACACCTCGAGCCTGCCGTCGTGTTCGACGGTGGACACCAGGAGCGGCGCGTAGAAGCGCTTCTCGTAGTAGTGCAGGATCTTCCAGCCGCCGTCGTACTCCAGCGAAGCCCACGAGGTGACCGGCCATATGTCGTTGAGTTGCCAGATGAGGTTGCCCATGTTGTGCGGCTTGATGCGGTACCAGTGCTCGCAAGCCACTTTGAGGGACAGGGCCTGCAGCGCCTGCGAGATGTAGACCGTGTTCTCGTATCCCACGGGGCTCTTGAAGTGCCCCGGAATGTGCGTGAATATCTGCCCGCTGCCCCGCGCGTTGCGTTGATGGAAGTCCAGCACCCGCGAGCACACATTCCTGTCCTCGGGCAACGTGTAGCGGTCCATCAGGTCCGGCGAGGAGAAGGACTGGAAACCGAACTCGGAGCTGAAGCGGGGCTTGACCTCGAGGTAGCGCGATGCCGGTTTGCCGCCGTGCCACACTTCCCAGAAGTGCACGTCGCCCCTGCTCTCGTCCTGGGGATTGCCAAACTCACGCACCCCGTTGGAGGCCGAGGACGGCCAGTAGGTAACCTGCGGCGCCTCCGCGTTTACGATGGGCATGATGGTCTGGATAAAAAGCTGGTCGTACTCCACGAGCAGCGTGTCGAAATCAGGGCGGCCGCGGTCGAAGAGCTGCTCGATCTCGTTGTTGCCGCACCAGAGGGCCAGCGAAGCATGGGCGGCTATGCGCCGCACCTGGTGCCGCACCTCCAGGCGGACGCTGTCCAGAAATTCCGGGTTCACGGGATAGTAGCCGCAGGCGAAGATACACTCCTGCCACACCATGATGCCCATGCGGTCGCACATCCTGTAGAAGCGCTCGCTCTCATAGAGCCCCCCGCCCCAGATGCGGATCATGTTGTGATGGGCGGCGGCCGCGGACTCGAGCTCCCAGGCCAGCGATTCGTCAGTAACGCGCGTCTCGAAGCTGTCGGTGGGTATCCAGTTGGCGCCCTTGGCGAAGACGGCCAGCCCGTTGACGCGAAAGTAGAAGCTCTGGCCGGCCTCGTCATCCTCGGTAACCAGCTCGATCCGCCTGAGCCCGATTTCCTGGTCTACAACGTCGTTCTCGCCTTCCGATTCCAGCTCCACTCGCAGGGCATACAAACTCTGGGGGCCGTAGCCGTTAGGCCACCACAGGCGCGGGTTCTCCACGGTCAGGGTGTGGTCCAGCCGGGTTTCTCCGGCTTCCAAATCAGCTTCGATCGACCCGACCTGTCCACCCAGGTCGAAGGTAAGCCGGACTTTTGCGGCCCGAGGCATGTCGATGAAGGCGCGCAGCGTGACAGACACACGCCCGGCGTTGTGCTCCTGGAGGTTGTTGACGTACAACAGCCGGCCGCCATCGCGGCACTCGATGTAGATATCCTGCGGGATGCCCTGGGTCAGGAAGCAGGGGCCCCAGTCCCAGTCGCCGTGACAGGGAGACTTGCGCACTAAGTTGCGATGCGCCGGGCCCCAGGGCGTGAAACAGCGGCGCTTCAGATCCAGGTGATAGGCCTCGCCCCTCTCTTTCATCACCGGGTTCACGGGCTTGAACACGATGCGGATATTGTTTTCGCCTTCCCGCGCGAAATCCTTGATAGACCAGCGCCAGCGTACGAACATGTTGTCTGTGGCGGCCACCTTGTGATCGTTGACGAACACCTCGGCCAGGGTGTCCAGCGAGTCGCAGTTGAGTATGATGGCTCCGCGGGCCGCCTGCCGGGAGTTCAAAACAAACGTACGGCTGTATTCCCACGTGGCATCCCCCACCCACTGCTGGTCCGCCTCATTCATGCGGGAAAAGGGATCGCCCACAATGCCCTGCTCGATCAAATCGTGGTGCACCAGACCGGGAACGTTGCCCTGAAGCGAAACCTTCCCGCCCACCTGGGAAACCTGCCACTTGCCATGCAAAGATACTATCCTGTCTTCCGCCATCGCTTGCTCCTCGCTCACCGCTCGCATCGGCGCAAGCGGCCAACCTTTTTCAGCGGTTCACCTGGGAGGGCTTCTGTGAGAGGTCCAGTCCCATGCGAGCCCTGAGATTCTTGAAGGCCTCCAGGGTGACATCTACATCTTCCTCCGAGTGCGCGGCCGTCGGAATCATGCGGAAGAGCACCACGCCCTTGGGAACCACCGGATAGATAACGCCGGAGACAAAAACGCCGTACTCCTCGCGCAGCATCTTTATCATGGCCATGGCCGTGTCTTCACTGCCTGCGGGCACGTAAACGGGGGTAACCGGCGACGCCGTGTCTCCTATGTCGAAGTCCAGTTCGACCAGGCCCTTCTGCAGGCGCCTGGCGATACTCCACATCTTCTGCCTGAGCTCCGGCCGGCTCGTGATGATATCCAGCGTCTTGGACACGGCCTGCACGAAAACCATGGGCAGGCTCTTGGCGAACACGTTGGTTCGGGCGTTGAAGCGAATATAGTCGACCGGCTCCACATCCCCGGCGGTGACGGCGCCGATTGCGGCAAAAGCCTTGGCAAAAGTGCCGAAGTAGAGGTCGATCTTGTCTTGAACGCCTAGATGCTCCCCGAGGCCGCGGCCGTTTTCGCCCATTACCCCAAATCCATGAGCGTCATCGACGAACAGCCGGGCGCCGTACTTTTCTTTTAGCTCGCAGATGCCGTGCAGATCGGCGATATCGCCGCGCATGCCGAAGACGCCTTCGGTTACGATGAGCACACCACCTTTGCCCTTGTGACCGGCACGTTTGAGCTGCTTCTCGAGATCTTTCATGTCGTTGTGCCGGAAGGTTCTAAAACGACGGCCCATGGTGGCCAGGATCGTTCCGTCGACTATGGAAGCGTGAGATAGCCTGTCCATCAGAACCTGGTCGTCTTTGCCGATGAAGGCGGCTATGGAGCCGATTACCCCGAGGTAACCGTAGTTGAACAAGACGGCCGCCGGCTTTTGCAGAAACCGGGCCAGTTTATTTTCGAGAGCGAGATGACCCTCGGTGTTTCCCGTGAGCATGCGCGAGCCCATGGGCGAGGAGGTACCCCAGGTTTCCACCGTTTGGCGGGCGACCTCTTTGACCTCGGCGTTGCCAGCCAGCCCCAGATAGTTGTTGATGGCCCACATGACTATCGATTTGCCCCGATAGGTCATATGCGGTTCGGCCTCGCCTTCCAGCACGGGCTGCACGAAATAGTTATCTTTGGCAGCCCTGAAACGGCCGAAATAGCCGTCGCTGCCTCTGCATTTGGCGAAAAGATCCTGCAAACTGATTCCTCCTCCGGGCACTTCAGACCAGATCCTAGTGTGGCCCAAGTATATGACTGCATGCCGATTTGTCAACGCGGCCTGCTGTGATGCTCGCACGGCCTTCGGATAATCTATGGTTTCTTGAACGCATGCGGCAGCGCCGCCGGAAGCAATCGTGGGGCAGTCCTTTTGGGCGAGGGGCGGCCTTGCTGGGGGACGGGCGCCGGGGGACGCCGCAGTTCGAGGCTCAGTCGCGGACGCGCATCAGGGCCAGACTCTTGAGCATCCAGCGCGGCAGGGATTTGCCCGATTTCCTTTTCTTCAGGTTCAGAGACAATTTCAGCGCCTTTACCAGCGTCAGGCGGTAGGTTTCGACGAACTCGATCAACGTGCCGTCGGGATCCTCGATGTAGCCGAACCGGCCGGCAGCCTCTCCCATGTCGTAGGGCTCGCCGCTATCCACGACGAAGGGGAATCCGCCCCTGCCGCAGACTTCGCGTACGCGATCCATGTTATTTACATCGAAACACAGGTGGATGAAGCCCATGTCACCCCAGTAGCGACCCTCGAATATCCTGCGGGGCGTCCGTTCCAAGGCTTGAACCAGCTCGATGCGGCTCGAACCGTAAAGGGGGCTGAAGGCGCCTTTACGCGGCAGGCTGTGAGTGAGAAGCATCCTTCTGACTCGCTGCCTTCCGCCCGGCAGATCTTCCAGATCGTCGAAAACTCCCGTTTCGTCATAGAGAACGCGATCGTAGCCCAGTACGTCCCCGTATAGAGCCAGGCTCTTCTCGACACTGGATACACCCAGCAAGCAGCCGGCAACGCCGCCTGTATAATGTTTTCCGTTCGAGAACCAGTCCTCACCGCCGACAACATCGAAGATCATGCCGAAGGGATCCACCACGAAAAACCTCTCGCCGCCGTCCGGCGCCCGGCCTGCCCGACCCGGAACCCGCAGCCCCGCTGATCTAAAGGCCTCTAGCGCCCTCGCTATGTCGCCGGTCTTGATGCGGGCGGCGAATATGCCCAGATCGCCCAGTTGCACATCGAATTCCGGCGGCCGCGGAACCCTGTTCTCGAACTGCCAGATTTCCAGCGCCCCACCGCCCTGCAGGTTTGCGGCCAGAATGGCATGTCGCTCTTCGGGCCTGCCGCCGGTGTAGGCGCCCATGAGAGAAGCCGGCCCCACGTCGTTAAAAATGGGTATGTCCAGGCCGAAGTGCCGCCTGTACCACCTGAAAGCCCCGACGGCATCCGCAACCCCGGCGCCGATCTGCTGTATGCCGGCGATCACGTCCCGCAATCCCGTCGAATCTTGCAACATGTCCGGCATTATATAGAAGCCTTCGAGGGGCGGTCAACGCGGGCCGGCGCAGGCCACGGTGTTATGCGCACCAACCCTTCGACAATATCGAAGTCTTCATCGAGGCTGCAGATACCGATTGGCAGGCGACAGGAGTCTGATGACCGGTGCCAGGCTATGGCGCCTGAGAGCCCGCCCCGGCGAAGGCAGCGAGAGTCATTCCCCGGGGTAGCTGCCGATAGCTCGAACGACCTGTCGTTGCCTGCCGGTAATTCTACGGTGATGCTGTTCGTTCCCCCCGAGACGCATCAGGGGCCGCGGCTATTTACGCAGATCGCACTCTGCTCTATCATATCGCCGGCGGCATCCGTGGTTGTACGCTGATGGGGAGGCGGCGCAGTCTTCGTCGGCCAGCCGCATGCCGACGACAGCGGGCCGGGGCGGCCGGAGCGACAGAGGCTGCACGCCGCCTGAGGCCGCATAGGCGACCGAGATCATCTATCTACAAGGAGCAGAGCATGTTTGTGGCGATACGCGACTTCACGATCCATTGGCTAGGCTACGGCGATCTCTTCGAAGGTCTGCAGGACCTGGAGTTGACTGATTTCGAGCTCTTCGTGAGCCGGGACCTGAAGGAAAGCGCCTATCAGGACATGGGCTACACAACAAACCTGAGCTTCGATTTTTCCAGCGACGAGAACATTCGATCGGTCAGGGACAGGCTGGCAGGCGCCGGCGTGAGTCCGTGCGCTATCCTGGTCGAAAATGACTTCGGGCGGCCCGATCTGAAAGCCGAGGAGAAATGGGTGGTGGACGCCTGCTCCGTGGCCGCGAAGCTGGGCGTGAAAGCCGTCAGGATCAACTCGGTCATGAGACCGCAGGAAACCGTGTTGGAGGCCGAGTATGCCGAGATTTCCACGAGCGCGATCAAGAGCATACTGCGGCAGACGGAGGGCCTGGGCGTGGACCTGGCGCTAGAAAACCACGGTGTCATGGGCAATCGGCGGGAGTTTATCCGCAGGCTGTTCGACGATGTCGGTTCCGACCGCCTGGGCCTGACCTTCGACACCGGCAACTTCTACTGGTTCGGCTACCCCCTCGAAGAGGTGTACGAAATCATTGAGGAGTTCGGCCCGAGGGTGAAGCACTGCCACGTCAAGAACCTTAAATTTTCCGACGCGGAACGTCAAAGCCGGAGAGAGCCCGGATACCTGTGGCCCGACAGCGCCGCCACCATCTACGATGGCGACATCGACCATGGGCGCATCGCCCGAATTTTAAAATCCTCCGGATACGACGGAGACCTCACGATCGAAGACGAATCGCTGGGGCAGTTCAGCAAAGACGAATGCGTCGACGTCATCAAGAAAGACATCGCTTTCATGAAGTCCCTGGTCTAAGCAGAGAGAGAGCCTGAATATGAGCGACGTAAAAACGAACGGCGGAAACGAGAGGCGCCCGAACATCCTCATCATCCTGACCGATGACCACGGCTACGGCGACGTCACCGGGTACGGCGGCCCCAACATACAAACCCCTCACCTCGACGGTATGATAGCCGAGGGGCTGAAGTTTACGCGCTTCTACGCCAACTCGCCGGTGTGCTCCCCCAGCCGAGCTTCCCTGATGACAGGCCGCTATCCGGACCTGGTCGGCGTTCCCGGCGTTATCCGCACCCATGCCGGCAACAGTTGGGGGTACTTCTCGCAGGAGGCCGTCACGCTGCCCCTGGTGTTGAAAGCCGCCGGGTACCACACGTCGATAGTCGGTAAATGGCACCTCGGCCTGGAGCCCGAGAACCACCCCTGCCGCCGGGGGTTCGACCACTTTCACGGATTCCTGGGCGACATGATGGACGACTACTACACGCACCTCCGTTTCGGCAACAACTACATGCGGCGGGACGAGCAGGAAATCGACCCGAAAGGGCACGCGACGGAGCTTTTCACCCAATGGGCCATTGACGTGATCCGCGAGCGCTCCGCCGATGACAGGCCGTTCTTCCTCTACCTGGCCTACAACGCGCCGCACACGCCTATCCAGCCGCCGGAGTCCTGGTTCCAGCGCGTGCGGGAGCGGGAAAACGGCATCAGCGATCAGCGGGCCCGCTACATCGCCCTGGTAGAGCACATGGACGACGGCATCGGGCGCGTGCTGCAGGCCTTGAAGGACAACGGCGCGCACGAGGACACGCTCGTCATATACACGTCGGACAACGGCGGACAGTTGGACGCCGGCGCCTACAACGGTCCCCTGCGCGGCGCCAAGCAGGACATGTACGAGGGCGGCATCCGCGTGCCGGCCATGGCCGGGTGGCCGGGCAGGCTTGCGCCGGGCTCGGGCACGGATCGACTGGCCATGATCATGGACCTGTTCCCCACGGCCTGCGCCGCCGCCGGGGCTGATTTCGATCACTCGATCGAGGGGCGCTCCATCCTTCCGACGCTCCTGGGGGAACGGCAGGACTTCGACGAACGCGTCTACTACTGGGTCCGCCGGGAGGGCGGCCCCAAGTACTGGGGCCAGGACTACCACGCCGTGCGCAGGGGCGACTTGAAGCTCCTGCACAACGACCCCTTTCTGCCCCTGGAGCCCTTCGACATGGAGCAAGACGCCATGGAAGAGACGGACCTTTCTTCTACCAGCACGGCCGATTTCGAACAGTTAGTGCACTTGATGCAGGCCCAGGCCCAGGCGGCCGGGCATGTGCCGTGGCAGAAGAAGCATTAGCCGGTAAAGCGCGTTTCACGCTTTCCAACCCAACTCGGCAAGCACGGCCCGCCAACGCCCGGGCATGTCTTCTTTGTAGTACACGGGTTCGTAGCCGAGCTGGAGATAGATCTTGATCGCCGGCAGGCGCCAGTCGTCCGTTAGCAGAACTATGTTGCGGTAGCCCGCGTTTATAAGGCGGGCGGTGGCCGCCGCGCACACGGTCAGGCCCAGCCCCTTGCCCCTGTGCTCCGCATGGCCGGCCACCCATCCCAACTCGCCTCTACCGGGCTCTGCCTCGCTCGGGCTGTGCTCGGCCAGGGCGGCGGCCACGATGCGGCCGGTGGCAATCTGCTCGATGAGGAAGTAGCCGTCCGGCAGGACCTTGGCCAGGCATCGCCGCAGTTGCCGCGCTGCCCACCCCTCGAACCCGGCCTGGTGCATCAGCTTCTCCAACCCGGGCTCGTCGGAGGGACGGTAGCAGCGCAGGCGGTAGCCTTCGGGCACCTTCGGCACGGGCGGTGTTGCCAGCCGTTTCTCCGCATAGCGCATCTCGAGCTGGCCCACGGGTTTCCCGAGCCACCGCCGCGAATCAGGCACGAACATCCACCTGCCGTCCTGCTGAACGGATTGCTGCGAGACCAACCCCGGCAGCGTCATGTCCATGGCCTCGTGGATACCGATCGGGCACGGCTTCTCGCCCCTCACGGCCGCCATGAATTCCAGGATTTCGAAGAAGTCGCCCCCGCCGTGACCGGCCCTGAGAGCTTCCGCGGGAGGGTCGCGCCAAATCACAGGCAAGTATCTACGGGCAAGCTCGTCTATACCCGTCACGGCGTCGAGGGCGTGCCACTCGATCTCCTGACTCAGCTGCCGCAGCCAGATCTTGCCCGTTTCCCCAAGTCCCCCGCGCCCGGACTCGTATACCCCGTCCGTGCCCTGCAGCGAGTAGTTGGTCATGGCGTGGGGGCGGTTCGAAAGCATATCCACGCGTATCTTGATCAGGGCACCTTTAGCCGTCTTGCACAGCATTACAGGCGTGGTTTGAGCGTACTCATTGCCCCGGGGATCCTTGTAGCGAGTCTCGGTATCCGTGCAGCAAACCCGTACGACTCGGTCGCCCGGCATCCACTTGAGGATGGGCCCCAGACTGTGGGTGCAGTACGTAACTCCGGCGATGCCGGTCTGCCACTTGCGCCGCCACTTTGTGATTTCGTTGAGACCCTTGAGCTCGTGCAGGTATTCGCCCTCGGCGTAGTAGACCTGTCCGAAGAGCCCCTGCCGCACCAGTTCCCCCACCAGCACGTTGGCCTTTCTGTAAATGCAGTTCTCCGCCATCATGTAGACCGCGTCGGAGGCCTCGGCGGCCGCGACCAGGCGGCGGCACTGCTCGATCGACACACCGGCCGGTACCTCGCACAAAACATGCATGTTCTTCTCCAGCGCCTGGATGGACTGAGGTACGTGAAGGGGCATGGGCGTGCCGATCACGACCGCATCGAGCTGAGCCCGATCCAGCATCTCACCGTAGTCCTGGTAAGTTTCGGTGGCCTCCAGTTCGCGGGCCTTCTCGGCCAGCTCCTCGGAGCGTATGTCGCAGAGCGCATGTACCCGCGCGCCATTGGCCTCTAGAGCCTGCTTGAAGCTCCAGCCCCGCCCCGCGGCGCCCACGATACCCACGTTCAGCTTTTCCAACACGGCCATGCGCGTCTCCTGTTATTACCGGACGGCCCGGACCCGGCGATGCCTGCAAAAAGCGGCCCGATTCCGCGCTCGCCCGCTGAAACTTACCAGAATGCGGGCCTTGCCGCAATGAAACTTGATTACCAACGGCGTAACGGGTACCATGTTCGCACTCGAGCGCTCAACAACGGTTGTTCACCAGGGTCTATCACCGGCAAGCACAGTTTCGATTTCGGACAGACAGGCAGGCGCCTTCAGAGCCCTTCGGGGGATAGCAATGCCGCGCCTGAGTCTCTACCTGCTCGGCCCTCCCAGCCTCGAGTGCGACGGCGCAAGCGTGCACTTCGACAGCCGTAAAACCCTGGCGCTGCAGGTAGCCCGCGCCATAGAGAAGGAGCACCGAGACGGTGCTCGCCTGGTGGAGCTGGCCTCCCTCGAGAGCCCCGCGCTGGTTCCGCGGGCCGTCGCTTCGGCTCTGGGACTGACCGAGCCGCCGCTGTGCTGCCCTCCTTCACCGTCTCGGAGAGCAACGCTCCTGCGATCTCCGGTATCTGCCGCCGCCTGGACGGCATGCCGCTGGCCATCGAGCTGGCCGCCTCCCGCATAGCCGTCCTCACGCCGCGGCAGATCTTGTCGCGACTGGACGACCGCTTCCGCCTCCTGTCGAGCGGTGACCGGGCGGCGTTCTCCAGGGGCTGGACCCTCGAAGCCGCGGAAGCAGTGTGCGACGAGAACGCCGGCGTCCAGGTGCTGGAAACCCTGGGTCAGCTCGTGGACAAGTCCATAGTGGTCGTAGCGGACCAGGGCGAAGCCGAAAAGAGGTACGCTCTGCTCGAGACCATACGCCAGTATGGGCTGGAGCAGCTGGAAAAGGCGCAGGAGACTCGGTTACAGCGCGTTCGCCACAGGGACTGGTTCCTGGGTCTCGTCGAGCAGGCCGAACCCGGGCTGCATGGCCGCGGCCAGCTGGAGTGGTTTAACCGCCTGGACAGGGAGATGGGCAACATCCGCGCCGCTATCGAGTGGTGCCTGTCGGCCGGTGACGAGGAAAAAGGCCTGCGAACAGTCGGGGCCCTGTACTGGTACTGGCACATCCGCAGCTTCTATGTCGAGGGGCTCGAACTGTCAGAACGGGCCCTGTCTATCGGTACGCAATCCCCTTCCGCATCCCGGACCATGGCGCTCACCACGGCCGCACTCATGGCATGGGGGCAGCGTGATGTATCGGCGATGGATCGATTCGGCCACGCCGGCCTGGCAATGTGCGAGATGTGGGGTGATCGAAAGCATCTGGCCTCGTCACTGCAAATTCGGGCGCTTACCGGAAGCAATTCGCGCACGCGGACAACTCTGCTGGAACGAGCACTGGAAATCGCGCAGGAACAGAAAGACACGTGGAACATCGTCAATGCCCTGCGCCTTTTGGCCTGCGTAATGACAGGGCAGGGCCGATACGACAACCAGCGGGAGCTGTGCCAACAGGGCCTCGATTGCGCGGGAGATAGGCGACAAGGTCAACATCAGCTGGCTGTTGCACGACCTGGGCTGGGTCGAGTTGGCACACGGTGATTCCGCGGCGGCCGGGGGCATGGCGGAAGAGAGCATGGCCCTTTCCGAGGAACTGCGGCACCCCCCTAGGCATCGGCCAGGCCCTGATCCTCCAAACGGTGGTGCTGATGCGCCTGGAAGCGTATGAGCCGTCGCGAGCCGCTCTCGAAAAAGCGCTCACCCTGATACGGGAATACAGGATCAACATGCTCATCCCGGGTTGGCTTCCTGCGGCGGCAGCTTTAGCCTTCGGCCTTGGAGAGTCACATATAGCAACCCGCCTGTTCGGGGCCGCCGAATCCACTCGCCAGCACAAAATGTCCCGGCGGCCACTGCGCCGCGCTCGAAGGGGTCACTACGAGCCGTACAAAGCTATCTCTCAGAACCGCGCTGGGCACAAAAGCCTACGCGGCCGTCAGGAAAGAAGGCCAGGCTATGTCGGCAGAAGAGGCCCTCGAGTACGCGGCGGAGACCCTGTCGCTGAATGCCTGATGCCATGCCGAGGCAGTGCGAGCCGGGCAAGGTAGCACCCGGTCCTCACCGGTCGATGGAAGCCACTTCCACGTCGGCCAGCCTGTCCGCCTTGACCTTGCACGTGCCGAAAAACGTCAGCATGTCTGCCTGCTGTTATCTGCCAGATGCACGATGCACCCCTCCGCCGCCGGAGAACGCGCCAGTCTTTCGCCTATATCTCCAGTCGCGGCCAGCCGTTCCGCTCCGCTATCCGGTCGTACTCGCGCTTGGTCTCGAGGAAAGCGGCGTTGCGCCGCACGTCCGGCCCGGGGCACCGGGCAGCCTCGTCGATCAACCAGTTGCCGAAGTTGTCCCGCAGCACGGGCTTGCGTTTCCGCACCGGCGGCGGGGA
>SDBV01009361.1_pt1 | contig 13036 bp, 5 predicted proteins | sample 2277081 | NCBI WGS metagenome assembly SDBV01 (sample SAMN10402039, study PRJNA504765) | marine sediment metagenome | isolation source: marine sediment core GS10_PC15, 223 cmbsf | place: Arctic Ocean: Southern Knipovich Ridge | collected 2010
CATATGATCAATACGTTTGCCCTGCCTCTTATCGATAAGCTGGAAAACGTGGGTTATGAATTTGATATTACCGGCAGGCCCAAATCGATCTATTCCATCTGGAACAAGATGCAGACCAAGAACATTCCATTCGAGGAAGTTTATGATTTGCTGGCGATCCGGATAATTTTCGACGCTCATCCCGAGATACCCGAAAAGACCCAGTGCTGGAATATTTATTCGATGATTACGGATACTTATAAACCCAAGCCGGATCGGATCAGAGACTGGGTATCAATGCCAAAAGCCAACGGGTACGAAGCTTTGCATGTAACGGTCATGGGACCGGAGGGTAAATGGGTGGAGGTCCAGATCCGTTCGCACAGGATGGATGAGATCGCAGAGCGTGGTTTCGCTGCCCACTGGCAATACAAACAAGCAGGGAAAGGCAGCAGTGCGGAGCTTGACAGATGGATCAAAAAGATCAGAGAACTACTCGATAATCCCGATTCAAATGCCCTGGAATTTCTGGATGATTTCAAACTGAACCTTTTTGCTTCGGAGATTCTTGTGTTTACTCCCAAGGGACAGATTAAATCCCTTCCAAAGCTGGCAACTACTCTGGATTTTGCCTATGAGATTCATACAGAAATAGGTAACAGGGCAATAGGTGCAAAGGTTAACCATAAACTGGTTTCACTTAACTATACCCTTAAAAGTGGAGACCAGGTGGAGATACTGACCTCCGACAGCCAGCGGGCAAACAGGGAATGGCTTTATTATGTGACCACTGCAAAAGCCAAATCAGCCATCAGGACAGTCCTGAAGTCAGAGACCAAAGACCATATACAGAAAGGAAAACAAATAATTGAAGAAAAACTAAAGGAGTACAATCTGAAACCATCCTCCAGGGTATTTAAAAAGCTGTTTCCTGCATACGATGTCCGGTCGAAAGATGAACTCTACAGTAAGATCGGTACCGGGATCGTTACTCTTGGGGACCTGAAAAAAATCCTTCGCAAAAACACAAAGAACAAATGGATACGTTACTGGGAACTCCAGTTTACCTCCTCTTCAAAAAACAAAAAGCCTGCTGAGAACAAGGCAGAAAAGGATTCGTATTCCGGTTCACACTATATGATCCGGGAAAACCTGGACGATACCGAATCAGAATTTTCCATCGCCAAATGCTGCAATCCAATCCCCGGAGACGATGTAATAGGATACAAGAACCAGGATGGATCAATCGTTATCCATAAAATTAAATGCCCGAAAGCCATACGGCTTATGTCAAGCCAGGGAAACAGGATAGTCCCCGCCACATGGACAACTCATAAAATACTTAGTTACCTTGCCAGCATTCATATCCAGGGACTCGATAGTTTCGGCATCTACAATAATATCACAACGATTATTTCAAAGGAACTATCGGTTAATATGCGCAACATTAACCTGGTCAGCCATGACGGAGTCTTTGAGGGCAGTATCGATCTTTACGTACACAATACCAAAGACCTGAACAATCTTATTATGAACATAATGAAGATCAAAGGGGTAGAATCAGTAAAGCGTGTGGAAAAGATCGAGGACTAGATGATAAAATTCACTGCCTTTCCTTTCGGAAATCAAAAAAATTAATCTATTTTAGCCCTATTATTTTTAATTAGTCTGTTTATGGTTAGCGAAGAAACCAAAGATACTGTAAAGAAGATTTTCACCGAGTATCTGGAAAAAAAAGGACATAGAAAAACTCCTGAGCGATATGCCATCCTTGAGGAAATCTATTCCCGTGACGGACATTTTGATATCGAGTCTCTCTATATCTTCATGAAAAACAAGAACTACAGGGTAAGCAGGGCTACCTTGTACAATACAATAGAATTACTTCTTGATTGCAACCTGGTTATTAAACACCAGTTCGGAAAAAACATTGCTCAGTTTGAGAAGGCTTATCACTGTATGCAACACGACCACCTGATTGACATGAAGTCCGGTAAGGTTATTGAGTTTTGTGACCCCCGAATAGATGAGATCATTAAGACTGCCTGTGAATTAAATAATTTCAGGCCTTCCCACCATTCACTCTACATCTATGGTAATTCTGATCAGGAAAGAGAGGCCAAGTAAGCTTTCAATAAGAAGAAATTATTTGTACCTTCACCCTCCGTTTCTTGGCATTATAATTCACTTATAAATTTTATGAAAATAGATGTATTGCTAGGCCTTCAATGGGGTGACGAAGGTAAGGGAAAACTGGTCGACGTATTAACTCCTGATTATGATGTTATTGCCCGTTTTCAGGGCGGTCCCAATGCCGGACATACACTTGAATTCAATGGCATCAAACACATTACACATAACATTCCTTCGGGGGTTTTCAGGGAAAACAGCATTAACCTCATCGGAAACGGTGTTGTGCTGGATCCGGTAATATTCAAGAGAGAAGTAGAGGCTGTCATGGACCTTGGTGTTGACCTGGGACCAAGACTCCTTGTGTCCAGGAAAGCGCATCTGATCATGCCAACACACAGGATACTCGATGAAGCTTCAGAAGCACAAAAAGGAAAGACCAAGATCGGATCGACACTGAAGGGAATTGGTCCTACCTACATGGACAAAACCGGCAGGAACGGGATGCGTGTAGGGGACATAGAATCAGCCGATTTTAAGGAAAAATATGACTTTCTTACAAATAAGCATCTCCAGATCCTGAAACAATACAACTTTGAGTTTGACCTGAAAGAATATGAAAAGGGATGGATGGATGGGATCGAATCAATCCGCTCCTTCCAATTGGTGAACGGAGAATATGAAATCAACAAGTACCTGGCAGAAGGGAAATCTGTACTTGCAGAAGGAGCCCAGGGTTCAATGCTTGATATTGATTTCGGTTCATACCCGTACGTGACCTCCTCAAATACAATTTGTGCTGGTGCATGCACGGGACTTGGTCTTTCACCCCAGAAGATCGGAAAGGTAATCGGGGTTTTCAAAGCTTACTGTACCCGTGTTGGCAGCGGTCCATTCCCTACTGAACTGGTTAATGAAACCGGTGAAGCCCTTCGTGAACATGGAGCGGAATATGGTGCTACAACCGGCCGGCCGCGGAGGTGTGGATGGCTGGACCTTCCGGTTCTGAAATACACTATTATGCTCAGCGGTGTCACTGAGCTAATCATGACAAAATCGGATGTGCTGACACATTTCGATACCCTGCAGGTTTGCACCGGGTACAAATACAATGGTAAAATCACCGATGAACTGCCCTTTGATATTAACCTGCCTGTCGAACCTGTATACAGGGAAATACCATCATGGAATGCAGACCTTACAGGGATAACCGAAAAAAAGGATCTTCCTGTCGAGTTACTTGATTATGTTGACTTTGTAGAGAAGGAAGTTGGAGTACGCATCAGCTATGTCTCAGTGGGACCCGACAGGAACCAGATAATTAAGATGTAATATCCGGAAAAGGCTATCCAAAATATTCAAGGGCCGCAGACCTGGCAGGGTGAAATCCTTGCCATCTCTGTGGTTTTTTTTTATCTTTCATATCCTAAACCAACCCGGCCCTTCACATGAGAACTCTTACCTCCCTTTTCAATGATTGTGTTGAGAAATACAGGGATAATGTATACCTGCTTGAGAATTCAGGCGATGGCTACAAACCCACAACCTACCTTGAAACCCGTAAAGAAGTTTTCCGGTTTGCAGCAGGCCTCCTCACTCTTGGCATAAAAAAGGGCGACCGTCTGACACTGCTTGCAGAGGGAAGGAACAAATGGTTCTACAGTGAAATGGGCATTCTCCACACAGGGGCTGTGAATGTACCTTTGTCAACACGCCTTGAGGAACCATCCGAAATCAAGTTCCGCATCGAACACTCGGAATCACGCATGATAATTATTTCAGGACGTGAAGCACATAAAATAAGGGATCTGAAAAAAGAAATTCCCAGCCTTGAAAAGATTATATACCTCGATCCACAGGACAGTTATGATGAGGATGAACTGTTCTTTGATGATATCTCCATTATGGGAGATAAATACCTTGCAGAAAACCAGGCAGAATTTGATAAGATATGGAAGTCAATTGGGGATAACGACCTGGCCAATATCTGCTATACCTCAGGAACCACAGCTGATCCGAAAGGAATCATGCTTTCCCACAGGAATTATACTGCCAATGTAGAACAGGGACAGGGTGTAATGGAAGTTTATGATTGGTGGACAACGCTGGTCTTTATTCCCTGGGATCATGCATTTGCACATACTGCAGGAGTTTATACCATACTTTCTCATGGCGCCAGTATGGCTTCAGTACAGCTTGGAAAGACCCAAATGGAGGCCCTGAAGAATTTCCCGATCAATATGAAGCAGATCAGACCGGTATTCATGTTCAGTGTGCCTGCACTGGCCAAAAATTTCAAAAAAAATATTGAGAATGGGATACGACAGAAGGGACCGGTAATTGAAAAACTTTTTTACCATGCCATTAAGGTCAATAAACGTTACATAAGGATGGGCCATGACCGGGGTAAAAAAGGCACTTTCCTGCTGAAACCTTATATCTGGCTTTTTGATAAGATAATCTTCAAGAAAGTAAGAGAAGCTTTCGGCGGACGACTTGAATTCTTTATTGGAGGCGCCGCATTGCTTGACCTGGAACTGGCTAAATTTTTCTATGCCATCGGAATACCCATGCTGCAGGGATACGGGCTGACAGAAGCAGCACCTATTATTTCCGGAAACTCTTTGGCCGATCATAAACTTGGGTCTTCCGGTAAAGTTGTCCGCAACCTTGAAGTTAAAATTTGCGATGAGGATGGTAAAAACCTTCCTCTATTGGAAAAAGGAGAAATCGTAATCAGGGGGGAAAACGTAATGCTGGGGTACTGGAAAAATGAAACTGCCACAGCGGATGCATTGAGAGATGGCTGGCTTTATACCGGGGATATGGGCTACCTTGACGGCGACAATCACCTCTATGTGCTGGGCAGGTTTAAAAGTCTACTCATCGCCGATGACGGAGAAAAATACAGTCCCGAGGGAATAGAGGAAGCCTTCACCGAGTATGTTCCTTTTCTTGAACAATGCATGATGTACAACAATCAGAATCCATATTGTACAATATTTGTCGTTCCAAATAAGGAAGCCATGAAACGCTGGGTCACAGAACAGAAACTAGATCCCGCAAGCAGCGAAGGAAAAATTGCTGCCCTGAAGGAACTTGGAAAACAGATATCTGAATTCCGCACCGGTGGCAAATACCAGGATGAATTTCCACAACGCTGGCTTCCGGCAGCAATTGGCATCCTTCCTGAACCATTCAGCCAGGAAAATCTTCAGCTTAACAGCATGAATAAAATGGTTCGGAATAAGGTGATTGAATCCTATAAGGACAATTTTGACTATGTATATACCCCGGATGCCAAAAATATAGGTAACGAAAACAATATCACCGCCCTGGGGGATCTTTAGGCTGGCAGAAATATAAACCGTCTTTTACAAATCACGTTTATGAAAACAACAAGGCTGAAATTATCTGTCTCACATAAACCTGCATTACTGATCAAACTTTTACTGCTGTTACAGGTCACCGGGTTTCAGTCCCATGCCCAGGATGGTGAACCCTTTATGAACCATTTCAAACTCGATAATGTATCCGGAAACAAGATAAGCTCAATCAGTGAAGACCTGGAAAATGCAATGATATTTTCAGGCAATACCGGTATAATTACCTTTGATTCTGAAGAATGGCAGATCTATTCTGTCCCGAACATCCCGATGGCAGTAGCTTCTGACTCAATTCTTCCACTAATATATGTGGGAGGAAGGGGCTTCTATGGATACCTGCTTAAAACGGAGACCGGTACCTACGAATATCATCCACTTTCAGATCAAAATGAGAAAACAGGTGATATCTACCAGATATATCAGACAAGCAAACATGTGATTTTTTATGGAGATGAACTTATTGCAATGGCAGACCGGAAGGAGCTGTTTAACATTACAAGGTTCCGGCCCGACTCTGTCAATATATTCTCCGGCATACTGGTTTTCATGGACAATCCCTATGTAAACATTCTTGGCAAAGGCATCCATGAGTTGAATGTAAACGGACTGGCCCAGATCGAAACCAGAATTGATTTTTCCTATTCTGAGATCCTTTTCGGGATTGAATACGGAGATAGTAATGCATTGATTGGACTTGACAACAACACAACCTACTGGTTCAACGGGAACAATTTCTATGAGGTTGAGCTTGAAGACCAGGATTATCTCGAGGAAAGTTTCCTCGAAGATGCAGCCTGGCTGGAAAATAATGTATTTGCGCTTTCAACTATTCTGGGGGGATGCATGATTGTCGATGTTGTAACAGGTAAAACAGTGAATATCCTGAATTATCAGACCGGGCTTCCCGACGATGAAATATATGCCATTGGAAAAGATAATAACCATGGACTCTGGCTCTCTCATCAATATGGATTGACACGGGTGGATGTCAGGCTTCCTATCCAATCCTATGAGAATTATCCCGGACTGGAAGGAAATCTGACAGCGGTAGCCATCCTTGACAGCATCATTTATGTGAGTACCAACGAGGGTATATTCTACCTGGAGGAAAAAAAGGATTACCTGGAGGAAGAGATCGTGGTCAGGGTAAAAACGCCCCCTCCTCCACCTCCTGTGAAACCTGAACCTGAGATTAAAGAGACAGCAGAGGAAGAACAATTGAATGCAAGAGATCTAAGGAAAGCAAAGCGTGATGCAAGGAAGGCAGCCAGAAATCAGCAAGAGGATGAACCGGCCGAAGAGGAAACCCAGGCTTCCCAAACAGAAGAAAAGAAAACTGCATCAGAAACGGCAGAGGGTGAACAAGCTGATAAAGAGGAACCTGCTGAGAAAGAGAAGCCCAGGGGACTAAAATCTCTCTTCCAGAGAAAGTCACAGAGAATAAAAGAAACAGTTGCCGAGGAGGAGGTTTCCCAGACTCCCGCCTCCCGCACACGATATATAAAGCAAAAAATATATTCCCTGCAGTCGATCAGCCATGAATTTACAAGGCTGGGAGATTTTGAGGAAAAGGCAAAAGACCTGATTCCCGTTGGAGACCGTATTCTGATTTCCACCAATGAAGGTCTGTATGAACTTGTCGATAAAGAGCTAAGGATAATACGACATGGATGGTACGTTGAAGGCATCTTTCCTACCAGAGATCCGCAAAGAATATATGTAGTAACTGATGAAACGGCGTACCAGCTCGTACTGGAAGATGGTGAATGGCGGACAACCAGAGATTTCAGTTACGTAGGTGAAGAAATCTATTCGGTCTGCGAAGAACGTGATAGTACAATCTGGCTGGGCTGCGATAACAGAAGCTACAGGATCCGTCCCCTGAACAATGCATTCACAGACATTGAATCATTTGATTTCCATGAGAACTACTACGATCCGGTTACCATGAGAAATATTCGGGATACCATATTCTTTTTCCTTTCAAGTGGTATTTATTATAATGAAAATGACAGCATATTCAAGACAGAATATCTTGATGAAAATACTCCTTCCAGGATTCACCTTTCGACATGCGCTATTGCATGGGTTCAGACAGGAGATCGGTGGATCAGCTTCAGGAACCAGGAGAACTACAATGAAGATATAGACAGATATCTTAATCTTTTTGAGAACATTTCTGACCTTTTCCTTGATCCGGACGGGAATGTCTGGGTAGTTTCCGAAAACTCATTCCTGCATAAGATTAACCATGACAAGGTGAATAATTATAAACCCGGCTTCGAGTTGTACCTGAAAAGTGTTTTCAACGACGAAAAAAACTACCTGCTCGATCAGCTGAACTTCGATTATTACGACCGCTCACTGGTCTTTAACCTCTCTGCACCCTTCTATCTGAAAGACAACTCAACCAGTTACCAGGTGTTCGCAGAAGGAATGTCGGATGGATGGTCGGACTGGGACCAATCCGGTGAGCTTGGGTTCCCTGTCCTTCCGATGGGTAAATATACACTTCATGTCAGGGCCCGAAATGTACTTGGACAGGTAACCAGGGTACAAAGCTACCCCATAGTTATTAAACCACCCTGGTGGCTAAGCCTGCCTTTCCTCATAGCAGCGGGGATTCTGCTGATCGCATTTGTGATTGGAATAATACGCTGGCGGGTGAAAAAACTAAAGAGAGACAAGGCTATCCTTGAGGAAAAGGTAAAGCAGAGAACCGCAGAGATACAGAGGCAGAAAGATGAAATCTCCGAACAGAAAAAGGAGATCATGGACAGTATCCATTATGCCCAGCGGATCCAAAAAGCTGTGCTGCCATCAGATCTGAAGGTGGAACAGGAACTCCCTGAACATTTTATCCTCTACCTGCCAAGAGACATTGTTAGCGGTGATTTCTACTGGATGTACACCATTGACAGCAGGATAATATTTGCAGCTGCCGATTGCACGGGACATGGAGTACCCGGTGCGTTTATGAGTATGCTCGGTGTTTCATTCCTTAATGAGATCGTAAGTAAAACTAAAAGACTGAACGCCGCGCGAATGCTTGATGACCTGAGGACAAGCGTAAAGGAAACCCTCTCTCAGTCAGAGGAAGGTGAATCAAAAGATGGAATGGACATAGCCTTATGTATTTTCGATCGGGAAAAAATGACACTTCAATATGCGGGTGCTTACAACCCGCTTTACCTGATCCGAAATGGGGAACTAACTGAATATAAGGCAGACCGGATGCCAATAGGTATACATGGAGGGGAAGAATCTGAGTTCAAAAATCATAATATAAAGGTTCAGCCAGGAGACTGCATCTATATATTCTCCGACGGAATCCAGGATCAGATTGGTGGACCGAAAGGCAAAAAGTTTCTTTCGAAATCATTGAAATTATTGATCTGTGAAGTCCATAATCAGCCAATGCCTAAACAAAAGGAGATCTTGTACCAGAACCTGCAGCAATGGATGAAAGGATTCCAGCAGGTAGACGACATTATCCTCATGGGAATGCGGGTATGATCAGAGGTGCAGAATGTGATTTGGAATGATTCTAAATATTACTAACTTTGTCGGCTGACTCCGCCCTCCGTTAGATATGGAGTGTTTGAGTTATACAGAAGAGGGGAGAGAACAGGCTCTGAGAACCTCTAGCAACCTCCCGAAAATACGGGAAAAGGTGCTAATACCTGGCCCTTCAAGGGGATTATAATTTAAATACTTATTAGCATTAACATGACAAAACAAGCACATTCGCTGAAGAACAACGAGATTTATAAGACACTTGAATCAAAAGTTCTTGTGATGGACGGAGCTATGGGCTCACTCATACAGGATTACGGACTCACCGAAGCTGATTTCCGTGGTGAACGTTTTGCAAATTTCCGTCATGACCTCAAAGGAAATAATGACCTGCTGTCAATCACAAAACCTGAAATAATTACAGAGATCCATGAGAAATATCTGGAAGCAGGTGCAGACATTATTGAGACAAATACATTTAACGCCAACCATTTTTCACAAGCCGATTATCATCTTGAAAGCCACGTTTATGAAATAAACCTGAGCGCCGCAAAACTTGCAAGAAAGGCTGCAGATAAATATACAAATCTGGATCCTTCCCGCCCGAGATATGTCGCCGGGGCAATCGGACCTACAAATAAAACAGGTTCTCTTTCACCCGATGTCAATAATCCCGGTTACCGGGCAGTCACCTTCGATGATCTTGCAGAAGCATACCGGGAGCAGGCCAGGGGACTCATAGACGGAGGTTGTGATATCCTGGCTGTGGAGACCATTTTTGATACCCTGAATGCAAAAGCCGCAATTTTCGCTCTTGAAAACCTGTTCAGGGAAACTGACAATCCGATTCCGGTAATTATATCAGGAACGATAACCGATGCCAGCGGACGGACCCTCTCCGGACAGACCCTCGAAGCCTTTATTCATTCGGTAAGTCACATCGATGTGCTTGCACTGGGACTGAATTGCAGTCTGGGTGCCGTTGAGATGAGGCCCTACCTGCAGGAACTCGCAAAAAAGACACATCATTTTGTAAGTGTTTATCCTAACGCCGGACTCCCGAACCAGTTTGGGGAATATGACCAGGGACCTGAAGAAATGGCCAGGTACCTTAATGATTTTACTGACAATGGGTTCGTAAATATTATTGGAGGTTGCTGCGGTACAACACCGGAACATATCAGGGAGTTTCGGAAAGTTGCAGACAAGGCTGAAGGGAGGAGACCGCCGGAGGAGAATCGGGGACTGAAACTTAGTGGAATGGAAGCACTTACCCTATTCCCGGGAAGTAATTTCATTAATATTGGTGAACGTACCAATGTAAGTGGTTCAAGAAAATTCGCCCGACTGATTAGAGAGGGCAAATACGAAGAAGCTCTTTCAATTGCAAGAGACCAGGTTGAAGGTGGAGCGCAAATCATCGATGTGAACATGGACGATGCCATGCTCGACGCCGAAAAAGAAATGAGCAATTTCCTCAATCTCCTCATGTCTGAACCGGACATAGCTAAGCTGCCCATCATGATCGATTCGAGTAAGTGGACAGTATTAGAAGCAGGTTTGAAATGCCTGCAGGGAAGGGCAATTGTCAATTCCATCAGCCTCAAGGAAGGCGAAGAAATATTTAAGGAGCAAGCAACTAAAATCAGAGATTACGGAGCAGCTACTATCGTTATGGCTTTTGATGAAGAGGGACAGGCAGTGACCGCTGAACGCAAATCCGAGATCTGTGAAAGGGCATACAGGATCCTGACCACCGAAGTGGGTTTCCCGGCCGAAGACATCATTTTTGATCCCAATATACTGACGGTTGCAACCGGCATAGAAGAACATGATAATTATGCGGTAGACTATATTAATACTGTAAGATGGATCAAGGAAAATCTTCCCATGGCAAAAGTGAGCGGAGGTGTAAGTAACCTGTCCTTTTCCTTCCGGGGAAATGATACAGTCCGTGAAGCCATGCATTCAGTTTTCCTTTATCATGCCATTAAGGCGGGCATGGACATGGGAATTGTTAACCCGGGAATGCTTCAGGTCTATGATGAAATACCTGGCGACCTACTGGAACTATGTGAAGATGTGGTTCTTAACCGGAGACCCGATGCCACAGAAAGACTGATCACCCACGCAGAAACTATCCAGCAAAAGGACAAACAGGAAGTCAAGAAGGATGTCTGGAGAGAAACTTCCGTACAGGAAAGACTCAAACATTCACTCGTAAAAGGAATTGCAGACCATATCGAAGAAGATGTTCTCGAGGCAAGGAGTGATTATGCCGCAACCCTTGAAGTCATTGAAGGTCCCCTTATGGATGGCATGAATGTGGTCGGCGACCTCTTCCAGGAAGGAAAGATGTTCCTGCCCCAGGTTGTTAAATCCGCAAGGGTGATGAAAAAAGGTGTGGCTGCCCTCCTGCCCTACATTGAGGAAGAACGCGAGATTTCAGGCGACCGCAGCACCGCGGGAAAGATAGTCATGGCCACGGTGAAAGGAGATGTCCATGACATTGGAAAAAACATAGTTGGTGTAGTGCTGGCATGTAATAATTACGAGATTATTGACCTTGGGGTCATGGTCCCTGCCGATAAAATAATCCAGGCTGTCATCGATGAAAAAGCGGACATATTGGGATTAAGCGGACTGATAACCCCCTCACTTGAGGAGATGGTCCACGTTGCAAAGGAGATGGAGCGCAGGGAACTCGATATTCCGCTTTTGATCGGAGGTGCTACAACATCGAAGATCCATACGGCGGTGAAAATTGAAGAAAACTATTCTCAACCTGTTATCCATGTAAAGGATGCTTCGCGAAGTGTTTCAGTAGCATCTCAATTGCTCTCCCAAAATAAGCATCAAAGCTTTATTGAGCAAATCAGGCAGGAATACGAGGATTTGAGGGAAACCTATAAGGGAGCCGGAAGCCAGGTTGAATATCTTACCCTGGAAGATGCACGGAAGAACGCACTAAAAATTGACTGGTCCACATCCCCCATCTACAAACCCACCCAAATGGGAATCAGAGTTTTTGAGGATTTTCCAATAGGGGAAATCAGGGAGTATATCAGCTGGATCTTTTTCTTCCTTGTCTGGCAATTACGAGGGAAATGGCCGGATGTACTGGATGATCCCAAACAGGGTGAAGAGGCCAGAAAGCTTTATGACGATGCCCTCCGTATGCTTGATGATATTGAAAAAAACCAGACTCTTAAAGCCAGGGGAGTGGTTGGATTCTTCCCGGCAAATGCAGTTGGTGATGACATTGAAGTATACTCCGATGAAGACCGCACAGAGGTGCTTACCCGGTTTGTAAACCTCAGATCTCAGGCAAAAAAAGACAAGGGGGCAGCAAATCTATGTCTGTCTGATTTTCTTGCACCTAAAGACAGCGGCAGGATAGACTACCTGGGTGTTTTTGCTGTTACTGCGGGACTCGGAATCGAGGAGCAGATTAATAAATTCCAGGAAGACCATGATGATTACAGCAGTATTATGCTTAAGGCATTGGCCGACCGGCTCGCCGAAGCATTCACCGAGGTACTACATGAAAAAGTAAGACGTGAATTATGGGGATATGTACCTGATGAGAATCTCTCACTTGAAGACCTCATTTTAGAAGATTATAAGGGGATACGTCCCGCGCATGGATACCCTGCCTGCCCAGACCATACGGAAAAAGAAACCATTTTCAACCTGCTCAATGTACCCGAAAATACAGGCATAACACTGACCGAAAGCCACTCTATGTTCCCCGCAGCCTCAGTAAGCGGTCTGATATTTGCAAATCCTGAATCCAGATACTTCTTCGTCGGAAAAATTGGGAAAGACCAGGCCAAAGATTATGCAAAACGGAAGAGCACAGACCTTGCAACAGTTGAAAGATGGCTGGCAAGCAATTTAAATTATAGGTATAGGCGCTTAGACATCCCATAAATTCCTACCCTTGTATCATGTACAAGGGTCTAAATTTTCACGGAGTGAATGCAATAGAATTCCATAAGTGTTTCCAAAATGACGAAGCTTGT
>SDBV01009363.1_pt1 | contig 13035 bp, 24 predicted proteins | sample 2277081 | NCBI WGS metagenome assembly SDBV01 (sample SAMN10402039, study PRJNA504765) | marine sediment metagenome | isolation source: marine sediment core GS10_PC15, 223 cmbsf | place: Arctic Ocean: Southern Knipovich Ridge | collected 2010
ATTATAAAGTCCCTGTGAATGTCACCGCACAGTATCAAGTCAAACTCAGGATGCTTTTCCAGGAACTTGTCAGCATGGGTTATTTCATGTCCCGGAAACAGTGGGGCGGTGCTGATAGGGGCGTGGATTATTAGGATTTTTGTTTCAACACAAGGATCTTCAATATAACCCAAATCGTTTCTTTCAAACTCTTGACCATAGCTTTTCCCCACTACAACCACATTGTTTCTCTCTCCAGTCCACATAGTCCCTAAAACATGGACCAAATCCACCTCATTAATGACCCCTAAATTAGTGCTGTTTCTGGTAGTGTCAGAATACAGATAAGTGTCATGCTGCCCATACACGCAATGAATCAAGTCCTTATCAAAGGTTTCATAACTATTTAAAACAGAAACCACTTTTGACAATATATAATATCCTCTCGGCGTGTCAAAAAAATCTCCGGCTTGCAATATAGGGATGTCCCCATTTTCCTTTGACCAATCAAGAACAAACCTCAACTTTTCAAACTGAACTTCAACCAGATTGTCCATCCTTGCTAAGGGATTGTCCCATGATAGGTGTAAGTCTGACAGTAATACGAATTTCATTTTTTATTTTCCTTATCAAGTTTCTTGTTCAGATACAAAAATCCTCGATATAAAGATTCCCAAACCTTATCTGCATCCCAAAATACAGACAATCCCAAAACGAAAGGAAAAACTCCTATTAGAATCGGGATCGATAAGGCATCCCATACCGATACAGTAGACTCGGGCAAAACGTCACCTACAGTTATAGCAACAAATACAAACCAAAAAATACAATATGCAACTCCAAATCCAAATACTTTTACTTTCATTTCAAACCCTCCCCTTCAACAGGCAACACATAAACAATCTCATCCTTCTCATTTCGTTTTGTGTCCACCAATCCTATCGACATCATGTGCTGCAACAAATCAAGATTCCATGACCAGGGGCTTAATTCGCCATTCATTCCACCAAGAACAAAACTGTCCCCGGAAACACCAGAATGAAACATCATGGGTTTTCCACCACCTAATGTTCTCGCATGAAACAACTCATCAAACCTTGTCTGCGTCAATCCCTTTGTCAATCGGATAAGCCTAAGCAAGACTTTCTGTTCCCTGTGATAGGCGGATATGCCTTTTTTGGTTTCCTCTATTTTTTCTTTATTCATTTTCTGTTCTCCTCAAGTACTTTCAACAAATCTAAATCTTCCGAATCAAAATCAACTTTGAAACACTTCATACAGAATGCTTTCTTTTCTTCATATTTGTCTATCGCTCTGACCCAAATGTGATAACAACGCATCTCCTTACATATTTTACAATGTCTGGGATAAAGAGTGTGATCACAAAAACCTTTTGGATTCCTGACTTCTAAATCTCCTTTACAATGATCACATAATATCATCCCAAACCCTCCCCGATTCTCTTCACCGCCTCATCATCCATGTCACCAAAGCAAGTGGGGCAGATTTTCAGTTCCCTTAACTTTTCGGTATATTGAAGTTTTTCCATTCCAACTATTTCTACAAGTTCCTTTACTTCCTTTTCCGTCTCTTCAAAATTCCAGATAAGCTCTTCGTCTTCATCGTACTCTATAAGCCATTCATCAATGTCATTCAATTCACTGAAAGAAACCTTGATCTTTTCAATTACCTTTATTTCGTTTTCAATAACAGAAATGCTTTGCACTATGTTTTCAAGAGTTTCATACTTTCCCTGCCACAAGACGATACCGTTCAACTCCCTGAACAGATCATCAATACCATCAAGCACTTGTATTTCTTCTTCCAACTGATAGATCCTATCATCCGTTTCCAAAACACTATCAATCCAACTTATAAAGGTTTCTGTTTCCGTCACTTGTGTCAACAGACTTGCTGCTTCATCGACCCACTTCAAGGATTCGATTTCTTCTTCATTCCAACCAAGATTTTCTACCAATTCCGACAGAAGTTTTATTCCGATATCTAAGTTATTTATCTTGTTTTGAACTATATCCAACCTATCCAAAGGCTCTTCGATCTTTTCAAGTCCTTTATATTCTTTTAATTTCTTTTCCTTGACCTTAATTTCTTCTTTGGCCAATCCAATCTTTACATTGGCAGTGTTGACCATAGTTGTCACATCACTGTTCCACTTATCGACCTCATCCAACTTTGTCACCCGGTTGATTACCCTCGTGATCTCACCCGGACTGGAGGTGATAAGGAAAGGCTGATCCAATTGTCCTTGCATGTTGATTTCAGTGAAGTTTAGAAGACTTGATATTTGATCTGGTACTTCTGCCCCTTTAAAAGGATCTTTAACTCCTGATAATAAATACTGTTCTTTTGATTTTGACTTGATATGAGTGACAGTCCTATCATCTACATCTAATGCAACTTGTGTTTGAGTAGCTGCTTCCCATACAATTTTGGATTCTGACTGCCTTACCCATTCACGTTTTGCAAAATGAGATTGAAACCTAAAACCCTTTGGCCTATTTTTGGCAAGCCAACGTAAAGCTCGTAAAATAGCAGTCTTTCCTGACTGTGACTTTCCGGTAATGACTGTGACTTTTGGAGAAAATATTATTTCTGAGTGTTCATGGGACTGGTAATTTTGGACTGTCAGTTTCTGAAGTACATGAATTAACATTCGGGATTTCCTTTTCTATATCATAATAATAATTGGCCATAATTATTTTTCTTGTTTTTTCAAGTTCATCACATACTTTTATCCCTCGATTCGCTTCACTGACAATTACTTTAGCCAAGTCAACCTTATTCAAAAACTCAACACCTTCAGCACAAAGACAAAGAATACTTTCAAACGCTTCTTTAATGCTATTTATTTTAGTTTCCATTGATATACACCCGCTTCACTATTCATCTGAGAAAGCAATTTTTTCCATAATACTTTTCTTGGTCGATGCTTACAAGCTTCTTCCAATGCCTCAATAATTTCTCTTGCTTCTTTATGACTTAATACTAAAATAATCTCATTGTTTTTATCTTCTTCATTAAATATTCTCATTTCCTTTTTTCTCCCCAAGCAAAGGCCGACGCTGCCTCTTCCACGGTAACTCCTGTTTGAGACATAAGCCTACCCATTTCATAGACTCCCTTTTCAATTTCCTTGTCAGTCAGGTTCAGGTCAAATCCAAGCATGGAAAAACTTTTTCTGATGCTTTTTATTACCTTGTTATAACGATACTTGTGATATCTTTTCTTTAATTTCTGGAACATTATTTTTCCTCAAAAAATATCTCAGTTGTTCCTTTTTCATGATCTTGTAAAGCCCAAAAACGCTGTCCTTCCAGAGAACGTTGCTTAACTACTTTTACTATTTCAGGGATATCATAAGTAGGAATTTCATCTGTATCTGGCAAAGGACAATTTTTAGGAGGTAAAAATTTTCCCTTTTTCATAGCTATCTTTTTAGCAAGCATACAACAAACTTGTGAATTATCTCTACAAAGATAATATTCATTTTCAAAAAAATCACAAAAACTACAGTCATCAAAAATAAATTTTTTCATTTCCTTTCCTTTCCCCCATCATCTTAACTGTCTCAGGATTTAACCACGCAAAGAAAGTTTCTGCCCTGACAAATACCAACTTTTCACAATCATTCTCTTCATAACAAAATAATCTGTTATTGTATCGACCCTGATGATTTTCCAATGTATTCATAAGACGATTACTAATACAAACCACTGGCTGATGATAATCCCTTGAAAAAATCAACAAAGGAATTCGTTCACTAATCTCAGCATCTGTAACGGTCTGCCTCCAAAATTTGATTATCTGCTTTTTCTCCAGGTCTTCCGACCCCTTCCTATAGTCAATAAGATCCAACAAGTCCCAGGGCACGTTCTTTACCGTCTTTCCTTTCTTGCCCACTGAGTAACCGGTCTTCAGTTCTATGTTAAACACTTTCATCAACCCCTCACCTTCAGGACTGTCGGCTTTTATGTCGCCAAGTTGATGCTTCGCGTCGGGAGACCTTCTTGTTGCCCTTACCCTGCTTCTCCAGAATACATCATTGTGCTTTCCTTCCGTCCACCATAGGGAAAGGAAACGACACATATCCCTTTCAAACGATTCACCTTTTCCCATTTGTATTGTCCCCAGTATAATACCTTTCAAGTCTCTTTAAGACAATGACTAATTCCAGATCTTGAAATAGTCATATCCGGTACGTATAACACTACAATAGCCCGTTTCACGTCTTTCCAATTGTCAAAATCCCCTGTAGTGATTTGTGTAAAAATCATATCAGAATCTTTCATTTGTTGTTCATAGGTTTCATTAGACATTTTATTTTCTATTCCTTCTCTTCACCATTTCCCTGATCCTTTCATCCCCCTTCTTGCCCATCTTTATTTTCTCCTCAAGGATAGGAATGGCTTCTTTGTCAATCTGACCTTCAACCTGTTCCTTTGCTTCTTCCCAGGCATCGTCCCACTCTTCTACATATTCATCTGATCCTTCCTCAAACTCAGAATCACCCTTCACCGATACTTGAAACCTCAATGATTCAAAGTCCAAAATATTCACAGTTCGGGAAAATTCCACTCCAATCTCTTTGTTTTTCATAATGCTTTCCTTTCTTTCAATCGCTTCTGAATTACAGGAAATTTATAATAATCAGATACACCATTAGTAAAACTTTCCTTTAAAGTAACTATCAAAGCATATTTATGCCAAATAACAATCCAATCAAGTGAATTATACCAACCCGAACATCCAACTATTTCTGCATGGGGTAACTTAGGTTCATAGGTCAATTCATGCCGATAAAATCTCACTTTATTATTCAAAAAGATTTTATACATTTATTTTCTTCCCTCCTAATTCCAAATCCATCCAGCAGTCTTGCACATAGGACACCACATAGTAGTTCATCACCTTCACAAAGAAGTTCATGCCCCTTCCCAGAATGTCCACAGTTACAAATAAATCCGGGCAACGTGTCCTTCCACTTCTTGTTTCCTTCTATTAATGGTATTGCATTCTTTCCTGCGCTCATTGTTTTACCACCTCTTTTTTGGACTTCTGTTCATTAAGAATTTGTCTTCTATTTCTTCCCAAAGATCAATCACTCTTTCCCTTAATTCGTTCTGCAATTCATTTGACTCAATATATCTAATGCCATCATTCATACGAGAATAACCCTTGTCTATGCAATCATAAGTAGTGTCACCTGTCATGTCCTTGTACCATTGTAAGTTCCCTCTTATGTCATCAATCCCAATTCCAAACACTATATAAATCGGAGCTTCCCTGAAAGGATCATCTACCGTTGATTTCTTAATAACGCAATGTGACTCAATTCCTATCACCTTTCCGACTTTCACTTCTTTTCTTTCTTCATCTTTTTCCACTATCTTTTTACTAATTCTGACTTTATCTATTTCTTGTATTCTAATCCTCAATGAACTGTAAAAAGGAATTCCCTTACCACCTGGCGTAACCTCACCATACTGACTTTCCCTGAGTTGATTTGAACATGCAATAAGCCAATTGTTATTCGCTATCAATCGACAAGTCTTTCTCAATCCTTCACTGAATTCCTTACCTCTTCTCATGCCCATTTTATCCCCTTTTTCTCCTAATTCAAGTTCTGTAGACAAGGCGGCAAGAGAATCAGCAGCAATAACATTTATACTTTTATCTGCTTTTGGTTTCCACTTCTTAATAAGATCAAACATTTCCGTAACAGTATCAGGTCTCTTGTAATTCTCCTTGGGTATGTTCATCCCGTAAATGCGACAATATTCCTGATCAAGACGCCCTTCTGGGTCGAGAAACTTTATATCCCCTTTCTTAAATTGAGCTGAAGCGCAGAGTTCCGCCAATATAGCAGTCTTGCCAGCGCCGGGGGGACCGAACACCTCCATAATGATCCCTCCGGGAACACCACCTCCCCGTATGCGATTGCCACTGATGGCGAGATCGAGCAAGGTGGAGCCTGTGGATATGACTTTCTTGACTTCCACCTTTTTGCTTTTTTCGATGGGCGAAGTGGTCACCTTCTTTACTTCTTCTGCCAACTGCTTACTGGTTTTCTTTCTGCGCTTCAGTTTCAATTTATCACCTCCCTATCTTCTACGTCCTGTTCCTCTTTTTCTTTTGCCTCCGTCCTCCTTTTCCTTCTTTTTCTTTTCCTCATCCATACGATCCCTTTCCTGAGCACATTCTTTCCACTTCTCTTCATCGCACTCTTCACAGGCATCAAGCTCATCAATATCAGTCCCAAAGTTTCCGCCGGGGGGACATCCCTCAACTTCTGCTTCCTCTATTTTCTCAGGCTCTTCTTTCTCTTTTCTCTTTCGCTCTCTTATAGTCGGAGTCCTTTTTTCTTCATCTTCATCTTTTACAGTTTTATCATCCTTACCTTCACCATCAACATGACCCCTTGCTACTGCATCAGCATACCCTTCATCCTCTGGACCTTCCTCCCCCCAGTATATAGCAAACGCCTCATCATAGGTGGGAATGAACAAACACTCATCCAAGATAAAGGCCGCTTCCAATAACTCATCGGAAATGTCATAGTCCCTGTCCACAAACTTGATCCCGATGAACTCGGTACTTAATGCTTTACCCTGCCTTGTAAATGATATGGACTTTCCAACGTCCTGATCTGGATGAGAAAAGTCAGTAAACGCCTCGTATCCCCCACCCTTCATCCTCGGATTCTTTGCGAGACTTCCCAAGAACCTCTCCATCAAATAAGTAGAAGTGTGCCAGATCTGAACCCCTTTTTCTTCCTCCCCTCTGCTATTATAGGAAACAACATTGTAAATGACTCTCGGATACCTACTGACCTTCAAATTATCAATCGTGTCTTCATCAGTAGACTGCTCCTTCAACAATTTCTTACGATGTTCACAGGCCGGACACTTCTCACCAATTGTAAACGCCCGACAAACCATCATTTGCTCCCTCGGTCCGACCCTTCCATGAGCAAACACTTGGACATTATAAACGTCATCACCCTCCTTTACATGCTTAGAATCAGGATCAAAGGCCCCCGCAAAATAAGGGATAATGTCTATCAAGTTTTCCCCATCCTTCGCCTGCCAAAACTGCCCTCCCTCTATATCGTCCCTTAATATTCCACCTCCACCGGCACCGCTCTTGTCATAACTATCCTTAACCCTCTTTTGCGTACCCTTTCCATACATTTCCCTTCTACTTTTCTTTCTGTCTTTTTTTGGCATTTCCTTCTCCTTTCTCAAACTGGTTCTTGGTTTCAAAATAACTCCTGAAAATTCCCGATGATAATACCCTAATCAAACCATACAATAAAAATAATCCTATAAATCCAACTATTGCCATTTCAAAGAAATTCATTACTTTTCAATCCTTCTCCTTTTCAATCGGTCCGGTCTGTCCTTTCTTGATCGCTTCATTTCCTTGTCTGTCTTTTCAAACGATTCTTTCTTTGCCTCGGCAGGGATTTTGGGTTCTGCATAATATCCTCCTAACCATAAATGAGTCAGATTTTCCAATGAACTTTTTTTATGACTCATTGACTTCACCGCCCCCTTCAAAACTTTTGCATTATACTTTGCCTTAAAGTATTCACTAACTGCTTTCTTATATTTTTCCTTACCCAATATCATGTTATCAATCATAGTTTCTGTAGGTTTTTTCTCACCCTCATCAACATAAGACTGTACTATTTCTATATATAATTCTGCCTTAACAAGATCTACCCTTTCTTTCAATGTATCTGATTCCAATTCCGCGTCAGCTTGTGCATCAGACCATTTCCCATAAAGAGAGGCCTGAACTACATTTTCATCATCAAGAGCATGTTTATCAACTTTTCTGTCTTCCTTATACCCCATAGTTTTCTCCTTTATTTTAAACCTTTTTCTACCTTCTCCTCTAACCAATTAATATAATCATCATAATAAATATCATGTGTGCGAAAAGCATTCCCTTCATCTGTCTCAACATGATATGCATCTTTTCCTGTTTCTTCCTTATATAACTCCATCACGTTCATAGTTTTCTCCTTTCTTACTTACATTATAACATTTATAAAATGTATCTTAAATATTATTTTTTCGAAGGTCTAAAATCAAATTCCTGATCACAAACAAAATCGTTGCCATCAACCTTAACGATAACTCGTCGCAGGAGGTTGTCAGGAAGGGTCTCAATCGCCAACCGGATGATCCTCGCCTCCTTCTTGCTCTCAGCAAAACTGTTTAAATCTTTGACTACTTCTTTTGCAACTTCCTTTAAATCCATAACTATTCTCCTTTCTTCAAAACTACCACCCGGTAACAGGCATTGGACAACCCCGCCTTCTTACTGTACATGAATGACTCTGTAAACTCCTCTATAATGTATGATACCTTGTCGTTTTCTCCTTTCATCAACTTAGAATTCATAATACCAAGTATTGAGTACCTGACATTTTCCGGTTCCATGTCCAAGGAAGACAGGATCTTGATAATATCCTTCCACTTACTTTTGGCAAGCAGGGCGTTGCTCAGGTCAAATATTGCCGAAGTCCTGACCGAGTAATCCTGAATGGCCTTCAGCAAGTCCTCGTCCGTTTCAATGTCAATAACAGAATCCAGTATCACCAATGCCTGTCGTGGACTTCCTTCGGATATCTTGGCAATTTCTGTCAGGGCCTCTTTCGGCAAATCCACCTTTTCTTTTTCACAAACATCTTTTAACAATGAAACTATCGTTCGATCCGGCAAGGAACTGACCTGAAAAGTGGTACATCTATTTCTTATAGTAACAATCAGTTTTTCTGGCTCAGTAGTACATAAAATAAAATAGACATGATTGGGAGTGTCCTCAAGGAGCTTTAACAGGGCGTTTTGGGCATCATTGGTAAGTTTGTGAGCCTCATCCAGTAGAAATATCCTGCAGGAACTTATCATGGGCGCAAACTGACAAGTCCTATTTATTTCTCTTATAGTTTCAATACCCCTGACATTTGCAGCGTTCAGTTCTGTAAAGTCCTGATCAGAACAGTTGAATCCTTTCTTCAGTATCCTTGCCAGTGTAGTTTTTCCACAACCACTTGGGCCTGAAAATAATATAGCATGGGGCACTCCTTCCTTCCTGCTGATAACAGAAGACAAGGACTTGATCATTGACTCGTTACCTACAAAGGATTTTAAATCGGGTGGTCTACACTTTAAATGTAATGGCTGGTTGTTCATGATTTACCTTTCACTTAAATAATTTAATTCTCGATCTATTCCAACTAAAATTGCAAAAACTAAAGTGGCTATACCTGTTTCTCTAAAAATAAAAACAAACAGAAAAATATATCCAGCCCAACGAAAACAATCTTTTATTTTAGACATTTATCTTCTCCTTATGCGCTGTTCCAATTTATACCAGGAAAATCCGGCTCTAAATATCTACAACTGCAAAAATGATATACTTTTTTCGTTTCAAAAATCGTCAATGTACTCATTCGATGGCTGGTTTTCAATATTGCTGTTCTCACTAAACAATGCCACCAAACCTTAATCCAATTTTTCATGCCAACCTCCCTTTGAATAAAACTCATTTCTTCTATTACTTTACAATACTTTCGACGGATGTTTATAGCTGCTCTACTTGGCATAAAATACTTCCATATATACCTATATTCTTTAACTATGTTTTCAAACGATATTCCGGCAAGATATGTCACAGGAAGGAACAATTTCAAGCCATGTATTTCCTCATCAAAAGACTCGGAATCTACCTTAAAGTTTTTTGCCAATATCACTGTGATACTCATGGCATCTTGAGGCTTGACCACATAAACCATCATAATCAAAATAAGGGTTTCTGTTATCTTTAAAAAAGAGACTCGATACTTCCAATCCACAGACAACTTTTCAATAGCCCGGATGATATAAAAACTTTGTCGAAATTTAATTCCTGCTTTGGCAAGATAAAGAAGAGAATCTAAAATAGCATCAATGTCCTTGCATAACGCCTTGGTCATATGATTAAGAACCATATTCTTAAAAAGTATTGGGTCGTAAATATCGTAGGAAGTGATCAAAGACATTTCCCAAAGCCAGACATCTATTTTTACTTCCCATAGTTGACTGGGATGATACTGATTTTTCATTTTCCTTCCTCTTTATAACCGATTAAAACAACATGAGTCACAATCCTAAACCAAAACAGATCAATCATTAAATCCCTGTCATTCCAGTAAATCGAAAATAGACTTCTTAATAAATTTCCTGTTTCAAAACAACAAAATCCAAAACCAAACAGATGATCGCTTAACCAAAAGTCTATCCAAAATAAATTAAAATTCATATCTTCTCCTTTGTATACCACGAACAATCCACCTCCGTCGTCTCAATATCAATCTTCAAGGGAACTATAATCCAGTCATTTTCTTCCCTGATTTTCTCTGTCATAATATATTTTGTTTCTTTCCACACTTCCTCTTCCTCGTCCGGGTCCAAGTCATAGATCAGTTCATCATGAATTTGTGCAATAAGATTTGAGTCCAGCATCTTTGCATATTCATTCAATTCAATAAAAGACCACAATAGCCAATGAAAGGAAGTGCCCTGAATAGGAGTGTTAAGCAGTTGATTATTACTAAGAAACCCTCCCCTCCTATGCCCAAAGAAAGTGTCAACATATCCCTTCTTCTGGTATTCCAATATCCTCTTTTCCTTCCATTCATCATAGACGTGATACTTTTCCCAGAAGTCTTTTTCTATCTTCTGTATGTGCTCCACAAAGTCGTCAAAAGTCTTTATTCCCTTGTCCTTTAAATGATCCCTGACTTTCATCCCTTCCTTTGTTTCCAACTCATAGCAATTGTCCTGCAAGTTATAAGCACAATTTTTATAATAAGATCCGTAAAATTCGGGAAAGACGAATTGATTTTTGGTATAAAATCTCAAGTCCTTTGTGGTCTGCTTGTCATTCAAAAGAAAAATCTTCTTTGACAGGTTATGGTGCATGTCTACTCCTGCTTTTATTTCCTTTACCAAAACAGGATCTTTTGAATAACAGGCGGCGCCACAAACTTCCATTCCAGAATAGTCAGCACTGCCTATCTTCCTTCCCTTTGACGGTATTATGCCTCTCCTGATAGCTTTCTCCGCTTGCTTATCTCTCACAGGAATATTCTGGAAATTCGGATTGGAAGATGATGACCGGTAACTTCTGGCTATGTGCAAGTCAATGAAGGGATGAATCTTCCCGTCCACTTCCTCTTTCTTGTACTGATTTATATAACTCAAAATCTTGAACAACTTTCTCCTTTGAATAATCCTTCTTGCAAATACGTTGTCCATCTGGTTCAACACTTCTTCGTCGACACTTTCAAGCCCCGTAGTGGTCTTCTTAACCGACCTCATTTCCATGACACCAAAGAACAAGTCCCTCAAATCTTTTGTGCTTACTTCTTTTTTAAGTTTCAGTTTCCTTTTGAACTTTCTTTCAAAAAGTCTCGCTTCCTTTCCGTTCAGTATCTTGTATTCCAACGACTTTATCTTTTTAGTCAGTTCCTTTTCTTCCCCTAAATAGTATTCTTTGTCTATGCAAATCCCGACTCCCTGCGCATCAGACAAGGCCAGCAATCCCTTGTGAAAAAACTGATAAGCCTTTTTCAGTTCCTTCTTTCTTGACAAGAACTTTTCCTGCTTTGGCCATAACGCGCTTGTTATCCTTTCGTCTATTCCACCGTACAACAGCAGTTTTTCCAAAGGAACCTGATCAAGAGTGTTGAACTTGCTTCCAGCCTTTGCCTCTTTATGCTTTTTGACGTCCTGGTCATAAGGCAAGACCCCAAAGTTTATAAGTCCCTGAAAGTCTAATTTAGTATAATACTTTCTGGCATCAATTATATGAGCGGCGTTCATAGTACACCAATGCCAGCCCTTGACCTCCAGAATGTCAAATATTGCCCTGCTCCACTGATCCTCAAACTTCAGGTTGTGCGCTGATTTCAATATTTTTTCATCTTTAAGCAGTCTAATCCAGGTATGTCGAATTCTAAGTCTCTCCTTCCATTTCCAATGAGGATAGTCATATGGAAAAGAATAACCATTCACTGCTATTGACCAAATCTTGTGTCCTTCCCCATAAGGCTTTAAGGAAGTAGTTTCATAATCAAAAGTAATTGGGTCTTCCTTTCTTTCTATTACCTCTAATGCATATAAAACTTCACTAAGCGTATACAGACAAGTCACCTGCTTTCCAAAATCTATAAACTCAGGTTTTTCCTTTCCTATGCAAGACACCGCCCACTTCAGGTCCCTCTCAAAAGTGGACTCAAGGTTTCTGTTACCCTCATTCCGTAATAGATATGAAGGGTGGAACAAGGGGATGATCCAAGCCCCTGATCTAATGTCAGGGATGCAAAGCTTTCTCCAAGTGTTGATCTCCAAGTGGGAATACATGCCTTGGTAAAAGGATTCAACCGCCGCTCCGCCCAACAGCCATATCATTTCGGGCTTCAACTCTTCAATGGCCCTGTCCACCATAAACCTGCAGCACTTTATTTCCTTTTTTGAAGGCTTTCGATTGTCTGGAGTTCGACAATTCACACTATTAATTTTCCAAAAGTCTATATCAAGGTCAAGATTGTAGGGCTTTAAATGGTTTCTGAACAGCCTTCCCGCCTGTCCTATCAGTTGTGTCGGCCTGCCGTATCCCAACTTTTTCCAGTCTTCGTCTTCTGACTTTCCACTTCCCTCGGCAACTATTAATACTTTTTGTTTACCTTGTCCTGTGTAGTTCATCTTTGGACTCTTGCATTGCTTGTAAAGGCCACACTCCTCGCAAGGGTCATTAGATATTATTTTATCAGATTCAGACTTATTAATAACGGTTCTGGTTCTTTTTTTCTTTACTGAATGATCGTGAAAAAAGCCTTTCATTCATATCCTCCCGGATCTCCAGCAAAATAAATTTTCATTTTCCATTAACCATTTATATACTTCTTTTCTGAATGGAATTTTACATTGATCTGATAAATCATAATAGGAAAATAAAGGTTTAAAAACAGCTCTCTCTCTC
>SDBV01009364.1_pt1 | contig 13034 bp, 11 predicted proteins | sample 2277081 | NCBI WGS metagenome assembly SDBV01 (sample SAMN10402039, study PRJNA504765) | marine sediment metagenome | isolation source: marine sediment core GS10_PC15, 223 cmbsf | place: Arctic Ocean: Southern Knipovich Ridge | collected 2010
GTTAGAGAGGCTCAGGCGATACTCTCGTAGACTGAATCGCATGCTCGAGAGTGGCAGCTTCTACGAGCTCTCCTATTGGAAAAGATATAAGCAGATACGTCGAATCAAACGCCTCTACAGTGCCCTGATAGGTCCTCTCTCCGCCAATCGGCTCAAGGTGATATTGGCGGCTGCATCGATTTTTGTGCTTGGCGGTGCGTGCCCCGGAGGCGGTGAAGGCGATCAAATCGCGGACAGTCCCTCCTTTGCTGCAGCCCAACAGAATCCCTTTGGTATCGTAGGCGTCGGCAGTCCGGCTATCCCGACGTTTGTGGACATAGACGATGACGGCGACTATGACCTGTTCGTCAACGTACGGGATGGAGCAGCCGGTGACACGATCTACTTCCAGAACACGGGATCGAAGTCAGCTCCTAACTTCGCAGCCCCTGTAACCGCACCCTTCGGAATGCCGTGGGCGGGAAACGGTGTGTACGAAGCCGTCGTCACATTCGCCGACATGGACAGCAACGGGACATTTGATATCTTCTCGGGGGACACCTGGAAGGAAATCCGATACTATAAAAACACAGGCACTGTTTCCGCACCGGCTTTCACGATCCAGGCTACGCCCGCCGGATTGCCAGGTGGAGGTTCACCCTACTCTATGTACCCCACTGCCGTCGATCTGGATGGCGACGGTGATCACGACCTGATTGTTGGACTATCCGATTACGGCGGCGGCACGATAATGTACTACAAAAACACGGCTTTGAGCTTCTCATTGGTAGCCAATCCTGCGGGTCTGACTCCTTCGAATGATTACCCTGTGCCAAGGTTCGTCGATATCGATGCCGACGGAGATCTTGACGCCTTTATCGGGTTGAACACAGGTGATATCGACTTTTGCTGAATACCGGCTCCAGCACATCCCCGTCCTTCGCGGCGGCCGTAACCATTCCATTCGGACTCACATCCATAGTCGGATACGCGGCTCCCACTTTTATTGATATCGATGATGATGGCGATTTTGACGCCTTTATAGGAGATCAAAACGGCAATATACAATACTTCGAGAATACAAATCTCTAGCCATACTGCGCCTCGATCATGACAAATCCTCCTCCCCCCTTCAGCTGCACCTTTACCCCTTCCCTTCCCGAGCTTTTTACGCAACTGGGATGCACACTCGTTATCAGCACCTATCAGGCCGGCAAGGTGATCTTCCTCAGTCCAAAGGGAGATGAGACATTCATACAGCTCCCACGAGACTTTGCCCATGCAATGGCCATAGGGGTATCGGAAAACAGGCTGGCCGTAGCCGCTAAAAATGAAATTGTTATTTTAGCGCACGAGCCAAGCCTGGCACCCGGTTATCCTGACAAGCCCAACACCTACGACACCCTCTTCGTCCCTCGGGCCACATACTACACGGGACAGGTCGATCTTCACGGTCTGGCCTGGGGGATGGAGGGGCTTTGGGCCGTAAATACATCATTCTCTTGCCTCGCTTTGATCAATGACAACTACAGCTTTGTACCTCGATGGAAGCCGAACTTCATCACTGAGACGGCAGGCGAGGACAGATGCCACCTCAACGGAATGGCCATGCAGGATGGCTCTCCGCTCTATGTCACCGCCATGGGCACAGGCGACGAGCCTCAGAGCTGGAGGAAAACCATACCCGGCGGAGGAGTCGTCATGAACGTACCCGAGAACTCAATCGTTCTCAACGATCTTCCGATGCCCCATTCTCCCAGATTGTTCGACAGCAAACTCTATCTGCTCTTCTCGGCAACCGGGGAAGTGGTTCAGGCAGATCCGCATAAAGGAACATACGATGTCATAAATCGAATATCCGGTTTTGTGCGCGGTATGTGTAAATACAAAGATTATCTGTTCGTTGGTCTATCACGTTTGCGTCAGAACTCCTCTACCTTCAAAGACCTTCCGATTGCTAAAAAGGCTACTTACGCGGGAGTAGCGGTGATCCATCTTCCTACGGGTGGGCTCGTAGGAGAACTGCGCTATCAGGCGACGGTGGATGAGATCTTCGACGTCCAGGTGCTGCCAGGCCTGATACAACCGGGCATCATCAACACACAGAGTGAAACGCATCATCTGGCACTAACTACGCCTGACGCAACGTTTTGGGCGCAAAAATTAGACTCGTAAATAAAGCAGGGTTCGATGCTCGCACATATTGCTGAAACCGCTATTAAATCTGCTCACAGGTGAATAACCAGCCATGCCTAAGCTGCTCTACGTAATCAACATATTCAGAACCGCAGCCGTTCCAAATGTGCTTCTGGACATCTATCCGCATATCAAAGAAAAATACGACCTCAGCATCCTATCTCTGGAAAAAATCGATGAGAACGACCGACTCGTACGAGAGTGCCGGCGCATCGGTATTTCTCTTGAAAGCCTCAATGCTCATCGACTGAACTTACCTGTGACATTGCTCCGTCTGAAAAGCTATCTCAAGGAGCACCAGCCCGATCTCATCCACTCCCATCTGGGTCGAGCCGATATTCTCTGTGCTCTGTCCAAGAACAGAGAAGCTCAGCTGATTACGACATTTCACAACGTCAGGCCAGGATACTCGGCGCTTTCGCAATGGGGATACATGCTCACGGACAGAAATGCCGAGTTTCGTCTTTCCGTATCTAAAACCGTCGAGCAATCATGGTATTCAGGTCACTCTCTCAAGAGCCCTCATGAGGTAGTCTACAACTGTGCATACCTAAAGAGGTTGGAATGTTTTGACAATCGCACCGCGATAAGAGACCGTTACGGTCTGCGCGAGCAGGATATCGTTCTGCTTAATATCGGCAGACTGACCAAGCAAAAGGGACAAACAGCTCTAATCACAGCCATGAATTCTCTGGTCGAACAGGACAGTCGTTTCAAGCTGCTCATCTGCGGACGCGGTCCATTAGAAAAAAAGATTAGGGCTGACATTTCGACGGCCCATCTGGAAGACAACGTGATTCTGCCGGGATTTGTCGATAACGTGGCTGAGCTATTCACAATCGCCGATATCTATATCACAACGCCGCTCTTCGAGGGACACTCTGTGGCAATAGTAGAGGCAATGGCCACCAGAACACCGATCGTCTGCTCTTACGACATGAGCATCAACGAGATACTGAAACCAGATGCAGACGCCCTTTATGTGCAGCGTGACAACCCGGAACAGATCGCTGCAATCGTAATGGAGCTGGCCGGGGATCCGATGCTGAGAGAGCGGCTCGCAGAAAACGCATACGCGAAATACGAAGAACGGTTCACACCGCAGAAAACGGCATCGAGATACATGAAGATATACGCTGAGCTGATGGGAAAAGGCTGATCAACGGGACAACGATTCAATTGCACTGACGTACCTATCGATCACCCTCTCGATGTTGAACTCCCGCAGCACTTTCTCCCTTCCCTTCTTCCCCATCTCGATCTTCGCCTTAGCCGGAAGGTTGATGAACTGCTCCAAGACCTCGATAAAGGAGTCGAGTCCGTGTTTAAAGAGCAGCCCGTTCTCTCCATGGTCCACGATTTCGCGGCAACCGACGTTCTCCGAAGCAATAATGGGTTTTGCCATGCTGGCAGCTTCCAGAAGAGACCTCGGAACACCTTCCCTATACCTGGTAGGAAGCACGATGCAATCCGCGTTTCGGATGTACTCTACGACATTGTCTGTCGCTCCCAGATACTTCAGAGAGCTGTTCTTGAGATGGTTCTCGATAAATCTCGGCGTCAGACCGTCTCTGATGTTCTCGACCGGAAATCCCAGGAGCTGAAACTTCACATCGGCGTATCTCTGACTCAGAATGTCCGCCGCGCGGATGAATTCGCTTATCCCCTTCTCCCAAATGAGTCTCGAGAGCATAAGGAATACTAGTCTGCGGTCATCTTTGGTCCGAGTCATCGGCCGATACTTCTCGACATCGACACCGGCTCCGGGTATCAAACTCGCTCGACTGAGATCTACAAGGTGCTGATCTAAGAAAAGGGAGAGGTCCTCCCCGTTCAGAAAGAACACATGCTGAGGATATCGAAAGGATAATCTGTAGAGGAGCCGTACAATTGTCCTTACACCGTACTTTTCATCGAAAGCCGCCCCGAGACCCGATACGTTATTGATTGCCGGTATGCCTAAAAGCCTTGCCACGAAGGAGCCGTATATGTTGGGTTTGGTAGTGAACTGCACGACGCAGGAGGGTCTGATTCGCCGGTATTTAACGAAAAGATTGAAGAGTATGGTGAGATCTTGAAAGGGATTCCGGCCCCGAGAGAAAAACTCCATGGTGAGACACTTACAGCCCAAGCTCTTGAGTTTGGACACGTACCCGTCTCCACCGGTTACCGTGATGACTTCGGCACCTAAACCTAAGAGTCTCTCAATAAGCTCTGACTTGAAGTTATAGAGATACCAGGAGGTGTTGGCTACAAATACGATCGTTTTACCCGGCAATCTCATGAATAGTGTATATCAGCTGCCGTTGTACCACTCTGCGAGATCCAGCTGCAGCATCGATTCGAGCCTCTGTATATCACCTCGATAGAGGTCTGTCAAATGAGCGCGGACCTCTTCTCCTAAGGGAGGAAACTCCCCGGTTACGCCAAAAAGCCGTTGTATTCCCATGCGTTTTGCAAGGTTCACCATCCAATCGATATCCAACTGCCTCAGCTTTTCAGCAGATTTTTTGGCAAAAGCGTAGGCTCTTCGTGCCTTCGGCATGTTAACAGGATTGATCCTCACTCTACCTATATCCGAGGGAAAAAGCCGCGCATCCAGACCAAGAAACGAGGCCAACTGGCGTTTGGTGCCCACGGGATCCTGAACGGCGCGTTCGAATATCAGAATTAATAGTCGGTCTAGCTGGAAAAAGCGAAGATACCTCTCAATAAAACGGCTGTAGTAACCCCTCTCGATGATCTCCTTCCCGATTAATTTTCTGCCCCCATAGACCACTTCCTCGAAAGTGTGCGTAAATATGCCATCTCTCAAAACCATACGATAGTGTGAGTAGGCCCTATCGACCGGGTTACGTAGGATCACGATCAGCTTTACGTCTGGCAGGATTCCTCGGATCCTCGCGGGGCACATATCTTCGTACAGGTAGTCAGGTGTGACCTCGCCAACGGCTCTGTGCCTATGCGATTGAGATCCGGCCAGAAAGAACTTGCCGTACCACTCTATTCCCCGTTCATAATACCAATCGAAAAAGTGGACCTCCTTCTTACTTTTGGGGACATATACCTGGGGATGACTCGCCAATATACGGTTCAGCCACGTCGTACCGGCACGCTGCGCACCAATGCAGAGGAAGTCAGGTAGCATGTATCACCCAAGCCCCATTATTTTCAGATAATCATCCGTGATAAGATCGATGTCGAACTCGGCGGCCCGATTCTGCAATTCCTTGCGGTCTATGGGCATATTTACACTATCGATAATTGCTTTTGCCAAAACCTTGGCATTTCCCACCGGTACAAGCCTGCCGTATCGCCCATTATCCAAGATCTCGCTCGGCCCTCCGGGGCAATTTGTGGCGACAGCCGGTATGCCCAGAGCCAAAGCTTCAAGTAACACAATTCCGAAACCCTCCCAACGCGAAGAGAGCACAAAGACGGAGGAACGACTCATAAAAGAATAGGGATTATTAGCAAATCCTGGAAGATCCACATCCGCTCCCAAATTATAGCTACGTACCAACTCTTCGAGACGCGGCCGTTCCAAACCTTCTCCGAGGATGATAAGCTTAGCCTTCATCTGATCACGGACGATTCTGAACGCATGTATCAGCGTACCAAAATCCTTCTGTTTAGCAAGTCGCCCGACTCCTAAAACGACGGGAACGGAATTTAACGAATACCATAGATGCGTGACTGTTTCTTTTGATGACTGTAGTATCGTCGACAAACTGATAGGATTATTGATGATGCTTATCCGTTTCGACGGTATGAAGCTGAATCGAACCAGATCCGCCGCAACGGCATGAGAAACCGCAATGACTGCATCCGCGAAAGGATAGAACAACCTGGCTAGAAATCCAATGATGAATCGTGTTAGTCCTCCCGAGCGTTTCCGACCCGGAGTCATTATGTTATCAATTCTTATAATTATTTTGGTTCTGCTACTTACCAGGAGACGTGCCCATATAGCGATCAAATTCGTATGATCAAGGGTTGACAGCAGAATGCTTGGTCGTTTTTTCTTTAAATACCGCGCCAACCTCGGAATGCTTGTAAGCGCCCTTTTTGCTCTAAAATCGATCAAACGCAGGTCAGCATGAATGTGGTTCTTATACTCTCCTTGGGCTCTGACAAGCAATAAGCTGACCTGGAAACCGCGTCTTGCAAGCTCTGAAGCGAGATTCAGCATTACCTTTTCTGCCCCACCTCCGGCAAGAGATGGCATAAAAAGCGCAACGTCGATTCTACCTCTGTCCACTTTGTGACAAAACAACCGGTTGGCCTTCCCGCGTTCCGGAGCTGCGAAAAGCTCCTTACGCCTTGCGAAGAAGTGTTTCCTCCCATGGTATAATATGCCTTTCTATTCGCTTTAATGCCGCGCTAAAAATGAGGCCAAGGATGGCGCAGATTATCACACCGACGTATAGTATCTCTGTCCTAAGGGTCTCCCAAGCCAGCCAGATCATAACCCCTAAACCTTCGTTAGCCGTATTGAATTCGACTGCCACTACTAAAAGAAGAGACATACCCAACGCCAAACGAATTCCAGTGAAAATCATAGGGAGACTCCCCGGGAGCACGACTCGTGTAAAAACTCTAAGCTTACTTGCGCCGTTATTCTCCGCGACTTCGAAGTATATCCTGTCTATATTTCTGACACCAGCCATAGAATTAATCGAAATTAAAAAAAGCGATCCTATGCCAATTACAACCAGTTTCGAAATCTCACCTATGCCGAGAACGAGCATAACTAAAGGCAAGATTGCAATTTTCGGAATAGGATAGAGAGCTGAAATGATGGGATCCATAATGAGACGAATTTTTGGCGACCATCCCATGCTGAGTCCGAGTATCAATCCCGGCACAGCCCCAATAGCAAACCCCATAAAGATTCTACCCAACGTAGGAAATAGGTCGCTTTGAAGCTCTCCACTTCCAACCAACTTCACGAAGGTTTGAAATATTAAGGTCGGAGGAGGAAAAAAGAATGGTTGAAGGACGCCTGCCAGCACGGCAATTTCCCACACCGTTAAAACTAAGACTGGGATAATGAAAGGTATGAACAATTCAAAACGAATGTACCCGTCCTGCCGATTTCCTCTCTTCATGTTACTATCCCATAATTCTCCTCACTTCATCTTCAATAAGGTGCCATATTTTCATCTTGATCCTCACGAACTCTTCACTGCCCTTTATCTCCATGTCTCTCGGTCTTGGCAATCCTATTTCAATCTTCTCTTTGATCCTTCCCGGCCTGCTGGTCATGACGATTACTCTATCTCCGAGCAGTACAGCCTCTTCAATGTCATGGGTTACGAAAATGATCGGTTTTCTATAATCAGACCAAATCTTGAGAAGCTCATCCTGTAGAATCAGCTTTGTTTGAGCGTCGAGTGACCCGAAGGGCTCATCCATAAGCAGTATCTCAGGGTCGTTCACAATAGCCCGAGCCAGCCCCACCCTCTGCTTCATGCCCACAGAAAGCTCATGCGGATAGTTCCTTAACAGACTCTTCAGTCCCACTTTCTGAATAAAATCGATCGCAATTCGATGCCTTTCTCTTTTTCCAATCCCTCGCATCTCAAGACCAAATGAAACATTGTCAATGACATTCATCCAAGGAAAAAGACCATGTTCCTGGAACACCAACGAGTTCAAGGGTCTTCCATCTTGTTTTACACCTTCATATGTGAGTTCACCTTCGGTAGGTTCCAACAGCCCCGCAATTATCTTGAGCAGGGTCGTTTTACCGCAACCGCTTGGACCAAGAATGCATAGGAATTCCTGTTCTTCTGTTTCGAAATTAATTTTCTCGAGAGCTTTTATCGATCCGTTTTTCGTTTCGAATGTTTTTGAGACATCTCTGCACTTTACCTTCATATCACAATCGGGGCGTCCGTTATATCCTACTCATCAATTCTACTGAACTTATTCCAAAATCTTATCCGCATATTCGGCGAAACTCATATCTACCAGCTGATTAACTGGGACTTTCTTGTCTATATAACCTCGCTTGTAAGCCCAGTCCTGAACAACACGGATAGTATCCATATTTATCTGTCCATCGCGATGGAATGAAACGAAACATAATTTCTTCAAAATATCAGCGTCGAGCCGTGTATGCTTTTGTAGAATCTCTATATTCCTCTCGGTTTTGCCCTTGTTGAATTGCCTTACCCCTTTGAGGTAGGCAACCATAAATTTTCTGCCTAGCTCCGGTTTTTTTTCCAACAGGTTAGGACCGTAGATAATTGTAGAAACCTGATAATTCGGAACAAAATCTTGATAATCCGCAAGTTTGACAGCGATCCCCAAAGTCTCCGCTTTAGTGAGCATTGGCTCGGTGAAGCCGGCTGCATCAATAGCACCCGTTTCAAGAGCCGTTATTCTTGCAGCAGTTGGCATTTTGACAATCTCAATATCATCTAAAGTTAGATTACCACTACTGAGGATTGTCTCATAAACATATCCCCAAACCGGTACCAATCCAAGTGCTACTTTTCTCCCCTTTAACTGATTTACGGTTTTCAGCTCTCCGCTGTCGTACAAATCCTTTCTAACCATTATTGCTGAGGACGAACATCTGTCACTTAAGTATCCTTTATCAGCCACAACTTTGATCTTTAAACCTCGGGAAACAGCAGAGAAGAGACTGGAACCAATGGAATCAGTGCTAACATCTATATCCCCCCTTGCCAAGGCAAGCATAGATAGACCACTTTGTCTAAACTTCACGAATTCCAAGTTCAAGCCCTGTTCGGCAAAGTACCCTTCTTCATACGCAATAAAGATAGGCGCATACGAAAGATATGGTAGTGCCGAGATTTTAATGTTGACGGGATCTTCCGCTCCAACTTCAATTAGACTACTGAAAGTAAATAATAGCGCCAAAAAAATATTCATTAGAAAAAACGATGGTATTCGCCTTAGATTCTTCCCCTTCATTTCTTTCCTTACCTCCTATTTATTAAAATACTGTTGAATCATTAGAATCATTTAAGCGCTAAACATAACACACTCGTTTAGCCTGATCAAGTTTTAAAAGTTTTTCTTCCTTTTTTTCGCAATGCGAAGTGGGAGTATCTTCCCCACTTCAGTAGAGATAGGATAAATCCGTTTAATCTGGAATGTATCAGCTTGAGAATAAAAATCTGACTTTATAGAATTTCGATTTCCCCTGCCAATTGCGTCATATACCGTTTTGAGAATATCCTTCTCGTTCATTTCTCCAAGTCTAGGGCTTACATTGATGTTCACACGAGTAAATCCTCTTCCATCTTCTTCCTCTATGATCTGATAATCAGTAGAGTTACCACCATACTTTGATGGCAAGACCTCTTCGATTATTCTGATGAGTTGGTTGGCAATTAGCGTCATACCTTCACTGTTTATTTTATCGAAACTTCTTATGCTATGGATATGATCGTTAAGACCTATATCCTCAAACCCACAACTGCATTTTCTAGATTCGACCACGCCGTAGTCCCCGATTTCTACATTCAACAGTATCTTGGGTGTCGTGGATAATAGAGAGCTAAAGAGAAAAGCATCAACAGTCAAATTGGCTTTCGGAATATTTCTCTTATGTTGGATGAAAGCAATGCAATCTTTTTGAAGGTGGACCTCATCATCATATGCTGGATTAGCACAACCATACCCAACTGTTCCACCTTCAGCGAACGCATATTGTGGGATAGCCTCAGCACCAGTAGACTTTATTTCATTTACCTTTGCAGAAGTTATGGGCTCGCCGGCCATAAAAAATTTTGTTCCCTCTATATTTAATCCCTTCTCTGCAGCGGCATGACAGACTCTTACAGCAGAGCTCGGATAGGCAGCAATACAGCAACCAGAGAAATCCCTTACCATTTCAGCAACCCACTCTGCAATAACAACAGCGTTGTTTAGGTCTACGAACTCGGGTTTTGGAAACGGAGTCCCCCAAAATCTTCCTGTATAGATGAGCCAATTTGTTCGAAATTTTGGCCCGAATGAAGGTTTTATATACTCTCTGTCAATCTGAGAGAACCACTTTGCAGGTACCTTTCCGGCTTTCGTACTATGGAGCAAATGGCCTACTCCTGTAATTGCAGGCAATATGGGATGCCAGATCCCAAAAGGGATGTCCCATAATTCGTATACATCAAAAAGCAGCGCGCGATGAGCGGCGTTTTTAGCATAGGCTTCTAGACTTTTAAATATATTTGCCCCAGCTCCTGTTGTTCCACCGGTTTGGACGGTGAAATGATGAGAAAGATGCGGATTGTCAAAATCGCTTGCTTGGAACCTGAAGCTTTTGCCATGGCGAATCACATCCTTTCTTCCCTTGAACTCCTCATACGTAAGATAAACTCCCGACTCATAGAGTTTTTGAAGTGTCTTTTCTATCCCGTATTTTAGAACTGAAGACTGCATGTCCCCGAATTCACAGCCAGATAATTCTAACAGCTCTAAATACGGACTTTTTTCATTTCTATAGATTCCCTTCTCCACGATATCGAGAAAATTCTGCTCTCTCTCCTCTATCCTTTTTCTCACGATCTCTCTACACTGTTCTAGTGTCAGGATCTCTTTGAGAAAGTCTCTTAGATCGAAAGCTAATCTGAAATATTTTGTTACTTTGGATAGCATTGAAACCAGAATTTCCTCTGTAAGCTCATTTAGGCCTACAACTATACCAAACACTTACATTTAAGGTAAAGCCAATTCGGGTAAAAACGACTAATAGTCTACCCTAAGGATAATCGATACTTTTATACCTCGTTAGGAGGAGAGCGATTAACCTCATATCCATATCTCCGCAGATGTCCCTGCAAGCATTTTGTCAAGAGTATCTGGTCTGATTCTGATAGTTGCTCTCTCCATTTGTAATTCGTATTCCTTAGACTATACCGTTGCAGCCTTTTCTTAAATTTTGCACTATTTGGCAAATCACAGAAATTACAGACCTTCTCAAAAGCGTCTAATGGATTCTCTACGAAATCTTCATATCTCAATAGGAGCATCTTTTTTTCGCTGATCTCCTTTTTACTCCTCTCTACTTCGTCTAGGAGGATTTTCCACTCTATACCAGCTAAGAGAGCAAAGGATCTATGTCCCCGTTCCCATTCTTCTCTATACCCTTCGGGCAGCTCTCCCCATCGCCAGTTTTGGGGTCCTCGCCAGCCATTCCACCAAGTAGCGCTGAGTTTGGAATTGGCCACGGCCCGTCCGTCACGGATAATATGAATAAACAAGGCATCCGGAAAGATAGCATTAAAGAATCCGATACGAGGCCAACCGGTGTATTTGTATACGAATCGCCTCTTTCCTTGAACGATTAAGTTTCTATTTACCAAATTGCGTACTCCTTCATAGACACTTTTAAAAATATCACAACTTCCTAGATTCCTTATAGGATTTGCGTATCCGGGAAAAATGGAGTTAAAAAGAGGATATGCCTCGTCAGGTTTCACCAATCCCGCTCTTAAGCCAACCTTTCCGAAAAGGCTGTTGATACGCCAGATAAAAGGACTCTTTGGAAATTTTACATTGAAGTTGGAGATGAATGCCAAATCGCGATGATTAGCCAGCATGGAATAGAATAATGTCGTACCACTTCTGCTAATACCAAAAATGAAAATAGGTCTATAAATGCTGTCTTTATGTTCCTTTGAGCTCATAGATAGATCCTTTTCACAACCTTTATAAGTATGTCATGGAATAAGATTATAGCTAAAAAGTAGCTTACCACCTCTTAAGTGCATTGTTAATTACTTGCACGTCGTCTGAGTATATCTACATCGCCCGTGCTGGTGAGACTCTCGGTGTTTGTCAAGATAGTTGTCGCATCAACCAGATCCATCAAGCACTCTTTTTTAAACCAGTCCCAGCCTCCTGGACACGCTGTGATGGATTAAGCCTAACCTCTGATATGCGATTCCAATTCCTGATTCCTCGACTCCAGCGATTAGGATTCTTCTTCCGCGCTTCCTCGTATGCCTCCTTTCGTCTTAACAAGATCGCTTGCTCTCCTCCGCAATGCCGAGATACCGGTGTGACAAACTTGATGCCACTGTGTCTGTGTTCGTGGTTGTACCAGCGCACAAACCTGCCCACCCAGTTTCGAGCTCCCTCAAGGCTCTCAAAAGGAACCGACGGATATTCAGGTCGATATTTCAGAGTGCGAAACAGAGCTTCAGAGTATGCGTTGTCATCGCTGACTTTAGGACGGCTGAATGAAGGGATGATCCCCAACCACTGTAAGGTGGCCAACATCGTAGCCCCCTTCATCGGTCCTCCGTTATCAGAGTGCAGGATCAGCTCCTCGGGATCCACACCTTCTCTCAAGCACGCTTCTGTGATCAGAGCACTGGCCAGATGAGAAGACTCCTCTTCATGAACCGCCCAGCCCACGATCATCCGGCTGAAGACATCAACCACCAGGTACAGGTAGTAGAATTGGCCTTTAACAGAACTTCTCAAATAGGTGATGTCCCAGCTCCATACCTGGTTCGGCCCTGTGGCAACATGTTCGGTAGGACGAGAATACCTACCCGGTTGTGCCGTTTCTCGGTGGGCAAGCAGTTTCTGTTCCCTCAAAATACGGTAAAACGTCGCCTCAGAGCCGATATAGACCCCTGATTCAGCCAATATCGGCACTATTTGACTCGGAGAAAGGTCCCTGAACCATGGACTGCTCGCCACGGCAACCACTAACATCTTCTCTGCCTCACTCAAGGAGTTCGCCGGCCTGCTCTTCGGACCAGCCCGCTGATCCCCCTTATCCGGCTCCTTTTCCCAGCGTTGCAGCGTCCGCACAGAAATCTCCATTATCTCGCAGCCCTTATGCCTGCCGGCACCACCTTCTACCGCTT
>SDBV01009365.1_pt1 | contig 13034 bp, 10 predicted proteins | sample 2277081 | NCBI WGS metagenome assembly SDBV01 (sample SAMN10402039, study PRJNA504765) | marine sediment metagenome | isolation source: marine sediment core GS10_PC15, 223 cmbsf | place: Arctic Ocean: Southern Knipovich Ridge | collected 2010
TTCGCGCCTTCGGTAAATGCGTCAATGCGAGCGGAACCGTCTACGAGCCCTGCTGAGCTGTGCGCGCACTGGCGGGTCAATCGCTCGGCGTCAGATCTGGCGCCGAGCGGGAATGGGCCGAAGAACCAGGGTTGAACGGAAAACGCCAACTACGACGAAGTATTAGAGGCGCTCTTCAACCACGGTAGAGAGTTTGGAGGAAACCTCTAACTACAGCAGAGCGCGCCTCAGCAATGTGCAACTGCGATATTCGCCGCCTGGGCCGATTCGGCCCCTCTCTATCTCAACTGGCGTGCTCGTCAGGACGATGAACGCCTCCAGAGGCCCGACGCCTCGTGCGGTACCCGGCTCGGATGGAGGGCGTATGTCCGAAAAGAAGTTGACTGTCTTGATCGTCGATGATAGCCGAACGGTTCTCGCTCAGATTGAAAGTGTTGTGGCTGCAAATGAAAACGTTGAAGTGATCGGCACCGCGCGCAACGGAGCAAGAGCAGTTCAGCAGGTCAGCCAGTTGAACCCCGATCTGGTCTTGATGGATATCGTCATGCCGGATGTGGACGGTATTGCGGCGCTGCGCCTGATCCAATCAAAAAGCCCCGAGACGCGCATTGCAATGCTTTCATCGGTTGGCGCGATGACGTCGAAAGCCGAAGAGGCGTTTCGTCTGGGGGCCATCCAGGTTTTGAGCAAACCCATTGATGAAGAGATTCTAGGAGCGCTGCTCGCCGAAGAGTGCGAGCGGGTCCGGTTGTAGGCGGGAGCCAGTAATGGGAGTCAAGTTCTTCGGGCAATATCTGATCGAACGCGGTGAGGTGAAGGCGGAGCAGGTGCGAGCCGCTCTGGATCTGATGGCCGCCGAAAACCGAAGCATTGGAGAGCTGGCCGTAGAGGGTCTGCTCATCTCCAAGGCGGATGCCGACAAAGTGAATGTCGAACAGCGCCACCGCGATATGCCGTTCGGAGAACTGGCGGCAGAAATGGGGCTGCTGAGCGAAGAGCAGATCGACAACTTGGTCCAGCTTCAGTGGCGAACCCGCCTGCGCGTCGGGCAGGCTCTGGTCCGCTTGAGGCATCTCGGAAACGTCCGCCTCGAAGAGCTGCTGATCAGTTACGAAGAAGAGCAGGCTCCGCACCGAATCGAAAACCTTGCGCTTCCTGCGGGCCTCGAAGGCAACGCGCTGGCGCCGTTCGTGCTCGACCTCTTCCCCAATCTTCTGATGCGTGTCGCGCGGATCGCAACGCGCGTGGGTAGCGGCGAGCCGATCGTGGAGCCTCCGGGTTTTCCCGTTTCGATTGCGGTTTCGGTGAGCGGCGAGTCGGGCCTCCTGGTCTGTCTCATGGGCGATGAGGAATTTTCGCGTCAGCTTGCCGCAAAAACGAGTGGACTCGACCCCGAGAGTCTCGACATGGAACTGCTGCTCGACGGAGTCGGTGAGTTCCTGAACGTCCTGGCTGGCAACGCAATGGCGCTTGCGGAGCGGAACGGAATTGCCACGGGGCTCGAACCGCCCCAGACCGAGATCGACTTCGAATCGGGCTTCATTTTCGAGCTCGCTGTCAACGTTGGCAACGCGGCGCTCTTCCTGAAGCCGCTCTGATCCGCACCGGCCGTGTCGTCTGGATTTGTCCGAGATCGGTCGGGCTTCGATCCCGCGATGGCCTCGTTTAGACTGCGAAGCTCTGACGCGTCGGCCGCCAGCGGGGATGCGACAGAATCTGCAAGAGCGACCGGTAGTTTCCGCTCGATGCCACCAAGCGCACACCGAAACCGTGCAGTCCCGGGCCGCGGCCCTCGAGGTTGTGCTTCGTCCACCGGATGACCCCGGCGACTTCCACCACGCCCCCGTCCGACCCCTCGAAGCTCAGCCGAACCTCGTCGCCGATTTTGCCAATCGTAGAACTCCTGACGAACAGGCCTCCAGGACCGACGTTCTGGATGCTCCCTTCGCCAGTCTCGTTCCCGAAAACGATGTCGGTCCAGATATAAGTATCGAGGCGCGGCTCGGGCATGGCGTACTGGATCGTCCTGACGAGAACACTAAATCGTGATTATTATCACAACGCGATCAGCTCCCCCGAGTGGTAGAAGATGCGCAGAAGGGTGAGCCACGCTTTGTGGCAGCGGATTGTGCTACCAGCGGCCGTTGCCGGGTTTCATGTCTTCGGGCTCGAGCATGATCGGGTAGTGCTCCCGGATCCTCGCGTCTGCCGCCGGGTACGTCTCTCTTGTTGATCCGCGACTGCGAGCGGGCGAATGCGAAGCCCACCGGCTCGGGCTGGTCGGTGTATTATCACTCGACCCGGTTGGGGGCAACTTCACCGGACTACGAGAAACTCATGGGTGAGTGAGCATGGATCCCATTTGCCATACGATGGTTGGCGCGGCGCTCGCTTCGACGGGGTTGCAGCGGAAGACGCGCTTCGGCTGTGCGACGTTGCTCCTCGGCGCAAATCTTGCCGACGTGGACGTGATCTCCTACGCCTGGGGCGAAACCACGGCGCTCGGATTTCGCCGCGGCATTACCCACGGAGTTCTGGCGCTGATCATTCTTCCCTTCTTGTTGGCAGGGGCGATGATGCTGATGGATCGGCTGCTGCGACGGGGGCGCGGGTCGGCTGCAGCGAGCGTCGATTTCAAATGGCTGCTGGCACTCTCGGCGATCGCTGTGTTTTCTCACCCGACCCTCGACTTCTTGAACGTCTACGGGGTTCGATGGCTGATGCCATTCGACGACACGTGGTTCTATGGCGACGTCTTGTACATCGCCGATCCGTGGATGTGGGCAATCCTCGCGGTTGCGCTCATCGCTGCTCGTTGGCGGAGAAACCGCATCGCGCCGCGCGTGTTCGCGCGCCCTGCGTGCGTCGGCCTGCTCGCGGCTTTCGCCTACGTCATCGCAATGGCAGCCGGAGAGTCGATTTCGCGCCGCGTCGTAGAGGCGAGTCTGCGCGGCGCAGAGATTCCGAGATTCATGGTCGCCCCGGTCCCCGTCGATCCGTTCCGGCGGACGGTCGTAATCGATGGAAAATCCGCCTATCGGCTGGGTGTCGTGGAGCTATTGCCGATTCCCCATTTCTTTCTCGATGAGCGTCGCATCCCAAAGGGCGAGGGCGCGCCGGCTCGTCTGGCGGCAGCCACTGGCGTTGGGCAGATTTTCTTGGATTGGGCGCGTTTCCCATTTTTCGAAATCGACGATTCCAGAGCCGATCCCGCCGTGTACTTCATCGACGCACGCTACACACTCGACCGAGACGCCTTGTTCGGTGCGGTTCGAATCCCGCTATCGATGGCGGGGGCGGAACACAAACCGTAAACAGCTGATCGGGGCGGGCAACGAACCGGGATTCTCGAGTGCGATCAGCCGCCGGACATCACTGTGAAAAGTAGAGGCCGCGCGCGATCATGTAGCTGCCCCACAGTGCCAGAAGTGCCAGACCCTCGTAGCGAATGATCCGTTGGTTGTGAGTCCGCGAGACAAATAACAGTGACAGAGACAGGACCGCGGTGGCCGCGAGATCGAAGTGCCCTCCCACCGGGATCGGCATCGGTGAGATTGTCGATGCGACGCCCGTGATGAGCAGGGTATTGAAGATGTTCGAGCCCACGACACCGCCAATCGCAAGGCTGATGTTGTTGCGCCTGACAGCGGCGAGCGCGGCCACCAATTCGGGGAGGCTGGTGCCAACCGCGATCAGCGTGAGCCCCACGATGACCTCGGGAACACCCATGGCCCTAGCAGCGCCGACGCCACCACTGACCACGAGGCTTGCCCCGTAGATCAAGCCCGCCAGGCCGACCGCGATCAACAAGAGGTTCGTGAGGGTTCGTCGGGTGCTTTTCGGTTGGGCGGCGCCTGCTGCCCAGATGGATTTGACGCTGGACGACTCGCTGCCGTTGGCCTTCGCCCGCCGATTTTCGCGCTGCTTGCCGAGATCCCCCAGCGTGTAGAAGATGAATACGAAGAAGAACAGCAGCAGCACGAGGCCATCGCTGCGCGCGTAGGCGTTGCGTTGTTCGCCGAGGCCGACGTCGAACGCCATCACTATCGCCGCCGCGAGCGCGAGCAGCATCATTGGCAGCTCTCGGCGAATGACGACATGATCGATCGGCAATGGGTGAAGTGCCGCCGTCAGACCGATGATCAAACCGATGTTGGCCATGTTGGAGCCGAAGATGTTGCCAAAGGCCAGCGTGCTCGAATCCGTGAGTGCAGCCTGGACGCACACGGCGAGCTCTGGAGCGCTCGTCCCGAAGGCCACCACCGTCAAGCCGACCACGAGCGGAGAGATTCCAACGTCGCGTGCGAACGCTGCCGCACCCTTGACGAGAAGCTCCCCTCCAGCGACGAGGATGACGATCCCTGCCGCGCCGGTCGCCAGGTGAATCAGCATATCGCCTTCACGCCGTGCCCTGTTTTTGCGTGCACCTGGCTATGTCCCCCAGCTGGGCGATTTCCGTAATAGGGTACTTCTGGTTTCGTACCACCAGTTGAAAATCCGGCATCTGGCGAGTGCGGGTGCTTGCATTGCCGAGGTGGCCTCCGGGCGAATGGATCAGCGTGGGAATCGCATCAACGCATGAGCCATCGAGCATCCAACCGCACCGATTCGAGTGGATCACATTCCCACTGAGTCGATCGCCTCATTCCCACCGAGCCGGAGATTCGCCCTGCGATTGTCCGTATCGGGGCATTTCAGAATAGAGCAATTCGCGCGCGGAAACGATGAGAGAGCGGTGGTTGAATGGCTAGGATCGCGAGTAATCTCTCTGACGCCTAGAGAGGGTTTTCCCTAAGTGCCGGGCGCGGCCGCTTTCAGGCCACCCAAGCCGAGCCGGTGAATCTCCTCGAGCTGGCCGACGGGAAGTGAGCGCGGCGGCTCCAGCGCGCGCGCAGTGCGGTCTGGTGCGGCCGGGAAGGAGACTGAAATCGGACTGGGGTAGTCTTCGCTGATTCGACCGCATAACGACTGGCTCAATCGGCGGCCACGTGAGGAGCTTTCGCCGGGTGGTCACAGGAGGAGTTTTCGTGGATCCGAGCAGCATCCGGCTCCGTACCGCACGATCCGCGCTATCGATCCTCGGCCTCGCGGGGGTCGCTCTGTGTGCGACTCTGGCGTCTGGCGAGCTGGTCGGGAGAATCATCGATCTCACCCACGCCTTCGATTCCGAGACGATCTTCTGGCCGACCGAAGAGGGCTTCGTGCTCGAGAAGGGCGCCCAGGGAGTGGTCGAACAGGGCTACTACTACGCCGCGCATCGATTTCGCACAGCCGAGCACGGGGGCACTCACATCGATGCGCCGATCCACTTCCACGCGGACGGTTGGACGGTCGACGAGATCCCGCTGGACCGCCTGGTGGGTCCCGCCGTACTCGTAGATGTGTCGGATCGCTGCGCGAAAGATCCGGATCATCGCGTTTTGGTCTCTGACTTCGAGGCCTGGGAGAAAAAGCATGGCCGGATCCCCGCCGCTTCGATCGTGCTGATCCGCACCGGCTTCGGTCGCTTCTGGCCGGACCGAAAAGCCTATCTGGGGACCGACGAGCGCGGCGCGCCAGCGGTCGCGAAGCTGCACTTCCCCGGCCTTCATCCGGACGCCGCCCGCTGGCTGATTGCCGAGCGGCAGATTCACGCGGTGGGTCTCGACACGGCGAGCATCGACCACGGACCGTCGACACAGTTCGAAACCCATCGGGCTCTCTTCGAGGCGAATGTGCCCGCGTTCGAGAATCTCGCCGGACTCGATGAACTTCCGGCCACCGGCTTTTCGGTCGTGGCGTTGCCGATCAAAATTCGCGGTGGATCCGGCGGGCCACTGCGCGCGATTGCAATTCTTCCTGACGACGCTGCGGGATCGGGCGCGGCGGCGTCGGCCCCAGACTGAAACGCTCGCTAAGCTCCTTCCTGGTAAGAGCGGGAGGGTGGCGATGGCGATGGAATCCGACCCCGACTACGCGGCGTTTCGATCCGCGTTTCGCATCGAAGACCTCGCCGCTCAATTGTCCGGCGACCTCCAGACGGGCCTCAACGCCTGTTACGAGTGCTGCGATCGCCACGCGGCGACGGGCAAGGTCGCGCTCTACTGGGAGGGCAAGGACGGCCGGAGCGCCACCTACACGTTCGCCGACCTGCAGGAGCTATCCGCTCGTTTCGCAAATTTCCTCCGCGCGCGTGGCATCGCACCGGGCGACCGCGTGGCCGGGTTGCTGCCGCGCACGCCCGAGTTGCTGGTGGTCGCTCTCGGAACCTGGCGCGCTGGAGCCGTTTATCAGGCGCTCTTCACGGCGTTCGGTCCGAAGGCAATCGAATACAGGCTCGAGCGCAGCCAGGCTCGTTTCGTCGTCACCGATGTCGAGAACCGAGCGAAACTCGATGGTGTGCGCGCTCTCCCCGACATCATGACCGTTACGGGCAATGTGGAAAGTGCGAAATATCCCCTCCCCGATGGCGACTTCGACTTCTGGAAAGAGATCGATCGGCAAGAGACGACATTTGACCCGGTGATGCGCACAGCAGCGGATCCGTTCTTGCTGTTGTTCACTTCCGGTACGGTCGGGAACGCAAAAGGCGTCGCGGTTCCGCTGCAGGCGCTGCTGTCTTTTCTCGCCTACATGCACTTCGGCATCGAGCTGCGCGAAGAGGACGCCTACTGGAATATCGCAGATCCGGGTTGGGCGTACGGTCTGTACTGCGGGGTGGTCGCGCCGTTTCTACTCGGTCACGCGATGACCTTTTACGAGGGCTCGTTTACGGTCGAGAGCACGTATCGGATCCTGAGCAAGTACCGCATCACCAATCTCGCAGCGGCGCCCACCGCCTACCGGCTCTTGCTCGCCGCGGGTGGCGAACCAGCCCGCGCGGTCCGGGGGCAATTGCGGGTTGCCAACAGCGTGGGCGAGCCGCTCAATCCTGAAGTCATCCGCTGGTTCGAGGAACACATCGGCTGCCCGATTCACGATCAGTACGGTCAAACGGAACTGAGCATGGTGATCTGCAATACCGACGCATTCCGGTACGAGCGACATCCGGGCTCGATGGGGTTTGCGATGCCCGGATTCCGAGCCGTCGTGCTCGACGACCAGTTTCAGGAACTCGGCGCAGGGCGAGCCGGGCAACTCGCGATCGATCGAGCGCAATCACCGCTCTACTGGTTTCCGGGCTATTGGCAGCAGCAAACGACGGAGTGCTTTCACGGACCCTACTATCTGACCGGAGACACCGCGGAGATGGCCGAGGACGGAAACATCACCTTTGTCGGCCGCGCCGACGATCTCATTACTTCCGCGGGCTATCGGATCGGCCCGTTCGACGTGGAGAGCTGCCTGATCGAGCACCCCGCCGTTGCCGAGTCGGCCGTGGTCGGAAAGCCGGATCCAGAACGCACCGCGCTGGTCAAAGCCTTTGTCGTGCTGCGCCCCGGCCACGAGGCTTCGGAGGAACTCGTCGACGAACTGCAACAGTTCGTCAAACGGCGCCTCGCCGCACACGCCTATCCGCGTGAGATCGAGTTCATCGATGAGCTGCCCAAAACCCCGAGCGGAAAGATCCAGCGCTTCGTGCTGCGCCAGCGGGAAATCGACTAACTCGGTTCTCGTCGCCTGGCGAGAATCAGCTCGGTCAATTCGGCGACGCCCTCGTTGCGAATCGCGGCGACCTTGACGATATCGCGATCCGGGCCGAGCGCCTCGCGACACTGGGCCAGCAGTGTGTCCGCATCGGGGCGATCCGCTTTGTTGATTACGATGATGTCCGCCAGCTCGATCACGCCGGCTTTCTCGACCTGGAGTTCATCGCCGGCTCCGGGCATCAGCAGCAACAGACTCACGTCGGTCATTCGACAGATCTCGTAATCTGCCTGACCCGCGCCGACGGTTTCGACGATCTCCACGTCGAACTTTCGCTCGTCGAGGCAGCGCAGCATCGCGGGAACGGCCTTGGACAACACGCCCGGCTGATCCCGGGTTGCCAGGGAGCGCACGAACAGGTCTGGATCCTGTGCGCTCTCGCGCATCCGAGCGCGATCGCCGAGCAATGCTCCGCCCGTGACGGGACTGGACGGATCGACCGCGAGCACACCGATCCGCAATTGTCGCGCGCGCAGTTCGGCGGCCAGTCGGTTGATCAGCGTACTCTTGCCGACTCCCGGCGCACCGGTTACGCCGACCCAGAGCGCCCGGTGGTCCGACGCAACCGCTTCGGGCTCGCCGCGCTCGGCCGCAGAGAGTTCCTGCGAAAGCGCGATGCGCCAATCGCGCGGTTCGCCGGGCGCAGTGTCGGAGGTGCGCTTTCGATGTGCCTCCGTGATCTTCACAACTTCGGCAGTCATTTCGGTCAGCAGTGACTCGGGCGGGAACACCGCGGCGACTCCCTCGTCGAGCAAGGACCTGGCGTCGTCCTCGGGAACGATGCCGCCGACGATCAGTGGAATAGGCGCGCCCCCGTCGTCGCGAAGCGCCTCGAGAATCGGTAGGACCAGCGTCATGTGGGCGGCGCTGAGCATGCTGACGCCGATGACGTCCACGTCCTCATCCCGTGCCGCGCGGACCACGGATTGCGGAGTTTGCCAGAGGCCCGTGTAGATGACCTCCATGCCGGCGTCGCGCAGCGCGCGGGCGACGACCTTGATGCCGCGGTCGTGGCCGTCGAGGCCGACCTTGGCCAGCAGGATGCGGGGGGGCTGCGGGTTCACCAACCGACTCCACCATCGAAGCGGCCGTAGACGTCGGCGAGTGCGTTGACGGTTTCGCCAACGCTGCAGTGCGCCTTGGCGGCGTCGATCAGCGCGGGCATCACGTTGTCGCCGGCGGTGGCGCAGCGGCGCAGCGCCCCGAGCGCCGCGCTGACCGCAGCCGCGTCGCGCGCCTGGCGCACCCGCTCGAGAGACTCGATCTGTTCGGTCTCGACGGACGGGTCGATCTTGAGGGTTTCGATCGGGGTTTCTGTTTGCTTCTGATACGCATTCACACCCACGACGATGTGCTCGCCGCGATCCATTTCCTGGCTGTAACGAAACGCGGCGTCGGCGATCTCGCGCCGGAAGAAGCCCGACTCGGTGGCGGCGAGGACCCCGCCGATTTGTTCGATGCGCTCGAAATAGTCCCAGGCTTCGGCTTCCAATTCGTTGGTCAGCGATTCGATCGCGTAGCTGCCGCCGAGCGGGTCGACCGTGTTGACCACGCCGGTCTCGTGCGCGAGGACCTGCTGGGTGCGCAGCGCGAGGGTCGCGGCTGCCTCGGTGGGCAGCGCGAGGGTCTCGTCCATGCTGTTGGTGTGGAGCGACTGACAGCCGCCGAGGACCGCGGCGAGCGCCTGATAGGCCACGCGCACGACGTTGACCGTCGGCTGCTTGCCCCACAGCGTGCAACCAGCGGTCTGTGCGTGGAAGCGAAGCCAGTGACTGCGCGAATCTTTGGCTCCGAAGTGGTCGCGCATCAGCTTGGCCCAGACCCGGCGCGCGGCGCGGTACTTGGCGATCTCTTCGAGAAAGTCGTTGTGGCAGTTGAAGAAGAACGAGAGTCGCGGTGCGAAATCATCCACCTTGCTGCCGGCATCGATCGCGGCCTCGACGTAGGCCATCCCGTCGGCGAGCGTGAAGGCGAGCTCCTGCCCGGCGGTCGAACCGGCCTCGCGAATGTGATAGCCGCTGATGCTGACCGGGTTGTATTGCGGCAGCTGCTCGGCCGCAAACTGGATGGTGTCGACGACGAGCTTGAGCGACGGCCGAGGCGGAAACACGAACTCGTTCTGGGCGTGAAATTCCTTGAGGATGTCGTTCTGGCAGGTCCCGCGAAGCCGATCGCGGGGGACGCCCGCCTTGTCGGCGAGGGCTACGTAGAACGCGAGCAGCACGGCGGCCGGCGCGTTGATGGTCATCGAGACGCTGATCTCTCCGAGATCGATGCCCTGGTAGAGCCGCTCGAAGTCGGCGAGGGTGTCGATCGCCACGCCGCAGCGGCCGACCTCTCCCCTCGCGAGCGGGTCGTCGCTGTCGCGCCCCATCAGTGTGGGCAGATCGAAGGCGGTGCTCAGGCCCATCTGGCCCTGGCCGAGCAGGTAGTGAAATCGCTCGTTGGTCTGCGCGGGTGTTCCGAAGCCGGCGAACTGGCGCATCGTCCACAGTTGCTTGCGGTACATCTCGCGATGGGGGCCGCGCGTGAACGGAAATTCTCCGGGTCTACCTAGATCGGTGTCGGGATCAAAATCTGCCAGATCCTCGGGTCTGTAGACCGCCTTGACGGGGCGCCCAGAGGGGGTTCGGGGCTGGGCCGTGTCCCCGGTGGGTCGCTTGATCGGTGTGGAAGCCATGATCGACGCGCCTCCGGCGGGTCGGGGACCCGCGTGCCATCCGAGCCCGCTTGTTGAACCGAGCATACCCGTCTGAACGTTCCGCGCACCCGTTAGCGGCCTCCTTCGGATCGCCCTTCGGCGCGTCGCCGCAGCTCGATGCGCCGGATCTTGCCACTGACGGTCTTGGGCAGCGCGTCGACGAATTCGATGACGCGCGGATACTTGTAGGGCGCGGTCGTGCTCTTCACGTGATCCTGGAGCCGGGCTGCGAGTTCGGGGCCCGCGGATGCTCCGTCGCGGAGGACCACGTAGGCCTTCACGATCGCCCCGCGGTCGGCGTCCGGCGCAGCCACCGCAGCGGCCTCGACCACGTCGGGGTGTTCGATCAGCGCGCTTTCCACCTCGAACGGGCCGATCCGGTAGCCGGCCGAGATGATCAGGTCGTCGGCGCGTGCGACGAACCAGAAGTAACCGTCGTCGTCGCGGTAGGCGCGATCTCCGGTTATGTACCAGTCGCCGCGTCGGCAGGCGCGGTTGGCCTCGTCGTCCTTCCAGTACTCGACGAACAAGCTGGGCGGGTTTCCGTGCAGTGCGATGTCGCCGACCTCGCCGGGCGGGAGTGCGTTGCCGGATTCGTCGATTACCTCGACGCGATGTCCGGGCATCGGCAGTCCCATCGAGCCCGGCCGGACGGGCGTGCCCGGGAAGTTCCCCACGAGCAGGATGGTCTCCGTCTGGCCGTAGCCGTCGCGGATCGTGAGCCCGGTGGCGTCGCGCCAGGCGCGGATCACCTCGGGGTTGAGCGGTTCTCCGGCCGAGACGCATTCGCGCAGCTCGGGCAGCCGCAGCTGCGAAAGATCCTCTTTCACCAGCAGCCGAAACTCAGTCGGTGGCGCGCAGAAGACCTGGGGTGCGACTTCCGCGAGCAGCTCGAGCTCGCGGGCCGCCTCGAAGCGGCCGTCGTACAAGAAGACCTCGGCGCCTGCCGACCAGGGCCCAAAGATCACGCCGTACGCGGCCTTGGCCCAGCCCGTGTCGCTGGTGGTCCAGAGCCGGTCGCCGTCGCGAGCCCCGTGCCAGAGCAGCGCGGTGTGGCGCTGCGCGCTGGTGTAGCCGTGATTGTGGAGGACGGCCTTCGGCGGACCGGTGGTTCCAGAGGTGTAGTAGACGAGCGCCGGATCCGAAGCGCGCGTCGGATGACCGGCGGAATCGTCGTCCGAGACGGCTTCGAGCGACGTCCGCAGGTCCATCCAGCGCGAGTCGCCCGACTGCGCTCGCCCGCTTTCCACGTCCGGCCCGCCGCTGTCCCTGGAGCAGACGATGGTGTGCTTCACGCTCGGCATTTCCGCGCGAACGGCGTCGACGGCGTCCGTCTGTTCGGCGATCGAAACGATCGCGACGGCTTTGCTGTGGAGCGCGCGGTAGGCGATGTCCTTCGGCCGCAGGATCGTCGAGCTCGGGATCGCGAGCGCGCCTGCCTTCAGCGTGCCGACCAGTGCGATGTGCCACTCGGGAATTCGGGGCAGCATGAGGATCACCGGCTGCCCTGGCCTAACGTCGAGCGAGCGCAGCAGCTGGGCAAAGCGGTTCGATTCGCGCGCGATGTCGGCGAAGCTCAGTCGGCGTTCGCCGCCGCTCGCGCTGCGCCAGAGCAGGGCGGGACGGTCTGGGTCGGCGGCCAGGTGATCGACCACGTCGCGGCCGAAGTTGAATACCTCGGGCACGTCCCAGCGGAAGCGATCCACGCTGCGGCGGTAGTCGTCGAGGCTCTGCTGAAGATCGCTCACCTGTACGGGATCGTAACGCTGAAACGATCGGATTTCTCCGGGTGCAGGCGCTCCCCAGTCGTCCGCGACCGCGCGGCGCTCGCCGTGAAGAAGAACCCCGACCCGAGGAAGATTAATCACTTGCGCTCTAACACCAACTGACCCCTGGCTTTGCTGCAGATCGTCTCCTGAGCAAACGCGCTGCTAGGCGCGTTTGCTCAGGAGCATTTGTCTCCGCCCGAAGGGCGGTGCAGCGCTGACAAGGGGGCATCCCGATGCCCTATCCGTGGCGCCGGTGGGAAAGTCGACGTTTGAGCTCGGATCGTGTATGCATAGACCACTCTGGCGCGCTGCTGCCTGGCAGTTTCTTCATTCGCGCGTAGGCGGTCGCCGTGCGGCCACCACAACCCAGAGCGAGGCGTTCAGCGAATCACTGCCATGGGCACCGCCGCTTTCGTTGTGGGCGGTGGGGCAGTTGGTCGCTCCGGCCTCTGCGCAAATGCGTGTGCTGCACTCGGATCTGCGGTTAGTCAAGCGGATGCTCTTGTCGCCGTGACTCATCGGTGTTTGGGGCGTGGGCGCTGTATTGCCAGGGGCCCGTTTCTCGGATCTCGTGCCCGCCGCTGAAGCCCGCTGATCAAAAAAGAAAGGGAGCGAACGCTTCGAAGAGAGCGCGGGGAGCCCAAGCACAGGAGAGCCAGGCGTCGGCCGTGGAAGAATCTGAATCACCGAGCGGGACATGGGAGGTAGAACTTGCGCAAGATGCTCAGCGATCGAGACAACGAAACGCGAATCACGACCGCGTGCCTGCTGGCGGCGGGAACCGGAAGCCGGCTTCGCCCCCTCACGCATTCCATTCCGAAATGTCTCACTGAGATCAACGGCAGGCCCATACTCGAGCGATTGGTTTCGTGTCTGCGTGAGAAGGGCTTCAAGCGACTCGTGGTCGTGGTCGGCCATCTCGAGCAGTGCATCCGCAA
>SDBV01009366.1_pt1 | contig 13033 bp, 9 predicted proteins | sample 2277081 | NCBI WGS metagenome assembly SDBV01 (sample SAMN10402039, study PRJNA504765) | marine sediment metagenome | isolation source: marine sediment core GS10_PC15, 223 cmbsf | place: Arctic Ocean: Southern Knipovich Ridge | collected 2010
ATTTTCTATAAAACCATTAATATCTATACTGTTTTTTGATAAAATTCTGTAATTAACAGGCGAATTTTTTCCATTCTTTGCTAAAATCCCTTCTTTCTCAAGTCTCTGAAGAGCTCTCCAAATCAAATTAACCTTTGAACGATTAGATGGTTTAATATGAAAAAGGAATTAAAGGAAGCATTACGGATAAATCCGAACGATTCAATTGCCCATCAATTCTTGGAGATGAGAAAATTGGAGAAAATCATTAAAACTAAACCAGTTATATATCTAACATTAATTATTAAGTTATTAAGAGAAGATAATAAATGAAATGAATCTGAATTAGATCATAGACACAATCTATTTATAGTTTGAAATTAAATATGGCACAAAGACCATTAAATACATGGACAGGACAAAAAATGCCAAAATTAGACAAGGATAAGTTAGGGAATTTTTTATGGGCGGCTGCCGATATGTTGCGTGGGGCGATAGACTCTTCGGAATATAGACATTATATCTTTGGCTTGTTATTTTTAAAGCGTTTATCAGATCAATTTGATGAAGAACGTAAAAAGGTTAAAGGTGATCTCGAGGATCCTGACAATTATCAATTTTTCGTGCCAAAAAGAGCTCGCTGGAAAAACATAAGAAAAGTATCAGAGGGAATTGGGAATGCAATTGATAAAGCTTTCGGAGAGTTAGAAGAAAATAACCTTGAACTTCTTGAAAAGGTATTAACTCGTATTCAATTTGAAGATACTGATAAACTCCCAGATAAAACTCTAAGTAAACTTATTTTACATTTCAGTCAACCTGAATTTAATTTAGGAAACTCGAATTTGGCCGAGCCCGACATTCTTGGGAGAGCATATGAGTATTTAATAAAGCAGTTTGCTGATGATGCAGGGAAAAAGGGAGGAGAATTTTATACACCCGAGGGAGTAGTCCGGCTTTTAGTTCATATTTTAGATCCTGAAGAGAGAATGAAAATATGTGATCCTGCATGTGGAAGCGGCGGAATGCTTGTAGAAAGTATTAATTACCTGAAAGAACATGATAAAAATGCAGATAATATAGCTATTTTTGGGCAAGAAAAGAATTTAAACACATGGGCAATTGCTAAAATGAACTTACTCTTACATAACGTTCTTCATGGAAGAATTGAACGTGAAGATACTATGGAGAACCCTAAATTGCTTGATGGGGATCATTTAATGGATTTTGATATAGTTATCGCAAATCCTATGTGGAATCAAAAAGAATGGGGTCGTGAACTATTTGAAACAGGAGATCCTTATGGTCGAGTATTATATGGCGTACCTCCGAAAAGTTCTGGAGATTGGATGTGGGTTCAGCATATGCTCGCAACTTTGAACAGTAAAGGGAGATTAGGGATTGTTTTAGACAATGGTGCACTGTTTCGAGGAAATAAAGAAGGAAAAATAAGAAAGGCAATAATAGAAGATGATCTTATTGAGGGTGTTGTAGCACTGCCGGCTAATTTATTCTATAATACTGGTGCTCCAGGATGCTTGATAATTATTAATAAAAATAAGTCTAAAGATTTGGAAAAAAAATTTTTTTTCATACACGCAGAAAACGAGTATGAAGAAGGAAAAGCACAGAATTTTCTCAGAGAAGAGAATATTAAAAAAATATCTCAAACGTATAGTAAAAGGGAAGAGATAGACAAATTTTCAGCTATAATTGATTTAGAAGAAATAGAAGAGAATGATTTTAATCTAAATGTTTCCCGATATATTGATATATTACCCGAAGAGGAGCCGATAGATGTGTCTGAATGTATCGCAGAATTAAAAAAGTTACAAGATGAAAGGTCAGAATTAGAGACAGTATTTAAAACGAATATGGAAGAATTTGGATATGATTAAAAATTTTTATCTAAAATTATAAAATAATGAATATTAAAAATCTTGTACTACCAAAAGAATGGAATATAATTAAATTTAAAGATATAGCAACGAAATTCATTGGAGGAGGAACTCCCTCTACAAAAAAAGAGGAATATTGGAATGGTCAAATACATTGGATGACAAGCGCAATATTAGATAAATTGTATATAAATAAAGGAATGAGATTAATAACTAAAATGGGATTAAATAACAGTTCTTCAAATTTAATTCCAAAAAATTCAATAATAATATCTACTAGAGTTGGAATTGGTAAAATTGGTATAGCAGGAATTGATATTGCGATTAATCAAGATTTAACTGGTATAATAATCAATCATTCAAAAGCCTTAACAGAATATGTTTATTGGGCCCTATTAAATTCTAAAAATAAACTAATAAATTTATCTCAAGGTACAACTATAAAAGGAATTGAACGTGATTCTTTGAAAAATTTAAGAATTTTACTTCCTCCAATTCCAGAACAACAACAAATTGTATCAATTTTATCGAATATAGATAAATTAATAATTGGAACTCAAAAAATAATTAAAAGCCTACAAATTCTCAAAAAAGGGCTGATGCAACACCTCTTTACGGAGGGCATCGGGCACACCGAATTTAAAGAGACGAAATTGGGGAGAATTCCAGAGAGTTGGGATATCCTTCCATTTAATGATATAGCTTTAGATTTTTTAGGAGGTGGAACTCCATCAACTAAAGTTACCGAATATTGGGACGGTAATATTCCTTGGATAACAAGTGGAATTTTAACTAAGATGTATATAAATGAAGGTATGAGATATATAACAAAAGAAGGGCTAGAAAATAGCTCCTCAAATTTAATCCGAAAAGGATCTCTATTAATATCAACAAGAGTAGGAATCGGGAAAGTTGGAATTGCTGGGACTGACATTGCTATAAATCAGGATTTAACAGGTGTAATCGTTGATTCAAATAGGGCGTTGACAGAATATTTATATTGGATCTTTATCAAATCTCAAAATAAATTATTAAATATAGCTCAGGGTACAACAGTTAAGGGAATTGAGCGAGATACATTAAAAAAGCTGAAAATAAAATTGCCTCCTTTGCTTGAACAGAAGGAAATCATGAATATTATGAAGAATATTGATAATAAAATAGAAAATGAAATATTATTTCAAAATAAATTAAAAAAAATTAAAAAAGGTTTAATGCAAGACCTTCTTACGGGCAAAAATAGGGTCAAATTAAATAATTAACTGCGAGGATTAGAATGAGTCTTATACGATGGGGTGAAATTAAAAAATCTGAGATTCCAGCGTTGAAATTATTACGGGAACTGGGATATGAATATAAAGATGGGAAAGAATTATCACCTCAATGGAGTAGCAACGAGCGTTCCAGCTTGCGTGAGGTTATTCTAAAAAGTCGATTAATAAAAAAGATTAAGCAGTTTAATCCATGGATAAATGATAGTAATATAAAAGCCATTATCCGAAAGCTTACAATATTTGATTATGATAATCTCATTGAAATAAACATTCAATTTTGGGAATATCTCACCAAGAGAAGCCAATTAGGTGTTGAACAAGACTTAGGTGATGGGCTTGGAAGGCGATTTCAATGGGTTAAACTTATAGACTGGAAAAATATAGATAATAATGAATTCCTTGCCACAAATCAGTTTAAAGTCAATGGTCCCAAGAAAAATTATATTCCAGATATTATCATTTTTATAAATGGGTTGCCATTGGTGGTAATTGAGTGTAAAAGCCCGCTCCTCACCAATCCAATGGAACATGCAATTTCACAATTACGTGACTACCAAGATTGGAATCCTAAATTATTTTATTATAATCAATTTACTATCGCTATCAATAGAGAACGGGCGCGCTATGGTGTAATAGGAAATTTATTCGAGAATTTTCAAATATGGAAGGAGCCCTATCCACTTACACTTGATATGCTCGAACAAATCATAGCAAGAACAGGACGGACAACACCTCGACCTTCACGACAAGATATTTTACTGTATGGACTACTTGAAAAACATAATTTACTGAACCTCATTCGAAACTTCATAATTTTTGAGGGAGAGCACGGCAAAATTGTTAAAAAAATAGCAAGGTATCAACAGTTTAGGGCAACAAATAAGACTATTAAGCAAATTATAACGGAAAAAGATAATAGCCTCCGAGGAGGAACTATATGGCACACTCAAGGTTCTGGAAAATCGCTTACCATGCTCTATACAGCAATAAAATTGAGAAGAGAGAAGAGTCTTAATAACCCTCTCCTTGTTTTTGTGTGCGATAGGATTGATCTGGTAAAACAACTGAATGGAACCTTTAATCGATGCAGTTTTTCAAATCCAATTGAGGCAAGAAATGCCGGACATCTTAGAGACCTGATTAAACTCGGTCAAGGCAACACGGTCTTTACTACGATTCAGAAATTCAGAGCAGATGATGCTGATGATGATGGTGTATCAAAAAGCGGAATAGAATATCCGGAACTTAATGATGACGCAAATATTTTCGTTTTAGTAGATGAAGCACATCGGTCTCAATACAAAATATTTGCAACCAATATGCGCTTAGCTATGCCAAATGCGTGTTTTATTGCATATACGGGTACACCACTCGCTCGAAATGAGAAAAAGCAAGTGATATCTGTAGGGCGCGGCAAAACCGTCAATAAGTTCGGTAAAATTATTGATATTTATGATATAAGACAATCAGTAGAAGATGGTTCAACCATCGAGATTTTTTACGAGAATTTTCTACCAGAACAGAGAGTAGAAGGCGAAACTATTGATGATATTTTTGATCGAGTATTTTCGAAAAAGACCGCAGAAGAACGCGAGCTGCTTAAAAAGAAATATGTCACACTTGATGCCATCTTAGCGGCACCCGATAGAATTAGTAAAATCAGCTTGGATATTATAAACCATTACGAGAGAAAGATTGAGCCAGGCGGATTTAAAGCTCAAATTGTGGTCTCCTCAAGAAAATTAGGGGTCATGTACAAAAAATACTTAGATGAGCTGAATGCTCCTGAATCAGTTGTAATTATCTCAGGGGATCCAAAACATGATGATGACCTTAAGGAGTTAAATACTGAATTCATCACCAATAAATTACAACAGCAGGAAAAAATTAATAGATTTAAAGATAAAGATGACCCACTCAAGTTTCTAATTGTTTGCGATATGTTAATTACCGGATTTGATGCCCCCATTGAACAAGTCATGTATTTAGATAAAGCACTTAAAGAACATAATCTTCTCCAAGCAATTGCACGTGTGAACCGAACCTATGAAGGGAAGAAATATGGTCTTATTGTTGATTATTATGGTGTTTCCAATCATTTAAAACAGGCTCTGGAGATATTTGATGCGCCTGATATAGAAGGGTTCATGCGGTCAATAGAAAGTGAGCTATTCCCTTTAGATCAATATCATAAAACCTTATTAAGCTATTTTCCAAATATTGATCCTCATACAACTGATGATGAGCAGTATTTACTTGTATTGGAAGATGAAAAAATACGAATGGACTTTTTCAGCGACTTTAAAAAGTTCTCTACAAGTATGGACATAGTCCTTCCAGACCCGCGCGGATCTCCATATATATATGACCTAAAAAAATTCGGAGCATTGATAAAAATTGCGAGAAATCGATTTAGAGAAGAACAACTAAATTTAGCTGGATGTGGTAAAAAAATACAGCAAATTATTGACAAACACATTTTCACATCTAAAATGAAGGTATTAATAGAACCGGTTCCAATCCTTTCAGACCGTTTTCAGCAAGCACTTGAAGAACTTAAAGAGGATACTTCAAAGGCAAGCGAGATGGAGCATGCCATCAAACATGAGACAATAGTCAAGTTTGAAGAAGATCCGGTTTTTTATCAGAGTTTAAAAGAAAAGTTGGAGATAATAATTGAAGATTATACCCAAAATCGAATCGACTTAGCAGAAAAAATTAAACAATTACAAATGATTGTCCATGAAATTAGAGATAGACCCAATATTGCAAGGCAAATGGGGTTAAATCCATCAGAACTTGCGTTATATAATACACTTAATGAAAATCTCGAAGAGATTTATCAAGCAGATGAGAGGCAATTTGTTCAATTAACATACGAAATCTTGGAATCAGTAGATTCGCAAACATCAATTATAGATTGGCAATATAAACCAGATTTGCAACGTCAGATTCGGCGTAATACAAAAAACATTCTTTTAGAAAAAGGAATAGAAAATAGGAACAAAATTTATGATAAAATAGCAAAAAATATAGAAGAATTGTTGAAAGTTCACTTTTCTTCATATTAAATGGGAAATATAAAATGGTAGAAGACTCAAACGTGCTGATATTTGGTGATATGGAAATCTTCTATTCAATTACACGTACAAAGAGAAAAACAGTCGGAATCGTAGTTGAGCCCGGTGGTATCGTTTATGTAAAGGCTCCACTTGATTTAGAAACAGAGAAAATTCAAGAGGCAGTAAATAAAAAAAAGATCTGGATTGTTAACAAACTAAAAAAAGATCAAGAGATTGTAAAACCAGTTCCATTAAAACATGAGCTCGTAAGCGGAGAAAAAATACGCCTAAAGAATAATCTCTTCCGTCTAAAGATTACTCCCACACCAAAAAAAAGAACCCACACCATCTTTGCGTTCAGAACGCTTACTGTTTATGTTGATGAGAAGCTTGAAAAGGAAGAAAAAAATGAAGAAATTAAACGAGCATTAATGAAATGGTATAAAGAAAGAGCTCTGTCAATTATTTCTGAAAGAATCGAAAAATATGAAAAATACTTAGAAATTAAGCCAAACGGGATTAAAATTCGAGACCAAAAGGTTCGATGGGGTACGTGTACTCCCGAAAGAACATTAATTTTTAATTGGAGAATTGTCATGGGGCCTGTGTCCGCAATTGATTATGTTGTTGTCCATGAACTATGTCACATACAAGACCCAACTCATTCAAATAAGTTTTGGACCCTTGTCGGATCTTTATTTCCAAATTATAAAAAATGGAAAGAATGGTTGAGAGTTAATGGGCCCATCTTAGATTTACGATTAGATTGAGGTAGATTTTTAATGATTTTATAAAATTTAATAATAAAATGTTGTAAAAATATGTTAAAAAATTATATTTTATATGTTTTTACTCTTTAGATATATACCCAAAGACTGAAAAAATTTTTAGATTCGCCTTATTTTTACATTGTTTTATATGCCGGCACTCTGCTTTTCTATAGACATATTGAGGGCATGTGCATGTCCACGAACCGTTATCTTGTAAAGATATAGTATACTTTTTGGTCTTATCGCTGGAGCTTTCAATTTATCTCAATATTTGTAGAACTATTTAAAATATTTTTTGGGACATAATTTCTTTAATATCCTCATCTTCTTCTCTAATTTTCTTTGCTTCCCTGATCTTTTGAATTAAATTAAATGTTCTAGCATGAGCTCTTTGAAGAACAATGTTATAGGTCATTGGAAATATTACAGTATTAGTGCCAGATGAATATTCATCGATGTAGGGATCTTTATATGAACCTAAAATATAACCAACTATCTTTGTGCTTTCTGGAAGTGAAGCCTTTTCTCTTAAAATTTTTGCATACTCCATCGCTTGGAACATTTGTTCCTGGTTTAATTTAAATTGTCCTCTTTTTAATTCTATAATAACAATTTTTTTTATGTCTATCAACTCACTTTTTTCATTATAATCGTTTGAAGTATACAAACCAACACTACCATTTGGAATAATAACAAAATCAGGTCTTTCTTGTATATTTCCTTTATATTTACTATGAAAAAAAATTTTTATTACTGTATTAATAGTTTGATTAGAAGTAAATTGAGCCGCATCAAATTCGGCTCCAAATATCCAAAGAGCCATTTTAAAAAGAGGTTGTAATTCATGTAATTCATCGGATTTCTTATCAGTAAATAATTGCAGCTTCTCAATCAAGTTTAATCTTTTTTCTAAATCGTTTAATACAGTTTTTGCTTCAATTATCGTCCATTTTGATAAAATCTCATTAAGATCATCCAGATCAATTGACGTAACTTTTGATAATTTTGCTAATAATTCATAACCTGAAATTGATTCTTCTAAACTAATAAGTGTATTTGTTAAATCATCTAAAATTTTTTCTGATATCGAGGGACAATTAATTTGAACATTTATGATAAAATCTAAAATCTTATCTCTTGAGAGTCTTGATAATTTTCTGATTTCATTTTTATGAGTTTTCACAATCTTAGACTTTATTTCATTTCGTTTATCTTTAAAAATTTTTCCCAATTCTTCTATTATTTTGTTTGAAACTATTTCAAATATTGAAATAAATTTATCCGTTTTATTAAATCCACTCCAGTCGGGTTTTACTTCTTCTTCCAATATATCACTTTTAACAATAAAAGTATATCTACGCGCTTCTTTCTTTCTACCATCTAAAAATGATTTTCTAGCCATTTTCCAAGAAGGTTTCCCTACAATTCGTTTATTAACTCGCCATACAATACCAGACCATTGAGTTGTTCTTGATATACTTTGAGTATCATATAAATCTATTTCTATTGGACCAAAATCAGTGTTAACTAAAAAGGTATCCCTAAAGCCTTCAAGGTTTTGTGGAGTCACTTTTTCATCATTTACAAAAATCTCAAATGAAGGATCAGCGATGAATTTTGAGCCAATGAGTCCAATTACATAAGTAGGTGTTATAAAATGCTTGATTAATTTTGCCCAAATCTTAGTACCTGAAATATCATCTCGAATTTTTTTCTTATCTTGTAAAAATAGTTTAAAGATTCCTTTAGATATTTTAATATTAAATTTATTTTTTTCACCATCTCTCCAAGTCTTTACATAATAAGAATCAGCAAAACAAAACAAAGCATGACGACCTTTACCATTTCTCCCATAAGGTCTTCGATTACTTAATGTTCCATCAGGAAAATTAACTTTCTTACCTTGGTATTTCCGTCTATTATAATTAATTGTATTCCATCTTAGTTTGAATTGATCTTCATTCATACCCTCTCCATTATCTTCAAACGATATAATTCCATTCTGTCTTTCGGGTATTTTTATTAAAACTTTTGTTGCTCCCGCATCCCATGAATTTGCTACTATCTCTTGTAAAGCAAAATCTGGTTCTCTCATTATCCTCCCAGCATGATCCTTTAGAAAATTTTCACCAAAAAAATAAGAAGTTATATCTTTTTGAACTTTTTTCATTTTACTCATCATATTTTTTAAGTAATTATCTAATATTTATAATGACTAAGACTGTTTTAATTTCTTAAATTTAAATTTGATTTTGTCAATCTTCAATTTATTTTTATAAAGTGTGTATAATTATATGATAATATAAGTAGTTATATAATTCTATTGATTCAGTCATAGAAATTTCTTACTACTACTAAAACGGCTCTCTCTGAGCAATAAAAAAGAAACTATATGTATTTTCTAATGATTTGAAATCGAGCTGTATTTTTATGGGAATTTCTTTTTCCAAAAAGAATTTAACCATAGATTTACTCTCAAACAAAAAGTTAGTCAAGATTTTTAAATATTCAGAAATAAACTGTAATGGCTTCTTCTTGTAAATCCAAGTTTGGAATTAATTGTTTCTGCCATACTATATCTCCAGCTCCACTTGAATTTTCCATCTCCGTCTTCATTTATATACTCCTCTATACTTTTAAGTGTACGCCTAATTTTAGATTTGTTCTTTTACTCTAGTTTATCCTCTTTAAAAATAGTCGCACGAATCCGTCTCTCCACGGATTTTACGGTTTTCTAAGCCTTCTAAGCCTCATCTTCGATTGGAGGATAGGGTTTTTATTCTCGGGTTTGAGGTTTGAGGTTGATTGAGAACTATGCGTGGTTGCTGATGGATGTTTAATTATTAACATGAATCTTTATAATCTTTTCATTATCAGTTTTCTTTCCTTATACTAAAACCCTTTTATTAATATTCAAAAAATGAAATATTTCTATTAATTTATGTTGATTCAGTGGATTTTACAATTTTTAACATCAGTTTGGCTCATATTAAGATTAGTAAACTCGTATTCTCTCCAAACTGGTTCAATAAGTGCAGGATAATTACAAATGTTTGTAATTATCTATTTTAGCATTCAAGTAATAACAAAATTTAGGATCTTACTTCTTCCTTATAAAACATTGAAACAGGGATGGATATATCTCCCGCTCCATATAAGTCATAGGCTAAGACAAAACCTAAATTTTCTATACACTTCCTTCTTAGTGGATTATCTTCTTGATTATATAAAAGAGGCAATTCTTTTTTCATTTTTTCTATACTATTCTTTTCAATCAACACTTCTTTTTCCCTTCTTCGATATTCTTTTCCACCATCATAGGATTTAGATCGAAGAATTACTGATTTAATAATTATATCTAAGTGCCATAAAATATTCTGCTTTATTAAATAATGAATATATTCAACTTCTGGAGTGAAACCGAAATATCTTAAAGCACTTTTAATATCCCTAATAATTGTTGGATGTATCATCAACGGAATATCAGAAATATCATACCGGAGCATGATCAATTCTTCTAATAAAGTAAAAATCTTATTCTTATCTTCTTTAAAAGATTTTATAATATGATTCAGTGATATAGTAGTTGGGATTAAAATTATTGAAAAATCAAGAGCTAATAATGTGAGATATTCAAAAATATAGAAAGAAGTACTATTTGCATCTGATGTAAAGTCTTGAATTAATTCAGAGAAACGATAGATTGAGATAATCGTTAAAACTATTCCTAAAGTAATTAATATGAACAGGATTTTGATAGAATACATTGTCCTTTTATGGAGTTTTATATTTTCTTTAAAATTTTTAAAAATTTTCATAGTAGTTATCTCTTAAATTAATTTTAATCTTATAACTCTCGAGAGAATTTAAATATTTAAATGTATAGTTCCTATAGTAATAATCCTTTAATATAATGACGTTATGAGTATGGCAAAAGCTATTTTTAAATACTAGTGGTATAATGAAATGTGACATATGTGGTTCTTCTTCTATTGAAGTTAATAATGGACAGAATGTTTGCAGGAACTGTGGGTTGGTATTTGAGGAGAAAGTCTATGCCTATGATCTTCCTCGTGAAAAAAAAGATAAGATTTACAAAAACTCAGAAATCGATATGTCCTTGGAGGAGTACCTACAGGCACCTGATGTAGATTATTCAATAATTAAAGTGCGTTATGATTGTCCAATACCAGATTCGCTTAGGGAAAATATCATAAAATAAAATAAATAATCAGACTTTATGAGTTATTTCTTGAAACTCCAAACTCCATTTTCATATTTAAGGGGCTTTTTTTTTAGAGAGTAATTGAAAAAGGATCATGAAATCATTCTTTTATACTTTATATATTTGATTAATACCTATTCTTAAATAGATAAGAATAATTAATGTTTATTGAGGAGGTTCAAGGTTTATGTTTAAATTTTTAAATAGTTCAAAACTTACATTAACTAATTATGATAAAGGAAAATTGTTTGAAGAATTCCTTGAAGAATTTCTAGATCTAAATGGTTATAAAATCTTAGAATGCAGAGCTAAGTATCATTCATTAGAATTTGATATTGTAGCTCAACCACATTTTGATTTAAAAAATGTAATTTTTTTCTTTATTTATATTTCTTGACTAAACGGAATTACTAATATTTATTCGATATGTGTCAAAGGACACATTTAGAGAAAAATATAACTTTTAGTCAAAATATAAAGCTAAAATAAGATAAACAGTAAACATAAAGTTTAATAACTTTAAAAAATACACACTTAAATAAAAATGAGAACCAAGACGACAAAAAATCTCAACGTAGAAGAATTCTTTAAAAGATATATATTAATTATATCTTGGCTTTTGATTGCATTAGGTGTTATTTGTTTTCTTTTAGCTTCAGCTGTATTTATAAACAATCCCATTTGGTCTAACCTTTTTTTCGCTGTTGGCGGAAGTCTATTTGCAATGGGATTAATAGATTTAATATTTAGATCGCTTATCTACCAAACTTTACAATCAAAAACTATTGACAATATTATCCTAAAGACGGTTGGCGCGGTCTCCCCAGGGATAAACTATTTTCTAAAGAGCCTTAGAGTAAATATTGTGATTAATGCCTTAGATAGGGAGGCTGAGATCGAATGGGAAGAAGTAGGTCAAAATCTTGGAGATAGAGTAATTAAAGGTCGAAAGAGAGATTTTGAGACATATTCAGAGCAAAATAACTTTACGATCTTACGTGCTGACTATAATATAAATAAGAAATTAATAATATGTCATCCTGAAAAAGATAGTATTCAATTTAAACGACATATTATAAACCCAAATACTAATGAAAAGATTTATAACAAGTGGGAATGGGATTATTCCTTTGATCTAAACCAAGGTAAGACTATAACCATCAAAGAAAAAATCAAATACGGTCCTATTAGGGATGAAGATGATTATTATATCCACATAAAAAACCCAATAAGACGTATTCATTTACAAATCGAAATAAAAAACGGGTATTTTGATTATGTAAAGAAAAAAGTGTACGATAATTCTGATCCGGGTGAAACAGACATTATTACAGATCCTATAGAGGAAAACGAAAAAATCGTAAGTGGGAGGAAAATCGGCCAATCAGTAGTTTGGGAGGGGTCAGTAATTAAATTCGATCGCTTTCTGGGATTTGAATATAAACTAGTAGAGGATTCCTCTCAAGATTAAGAAGATGCTTTTGCCATTTTTAAATCACCATTAAAATTCTATATGCATAATAGTAATATACAATTATAAAATTATCGATTAAAAATATTAATTAAGCAAATAAATTGCGTAAAATAATTTACTTAAAGTTAATATTTTAGAGAGTAATGGTCGATCCATAATTTTCACTTTTTAAATTTACTTAAACTTAAATTCTTTTATTTTTTTCGATAATCTATAATTTGACGGAAGATATAAATCCAAATAGTATTGCGTCTATTATTTCTTCTTCTTGAATGTCCACAGTAAGTCGTTTATCTGCTATAATTAGTGTTGGTAATGATGTTACACTATATTCTTTTGTCGTTTTATGAT
>SDBV01009367.1_pt1 | contig 13032 bp, 19 predicted proteins | sample 2277081 | NCBI WGS metagenome assembly SDBV01 (sample SAMN10402039, study PRJNA504765) | marine sediment metagenome | isolation source: marine sediment core GS10_PC15, 223 cmbsf | place: Arctic Ocean: Southern Knipovich Ridge | collected 2010
ACAGTAAAGATCAAGAAGATTGTCTCTAAGACATCTGACGCGAAAAAGACCTACCTCGAGTTCACCACAGTCATCAGTAAGGGGAGCGAGAAGGGCACCACGATCATGGATCGTTGCTCGCTACAGCCCCAAGCTCTGTGGCGCTTGCGGAACATCATGCAGGCAATGGGCATGAAGGTTCCTGAGAAGGTCATGAAGATCAAGCTGAAAGAGCTAATGGGGAAAGAGTATGGCGTGACCATGCTCACAACTTTGGCGACCTATCCCTAGTTAGAAAGTAGGAAACGACAATGGCAGCATTTGGAGATAATACCCGAACGATTCATGACAGCGAAAGATGGGAGACTTGGGAAAATGTGACTATTCGCTCTCTAACGAATCTTGAATACCGAAAAATCCTTTTCGAGATTGAGAAGGGCAAGAAAAATAAGGGCTTCGATGGCTTGAAATTGACAGACGGTTCAAAAGAAATTGAGATGTTGTTAGGGCGCTGCATTGTCAAATGGACATTCACTGTAGATGGAATTGAAGACGGTGATATTGCCGATGTAACCCCTGAATATTTCGATAATCTGCCCAAGAATTACTCAGACTTTATAGAGCGGGAGATTCGCGATTTCACACCAGATCGTGATGAATTTCTGGGCGCAAGTGGAGACGGTGGAGGTAACGGGAAGGGGTAGCTATCCCGATGGATTTGAGATGCTACTACTCTGTACCGAACACCATTGGACAGAACAAGAATATTTTGCCCAGTCCGATTTTCATATTCAAGAGATGTTGGAATTCCGGGGCAAGAAAATCATAGGTCAAAATCACCGCGCCAAAAAAGCCGCTCGTAAAGCAAAGGGCAAGTAGTTGGCAACCGCAGAACACCTACTCCGAATCGTAATCAAAACTGACGACCAATTTTCGCCGGGCTTGAAAAAAGCCGAGAACGCTGCCAAGCGCCTCGGCGGGCGAATGAAGTCTCTCGGCTCGTCAATGACTCGCAATCTTACGCTGCCTATTCTTGGCATAGGTGTTGCTGCGGTCAAAGCGGCAAGCGATATGGATAAGGCCATGCGCAATATTCAATCGCTTGGTTTCGAGACCGATGAAAGCATTCGCCAACTCTCAGAAACATTTGTGGATATGTCTACGGATATTAATACGACTGTTGATAGTGCTGCGGGATTAGCAAATGCTTTTTTCAACATCAAATCTGCCGGGTTTGCTGGCGAAGAGGGTTTGGAAATTTTGCGAGTCGCAACGAAGGCGGCCACCGCCGGATTAACCGATACGGCAACGGCGGGTGAAGCAATTATCGGTGTATTGCGGGCTTATAAATTAGAGGTAGAAGACGCTTCTGATATAAGTGATCTAATGTTTACTACCGTGCAACGCGGTATCGGAACATTTGAGGGCTTGGCACAATCGCTATCACAAGTAGTGCCAACGGCCAATGCTGCCAATATTGGATTTGACCAACTCATGGCGGCAATGACCACCTTAAGCCAACAGGGAATAAGTTTCCGCGAAGGCTCGGTAGCAGTTAATCAGGCGATACTTGGATTCTTGAAACCAAGTGACGCAGCGCAAGATGCTTTCGCGGCAATGGGATTTGCGTCCGGCCAAGCAATGTTAGACGCGCTTGGATTAGGCGGCGCTATTCAAAAAATGTCTGAATTCTCTGAGCAATCCAATATCCCGATGACAGACTTATTTGGTAATATCAGGGCGCTGAAAGCAGTATGGTCATTGTCAGGCGCGGCGGCAGAAGATTTCAATGAAAATCTGGCGGCGATGAGTGACGCAAGTGGCGCAACAGCTATAGCCTTCCAAGAACAAATCAAATCATTTGATGCGCAATTGAAGAGCTTCAAAAACAATGTAACCGCTGTTTTGATTGAATTGGGGAACATTATTTTGCCTGTTCTTAATGATATTATGGCTGGAATAAAACCCATTCTGCAAGCATTTAGATCATTGCCTGAACCTGTTAAAACAGGCATTGTTGCCTTCCTCGCACTGGCGGCGGCAATCGGCCCCCTGATATTTATTTTCGGGACGGGCATCAGTGTCATTGGTTCTGTCATTGGCTTTCTTGGTTCAATGGCCGGTATTATGGCAACCGTCACGGCAGCAGCCCCAGCATTAGGCGCGGCTATCACCGTCATGATGGGGCCGGTAGGCCTTATCGTCATTGGCATAGCGGCGGCGATTGCCGCAGGTGTGCTGCTGGTCAAGAATTGGGATAAGATCAAAACGGCAATCGCTAATTTTGATCTATCAGAATTTGCGGCCAAACTAACCAAATTCATTCTGGAAATCCCTGGGCGTTTATTCTTGCTCGGCATTGAACTCATGAAGGGTTTAGCAAAGGGTATTATCCGAGGGCAGATTGCTATTTTCGACGCGCTTGTACAAGTCAGCAAGGGCATTGTCGATGGTGTTAAAAGTTTCTTCGGTATATCGTCGCCGTCTACCGTTATGGCTGGCGTTGGCTTGGACATGGCGGCGGGTATTGGCGTTGGCTTTAGCCAGGGAATGCAACAGGTCGAAAAGCAAGTAGGGATACACATGCAACGCATTACCTCAATGGCCTCGTCCGGCGCATTCCAGGGCGGCCAAGTCGGTGTCAATGTATTTGGTTCAGCAACATCCGGCATGATTTCCAATGCGCAAAAAGCCGGGCTTGATTTCATCCGGTCACGTACACCGGGATTAGTGAACAAGCAAAGGGCAATAGACCAGGGCAGATTAGAAGCCAGTAAGGAATTTGTCAGTTTTACTGTTGAGAATATCAATGTTCCTGCTGGCACAACCGAAGAGCAAATCAATTTCATTATGGCGGAAATTGCCCGCCGCACTCAAGGGCAGGGGGTATAGATGCCGCCAACAACTCAAGACTTATTCATCTATATCGCCGGGCGTAACGTCACCAAAAAAGTTGACCTCAAGATAGGCATCCGTATCACCGAAGAACGCGGCAAGCGTATCTCACAAGGCAGCTTTACGCTTAAAGACGGCGCGAGCTTAGGGCTGGCATTGTGGAATGTAGTTCTCATCATATCGCCCGATTTCAGCGCCAATTATATGTGGGGATACATCACTGACTTAAAAGAGACAAAACGCGCTGCCAATATTCTTGATTATGCTATTCGGGTATCCCGCGCCGAAGTGCGGTTTAGTAAAGCGATTCTAAATGGCACATTCACTGGCACAGATGCCCAAATACTGTCTAGCATCCTTTCTAACGCCGTTCCTGACTTGTCAGGTCTATTTGACTTTAGTAGTGGCGTAACGGCGTTAACGGCGGACAGCCTGAATTTTGAGGCCAACGAATTGACGGCGTTGGATGCCATTGACAAGCTGGCGGAGGAAGTCGGCGCTAATTGGGGCTGGACGATGGATGATGGCGCTCGGTTTAATTTTTGTAAAAATCCCGCGTTAACTAATGATGCTGATTTTTATTCGGGAGAATTAGACGCTAATTCAACTGCCAGCATTGCTATGGCCGCCGCCGCTCCCCCTGCCTGGAATCCGGCTAATATGGCTTGGGGGAGCGGCGCAGGAGAGACCGGCGGCGGAATCTTGTTAACACCTATAACTCAAGGGGTAGTTCGTCGTGCGGGTATGACAATTGGCAGAACAACATTATCTGGCACGCTGGCGGGGTTTGAGGTGGAGTTAGCAGATAATGATAGTACGTGGCTACAGTTGACGATTTTTGTGAAATCATCATTGAATAGCGTCAATATGCGCATAGATGCTTTGCGGTATGATGTGGATGGAAATTTTCTATCTGTGGGCACAACGGCGAATATAAATCTAACTACTGGTTGGGTACAATATTTTGCGGCGCTGGCAATTGGCCCCGCTACCGGATTCCCTGATAATTTCTTGATGGACTTCGTCTTAAGCATCAGTGAAACGGCAGACTATACCATTAATATTGACAAGGTTGTTGTTGAAGTAGTAACTGCCAAAGGTGCTCCTTTGCCAGCATATTTTGATGGAAACACAACTAATGCTTTATGGACGGGTATTGACGACGAAAGCGAATCATTATTATTGCGAGACGGCAAGCACCAACTTGACTGGGCAGCCGCCCCGTCCGACGCGCCGTTTGATTTGGATATTGGCACAACGGATTTTGTCGGCGATATTGATTTTAATTATGCCGGGCTTGACGGTATAAATCACATGATAGTGATCGGCGGGTACGGTTATGTGGATGTTGTTTGGGAGTTCCACGCCAACAACAAAAATGTCGTGTTTGACCTACCTGTCGAGATGTTCCCCGCCGACGGCGATAGTGTCATTGTGGTTGAGGAAAATACCGGAACAGACGGCACGCCTATATGGACAGGTCGCACTGTACTGGAGCGCATTGGGAATAGCTTAGCTGGTACAACCGTGTTGTGGTCACAGGAACATTTTTATCTGGAATGGAGTACAGCGCCGCCAGATTTGAATCGGGCGTTTCGGGTGACGGCAAGGATAAAAGAACGCATTCGCGCCACTGTCTCTGATGATGTTGACATTGCCAATACAGGCGTGACGTTGGCCGATACGATTTATGATGATACGATTACCACTCAAGCTGACGCTCATGCCGCCGGGTTCGCGGCGTTGGTAGCGCGGGCTTCGGCATTGCAAGTGAACTTCACTACTTACGAACCAGGTCTAAAACCAAACCAAGAAATTGATATTGCTGATAGTGTGCGAGCTGAAACTAAGACCGTAGTCATTCAAAAAGTAACTCACAAATATTTGGGCGGCGGCTTTGCCCAGTTCGATATTGTGGCCGGACAGCGACAGGATGACTTGGCCGACATCGCTGTTAAGACGCGCAAACTGGCTGAAGAAAAACCGCCATTGGATGCAACGACAAGTGGCCAGGCATTGGACACTATTCTAGACGGCGACCTTGAGGAAATTCTAGATGGTAATAACCAAGTAATATTCCAGGTGACATAACATGAGCGTACAAGACATAGATGCCAATATTGACGCATTGGGTTTTCGGGAGCAAGCCAGTAATCCTAGCGCTTCGCCGGGTTCTGGGCGTGGGCTTACATTCCTGAAAGACGATGGGTTTTATTTCAAAGACGAAGCCGACGTTGTTTATAGTTTTGCCCTAGTTGCTGATGCAGCAACAGTACAAACAATAATCTTGGATGGTGAATTAACGTCAGTCTATCTGGGAGACCAGGTTGGGACAGGTGGGTCGAGTAACGTACACATTGGGCAATTAGCAGGCGCGGGTGTAACCACAGGGCATAGCAACTTATTTGCTGGCTGGTCAGCAGGGACAACAATTACTGAAGGATTCCTAAATGTTGGATTAGGAACAGAGGCGCTTGCCTCATTAACAACAGGCGATACAAACGTTGCCGCCGGGTATCTATCATTATTTACCCTGTCCACTGGCGATAATAATGTAGCTATAGGCAAATCCACATTATCGGCTCTGGACACTGGTTCAAATAATGTCGCCATAGGATTTGGCGCGGCATTAGATACGGGTGCTGCAATTTCAGGTTCAGTTGCAATAGGACATCGGGCAGGCGATGGAACGGGCGCTCCGGCGGGTATTGCATCTAATCAATTATATATCCACAATGCAGCCTCAGATACGCCACTTATCTATGGTGAGTTTGACAATAATGTTCTGAAATTCAATGCGACAACCTGGCTGAATTCAGAGGCCGCAGATTTCGACACCATTATCGCCGGAGACACCGAACCAAACTTATTGCGAGTGGATGCTGGTACAGACACCGTGCGGCTTGGAGACTGGGATACCAACTACGCCCAATTTGCCATCGACGGCGAATTGACTTTAGTGGGCACTGCCAGAGTGATGAAACATGTTCAGTTAATAGATGAGCTTGGCATTGGGGGAACTGCTCCAACGGTGAGAATTACTGAAGAGCCGTATGTTTCATACACGTTTGCTGTGAATAATGATTCGCATATCACTTTTGAAATCCCCGGAGACATGGACTTCACAGAGGCAGCCACAATAAAATTGCATTGGTATACTTCTGTTGACCAGACAGATGATGAGGTTAATTGGGAAGCGCGTTGGAATGCCAGGGCTCCGGGAGAAGCTGTAAATGCTGGTGAAACAACTGATACTTCGGGTGATGTGAATTGCCCTACGCAATGGGAGATTTTAGAGACCACTATTGAAACTGTACCGGCAGATAGTATAGCGGCGGGAGATCTAATTGGGCTTCATCTGGAACGAATAGCAATAATAGACGGCACAAATCCTAGCGCTAATAGTATCCATGCGTTGTCAATAGAGTTCGAATATACGTCTAACAAATTAGGACTTGCCACATGACCAGAGACGAGCGCGAAACAATATTCAAGGGCGGCCTGAAAAAGCTGCAAAATGAAACCGGGATCGGCTTGCAGGCAACCCACAGTTTTGAGATTCTGAATCCGGGTAAGTCTATGCTGTCAATTGGCATTGTGCTTGTCGAAATTGACGGCTGGCAACCGCCGGATGAATCGCCAGAGGAAAGCGAATAGCTGATGGACTGGATACAACCAGCAATTGAAGCCGGATCGATCACAGTAGTGGCGATCGCTATTGCGTTCGTGGCCTTCGCGCTTTACAAAATGTCAGGCACAATCCCCTCGCTGACGGCGGCAATGGGGACAATGGCGGAAAATACTTCGGACGCGATAGCTGATGGCAGGGAAGAACGTGAAACCTATCAAGAATCAAGCCGCCTACTTGTCACCGAACTGCGAGGGCTTACTACCGCCTTGATTAAAAACACCGCCGATATAACAATCGGGCAAGCCTCTATCGCCAGTGAAGTTAGTGGATTGAAAAACGTAATGGAAAACCAAAAGCCTACCATCGAAGACGTGTTATCAGAAATACAAGAGCTGCGCCAGGAAGTCAAGCAGGCAATGGACACTTTCAATGAAACAATCAAGAAAACAACCCAAGAAACATCTACGGCGACAATCACGCCGCCGGAGAAAAGCGAAGTCGCAAAAGAGGCGGACAACCCGCTAGAAGGGAAACAATCATGATCGAGATTAACCAAGAAGCACTCACAGCATTGGCCGGATTCGCCGGAATGTTTTATCTATGGATGGAAGGACTTTTCAAGCCCGGCGTGAAGCGCATTGTCTATTGGCTACGTGATAAGTACAAAGCCGACAACCCAAAGTTCACCGATGAAATAATCAACGAATATGCGTTCACCATCTTCCGCCTCGTGTCGGTATTTGGCGGTATCTTGTTTGTTGCCGTGAACGATATTGGCACATCATATTTTGAGGTGTTCGGTCTCGTTGCCGGGGATAATATGGAATGGGTTGTAATTGTCACAACTGGTATTGCCGTCGGCCTGGGCAATAAGGGCGTTCACTGGTTCGTTGACGTTGGCCGGGATGCGCTCACAATGGCGATGAAATGGTTTCAGGTCAAGATACCGTTGGAGACTGAGTAATGCGCTTACGACACATCATCCTCATATTCGTGCTGGTCGGTTTGCTCACATCTTCATGCGGCGGTGAATGGGTCATCGGCACGCCAACGCCGGAAGCAGCGACCTGGACAACGGAGCCAATTATCACCATCATTCCATTGGTGACAGTGACCCCGACAGTATTATCAACACCAGAGATCACCCCAGAGACAACGCCAAAAGCGATCCCTGAATGACTGTATAATCTGCGGTTATTTGTCCAGTGGATGCTGGCAAAGTGGCGACATGAAATCGATTGAACAGTTGGAAGCGCCCGGTGTTAGAGCCGGGCGCTTTTTTGCTTTCAGCGGGGAATATACACAACCTCTTTACCATTGTCATCCTGTTCATGGCAGCCATAATACCACTCGTCATTTACTCTTTCGGTTGTGATTTTCAGAGTCTCGACGCAGGTTACATCACCATAACCACCTTCATAGCCGTCTATGAAAACCTCCATATCTGGTGGATATTCTTTCAACAGTTGAATGAGTTCAGATGCTGTCATCAGTCTTCCCTTTCTGTGGCTATTCTAGAAATTGGAGCGGCGAAATCACGATATACTCATGCTCGTCTTCGTGGCTACCGAAATGTCTTAGCCACAGTCCGTCTTCATCAACGCCCCATTTAGAATCCCAATTCGTATGCAGGCCGTCCACATGTGATTTTAGTTTCTCCAAATCAAATGAAGCGGCAAAGTCATCATCCATTGCACTATTCCATGCCACGAATATTTTGTCCATTATTAACATCGTTTTTGTTTGTTCATTCATCATTCAATCGCTCGGTTTCTTCATCACGCTTAATCTGAAGCCATGTGTCATATTCGAAGTTGTCGTGACACTGTTGGCATATATCAATATCCCAACAGACCGTCACAGTTCCAGTGTACATGCTGTCTTGCGTAAATTAGCGCTCACAGTATTCGCAGAAGTGCAAGGTTTCCTCATTCATCATTCAATCGCTCCTATCACTCGCAATGCTTCCTCGACTGTCCAGACAACTGCTTTCTGCCCCCGCCAGTTGTCGAACCACTCTTGCTGGCCTTTGGACAACTTGGCATACTTACCGTTTTTGACTTCAATTCGATAATTCACATCACGAAATCCAACGTCTAAATCTGGTTGACCTTTTTCGCTTACTTGATCTACCGATGCCCCAACTGCCAGCAATGCAGCTATTATCTCAGGCTCGTTCGCATCCCGCTTGGCTACGAGTCTCACAATTTTACTGCCCCGGAATGTTTTTCATCTGCCTCACACAGCCACCGGAAAAAGATCGGCCCCTCATCAAGCGTCATTGCCGCTCCGCACTCTGGGCATGTTGCCAGATTGTCAGATTCGACTCCGATAGCCAGAGCGCGGAATCGTTGGACAATAATAGTCATTGCCGTCAAGTGCCTGTCGTTCTCATAGCTGACGGCGTGGTCGTGCGCCTTATCCAACCAGTCGTGTAGTTGCTTTTTCCGTTGCGTCTTTGTTTTCATAATGATTCCTCCGCTAAAATGGTATCTTTACGCCGAATTCAGCGTGCGCAAACATCTGGTATTCGCGCTCCAATTCCAACCTGTTTGCGCCGGAAAACAATATCTGCCCGTCGTGATAGCATTCTATCTCTCCGTTGACCACGCCAATCTGCGGCTTGATTGTGTACCCAGAAATCTCCGGTAAGTCTCTCAGAATTTCGTTGGTTAGTTGTTCAAGTGTCTGCATTATCTCTCCTGGTAAATTGCAATATGCCCCGCCTTACCATCATGCGCCACAAAACGTCGTACTCTATCATGGCAATTACTGTCTTGCGGGTTGCGTTTACGCCATTCCGTTGCGCACTCAAACAGTAGTTTACCAAGCCGGGCGTTCCGCTCTGCCACCGTAATGGCCTTGTCGGTTGTTCTGCCATACCCGAAAGCATAGCGGATGCCATTATCAAAACGTACTTCGACTAAAAACATTTTAAACCTCTCCGCCTACCCCACCATCTGCGGAGTAGGCCATAATCGTGTTTTGTCGTATTAGCGATTAGCAGACAGGTGGCGGAATCGCCTGCCCTGCCGCCCTCTTCGCATTACAATCTTGTTAAACAATCCCCGGCGACGCTGATGTATAAGACCCTCACTATAGTCTGTCTCGGACAAAACTGCACACCGCCGGGAATAGAACTACTGTGGTTAAAATGGCACGTCGTCCGGGTCTTTCGGCGGCGCGTCGAACGGTTGTTTCGGGAACACCTCGTCTTCAAGTTTAATACCAGTATCGCTCGGCGGAACAACCGCATCAGGTTTGAAATCAGGCATGGCGGTAATCTCCCAATAGGTGGATTTGCCCACCTCAATTGTAGCCGGGATTTGGGGATCAAGCGCCCGTTTTTCGTCCAGGTGTGTCCAGTCACCTTCGTCAATCCAACCATGCTGTGCAATTGGTGTGCGTTCCCAAACGCTCATCCGATCATATTCATTCCAATACAGCCAGTAGAGAATGCCACTTGGCTTCTCCTCCGGCAAGACATGGGTGAATATAACATCTTTCTTTGTCCCAACTGGTGGCCTACTCGATTTATTTTCCCCGCCGCCAGAACCGCTATTCCCGCCGCCGCTACTTGAGCCGCGTGAGTCTTCCATGTCCTGGGTGAACTGGTCGCTGGCGTTCGTAGCAATCAATACCGCCGCAACCAGGGCGCGTTTCTGTGCCATCTTTTTGATTGTGTTGACCAGATCATATGGCGATTTGTTGGCGTATTTTTTTTCTTTGCTATTGCAATGACCTTGCACACCTGCCGCCAGTACCATGCCGGTAGGGATGTGTACCAGAGTGCAGGCTTCGGTATAGGCGAATATGCCAGCTTCCCAATTTTCCATAGCCGACACAGTTTCAAATTCTGGGCGCAACTGGAAGCCACTGCAAAGGCGCTCCGCTCCGGCCTTGTAAAGCGTCGCCTTTTTTGTGCCAGGGATAACCCCAAAGTCGATACCGTCTCGAAGCACTTTGGTCTGCTTTAACTGGTCAATAATCTTGGACTGCGCTTGCGCCCGCTCCATAACTTCTTTGGGGTCGATTACCATTATGGCTTGTTCAACTACTTGTGTATCATTCATCGCGTCATTCCTCCAATGGTTGTCCTAATCGTTCGTTTTCAATGCCTAGTTTGGTGTTCTGGTCTTGCAAGTGGCGGTTGTCTTTCTGCAAATCCCCCACTTGTTTAGTCAGTTGGTCAACGAGTTCGCCCTGCCGGTCAAGAGCGGCTAGTTGGTCATTCACTTGCTGCGTAAGTTCCCAAATGCGCTCTGAGGTAGCGCCACACATCACGCATCTAACCGCTTCGCTTGTCATCGCGCTCTTCCTCCTGTTGCTTGCGTTCCTGTAAAGCTATCCGGTATTCATCATCCGATAATTGCGAGTAGGCATCCCGTATCGCCTTGCGCAAAAATATCTGCTGCCCTACGGTTTTTTGCTTGCAGAGATAACGCAGCTTCCGGGAATCCTCTTCATCCAGGTCTAACGATACCCTACAATACGCAGTGTATGCGTCAATTCGTTGTCTTGCCATAAAACCTCCCATGTTTAACCTAGTTTAACCAATTTTACACAAAATGTCAATAGGCAATACCATCATGCTTCACGTTAGATAATCGCCTCGGATGTCTGGTCTCCACAGAGGCGACAACGATACACTGCCAACACCTGCTTGCCACTGACAATCATGTCACTGTATTCCATCGTCATGTTGTTTGCTCTCTTTCCACCTTTTTATTCCAACAAGGCCTATCCAAAATTTGTAGGCGTTGGAAATCAGTCGGCACTTGGACAACTGTTGTTCTACCCATGCTGTTTTTGGCGATGTTAATTGCCATTCCGAAATGTTCCCGCTTCACATCGCTTAGATCGACTCGCACGGGTGACTTCCCATCCGGTGCGCGAGTGTCATCTTTCATCATTATGTTCAGTGTCATTATCAGGTTGGCATAATCAGGGCGTACCCACTGCGCGTCATACAATCCGAGAATTTCCTTATCCCGCTTGCCCTTCTCTACCTGCACGGTCATAATTGAATGTAGGGCGTGGTGTTCGCAGAATGTTTTCACCGCGTCGGTTGCTACCTCGTAGACACTGCGGCTTTTTTCTTCTGCCAGAACTTTCATGCGCTGGGCATAATCGAAAATGCAAATGATTTTGACCTCCGGGTTATTGCGGCGCAATATCTGTGCCTGATTTTTCATGCGAGCGATTATGTCCTCGGTAAATTTGTCGGTTTGATAGATGTACAAACCACGCCCGTAGCCGTCAATCCCATCACTAGCAGCCTCTACCCGCCTAAGCTGTTCCCCGGTGATTTTCTTAACCCCTATCGCATGTTCCAGCAACTGTTCAAATGTTGCCGCGCCGGAGCGTTGGATTTGTCGCCATTTAAAAAATGTCGGTGTCCATTCCGGTGACCACCAAAACACGACAACGCCCGCTCGTAACAACAAATCGACAATGGTTTCTAAGGTGATAGTTTTGCCCGCGCCCGACTTCCCATAGATATAAGTCAACATGCCCGGCAGCCACCATTTTGCGAATCCGCCAACGGCGGCAATGACTTTCAGTGGATTAAGGATCACCTGCCCGCGAAAACCGCCGTCGCCTATGAGCATATTGTTTAGCTCCAAGCTCATGTCTTCCCCGGTGACAATAGGCTTGAGTTGCCCGGCTCGCAGTTGGGCTAAGGCCATAATCCGAGCGGCGCTGTAGGTTGTATGGCGCTTGCAGAAGTCAGCCAGGTCATAGCCAGAGTTACCGCCGAAGTCAATAATGGGCGCGTCAACACCGTGTGCGGCCAGTTGCTTGTACACCGCCGTTGCCATATCCCGTCCGGCTAAATCGCCATCCAGGGCGATAATCAATTTTAGTTTGTGGTCGGTAATTGCCGCCACAAGCCGCCGCAACAAATTCGCCTGCAGCCCGTTACTGGTTTCGCCGTCGGTTTGGGCAAATGCGTTTAGCCCGTGATAGTTGGCGACAAGTGTAGACGGTTGGCCGTTGCATAGGATAAGCGGTTGGCCGTTGGCGCGGGCTTGCTTCACCGATTCGTCGAAACGGTAGAAACAGAGTTGGTCTTTCTTTTGCAGCGCCTCGCTATATTCAATACCGCGCCGCTCACAGAACTTCTCGAAACTTTCCGACTTGCGCCAGCCCGCGCCCTCTATCAGCAATCTGATTCGTGCCCGGCGTTCCTTCCCGTTATCGGTGTGTAGCATCTTGATTGCTAACCCATCGCCGAACTTAGTCTCACTCCAACCAAAGCGCTGCGCATAGGCAACCGGCACGCCCTTTTGCTTGCAATAATCTTCTAACCCGGGATACTCCCGCTTGCTTCCTAACGCCTTTACGGGCGTGATAGGTGTAGTTATAGTGTTTGGAGCTTTAGAGGCGTTAGACGGTTTGCTGGGCACGGTGGGGGGTGTTTGTGGTATTGTGTCTAAGCTATCGGGCGGAGCTTTTGCCAGGTCTACCCGCTTGCCCGACCCGCCGCCGGGCATGGCTACCGACAATTCCAATTCAATCATGGC
>SDBV01009368.1_pt1 | contig 13032 bp, 7 predicted proteins | sample 2277081 | NCBI WGS metagenome assembly SDBV01 (sample SAMN10402039, study PRJNA504765) | marine sediment metagenome | isolation source: marine sediment core GS10_PC15, 223 cmbsf | place: Arctic Ocean: Southern Knipovich Ridge | collected 2010
GACGAGCTGTATCTCTTTCATATTGCTCTATACCGTGCCACTCGTCGCCGTCGCACTCTACTGCAAGCCGATTTTTTGCTCCTTCAACTACTAAGTCAATACGGTATCCAGCCTTTTGATACTGGGGAATGACTTTATAGCCCTTACTGATTACTGTTTCACAGACATCTTTTTCAAATTGCGATTCACATCGTCCCAGGTCAACTTCATGATGTTCGCGGATAGGGTTCAAGCAGTACTGAAGCAGGATATGTCTCATACAATCGGGGTGTAAGTCATTTAAGGTAGCGGTGTAAAATAACACCAGTTGGTCTTTGGCTCTACTGGCAGCTACGTTGAATCGCCTTTTGTCAGACTCTTTAACCAATGCTGCTATTCTTTCGTTAGGAGCCGCTACCATACTTAACAACATGATGTCACGCTCGTCTCCTTGGAAGGCGTAAGCGTCGCCACAGACTATTCTGCGTGTCTCCAGGTCTGTTGGACTCAGGCGAGTGAGTAACTTGTTTTCAATATATTTAGCCTGGGCCTCCCCTTGGAGAGAAATCACTCCCATAGTCTTATCGTCATATTCTCTGGAGGAGCACATTTGCACGATAGTGTTAATTAATTCATCAGCTTCGGGGCGGTTTTGCGCATAAGCAGATGACCCTTCACGATGGCCGTTCTTCACGTATCGAACCAATATCGGTTCAAGCCTCTTGGGTGGGTATTCCCGCAGTGGCCTCAGAGGAGTTGCCTTATAACACAACTCGTTGGAGAACTGGATTATCTCTGGCATACACCTGAAATGTTCTCGTAATACAATCTTGTCCCTGAATAGAATCTCTGCAAAGTTAAAAAGGCTAATTTGAGGATTATATAAATCCCTGAATGGAATCTCGTCTAGATATCTTTTGATGAGAGCATCAACCCCGCTTTGGTTGACACCTACCGCTTCAGGTGCTATCTGCTCGGAATCACCAACCACGATGCATTGCTTCCCTAGGTATAGAATAACTAGGCCTTCTGGACCTGTCTGGCTGGCCTCATCGATTATTACAACGTCGAAAGCTTCGGGCTCCGGGCTGATCGTCTCAAACACGCGATAAAGGGGCATAATCCAAGCGGGAATTGCTCCTTTGCAGTTGTCCATAAACTCCTGGGCCTGCTTGCGATAAATCGGCGCACGCTTTCCAGTTCCTTTGCCGATTCTCTTCATTGTTGTCGCCCAAGCAGTTAAGTTAGTTCGCCGGAAGGCTGTCATACCTCGCAGACAATTATCCCAGGCCTTTGCTACAGCCAGCCTAATAATGGTTTGTTTTTCCTCTTCAGTAAGTGACTTTAAATCCACTTTTAACGTGGTTTCGTCATGCTCTTTGCTGAATCTGGTGAGCCATTCATCAGCCTGCTTCCATGCCCAAGCCGCCTCGAAACTGCTAGACCGTTGATCCCAGCTTCTATCATCGAATGTACTCCGTAGGCGACGCACAAGACTTGGGGCAACTTTATTCAACTGCGTCTGAAATTCGTCACACTTCAGTAAGTCCTTGCGTCCTTTTTCAAGAGGCTCGAGTTTGTCAAAACACCTACCTAGAGCGTCAGCATCACGACTTTCAAGAGCGTTCAGAAACTCATGATTCAAGCTGTGTGCTTTCGGACTAGATTGGACTATGCGGACTTTTTGAATACTTTCTCCAATTGTAGCCTTTGCACGTTTTAAAGCGTCGTCAGCTACAGCCGCTTGAATGTCGAGAAGCAAGTCCTCAAGTTCTTCTATCTTATGCCACTGCGGCTCTGCCAAGCCATCAACAGCCTTTACGTGATCCTGTGCTTCGCCCAGGTAGTCTTTAAGTCTGAGGACTTCTTCAATCGCCTCCAGACGTTCTTTAAGATACCCAACCTGCATTAGTAACGAGCCTTGTTCTCTGGAGTCCTTACCTTGTAGTGCCGCCCAGAGATCATCAATGCCGTCAAGTACATCTAAATATGTAACAAGTAGCTTAAGGTTTTCTGGCGTTGAACAAACCTTTCCGTTCACCCGTACTTCTTTAGTAATGTAACGGTTCTGCCTCACTATCTGCGGGGCAAAAAATTTCCACCCCAGCTTTCCTCCTCTTTCTAGGTGTTCGAGAAGGTCAACTGCATCAGCTCGTAGTTTTTTCCTGTCCAAGACTTCTGGGAATCTCACATTGAGGTTCTGAGCGATAACGGCTTTCTCCTCCAGGCCATCCAAACGACCTGTCATAAAACTATAAAGCCCTTTCCAAGAAGTGTCATTGCCCGCCAAAATATCCAATACGGCTTGAGGAACCCAGGCAAATCTATTTCTCACACCGGATATTGCCGCAATCAAGTCAGATATTGACTTGTGCAATTGCGTTACAATTTCCTTTGGTAATTTCTCGAGCACACGGAAACGCAACGAATGACGTCGAGATTCGTGTTCAGCAAGGTTTTGTCCCGCACTTCTTTCCTCGTCTACCATTTTGAGGAATAGAGTAACATCGGGTAACGACTCTCGGCCGACTAGTGCTTTTTTGAGTTCCAAACAGTAAGCGTCTGGCAACTCCCTGTATAACCGGAGCAACTCCATAAATTCAGCATTCAATAGAGGGCAAGCTGTATCATGTCCTATAGCATCATCCACCCAAGCAAGCTTGCTTTCCTCCTCTGCGATGCGGTGTGCCATTTGTTGGGCTGTACCTTTATAGGCTCCACCAGCTACCTCGTATCGGTATGTATCAATTTCTCGCTGTTCCCGTAGCAGCCGTTCCTTGTCGGCTTTGTTCTTTCTTATTTCAAACAAGTGCGCTTCAAGGAACGCTATTTGCTCCTGACTCTTGATTGGATTCCAATCGGAGTACTTTTGATTAATCCCTTGAACTGACCCTTTAAGTTCTTGAAGAGCAAACTTATCATTACCTAGAAGAGTGACACACAAAGCTGCCATCTCTGGTGGTATCTTCTCCTTCAGCACCTTCAGAGCGCGTGGAGTTTGACTGGTAACTAAGACCCTCTTACCTTGGGCAAGCAAATGACAAATTAGGTTCGCTATTGTGTGGCTTTTACCAGTGCCTGGTGGCCCTTGTACAAGAATTCTCCGACGGCTTTTTATTTTATGGACGATTTGTTTCTGCTCTTCATTTGTGGCAAGCGGGAGGTAGAGAGCGTCATCGATAACCTGTCCCCTGCTCGTCTCTATTTCCTCGTGATCAGTGTCAAGCGTTCGTCCAGGCACTTCGCAGAGGACGTTGCATCCGGTGGGAATACGATCTCCATTGCCGAGTTGCTCGATGATATTATTAAAACACTGGATTTGACTCCGTTGAGTTCGTTGCCGAAGGATTATGGCTGGTGCAAAGGTTATAGTTGGAGTTTTCGAAGGTTTATCTGGAGGAATTTGGGAATCGGAGTATATGCCATCAGGACTTATCGAATGTATAAAGCTTCGTAGGATTCTGTCAATTTCATCTTTATTCCATGGCGATTCTTGAACCGAACTCAACAGGGCTTCCATATCCTTTTGCTCGTCCAATGAAGGAAGATAACTTTTGTCAATCATTTCAGTTTCAAAGCGTAGCTTTAAGCCCTCCGGCGCTACTTGCAAGTCGAACTTAGCTCGGTCAGCATTAAAAGTAAGGTAGGCATCCCCCATAATTACGTGTCGTCTGATAATTTGATTATTTGGGGTCTCCCACGTCAAGAGCCCTAAACCAAGCAAAAGCTCATATCGCTCACCAAGCTTCTTTAATTGTTGGTGAATCGAGAAAAGTTTAAAATATATTTCGTCGGCTGCTTTCCAACGACTATAAGCTTCTGACCAAGGCAACCAGTTATTATGAATGTAATGCTCCCATTCTTGCTGTATTTCAGGATGGTCGGCGAGTCGTTCTACTGGCGCAGGGAATACGGACTCTCTTGATGGTAAGCTCAGATTAGAATCCGCGGTCGGAACTATATCTGACGGAATTTCATCTTTTAGGCGAGGCTCGGCTTGTGGGTCGTCGTCTGGGCCATCTTCCAGCCATTTCAGGTAGGAAGGTGGTATTGGTGGCTTTTTAGGCTCTGAAGATTTCTTTATTTCGAGCCATGTACTATCTTCGAGTCTGTCGGATTCTGGGAACAATATTGAGAAGCAACCTTTGTATTCGGGAATATCATCAAACCACACTACTTCATATGCCGACAAGTCTCTTACTGTTTTACTCTTGAGCTGGGCTAGTTCCTTTAGGAACTGAAAGAGACGGACAGCTCTATCACGTATTAGATTGCCATTAGTCTCGGATAAGTCCACAACCTGCCTCTATCTGACTTGAATGGAAGCTTATCTATCGGCCTTATAAATATAGTATAACTAAAGCTATTTGTTTGCAAGATTGCATATTATACCTTGCCTTTTTTACACTCATTGCACATTTTAGCGCTCTGTTACTTCGGGAGTAAAAAGGTTCCTTTTTATCTAATTGAAAAGAATCAGTGTGTCAAGACACCGGGTCAACCTACGGAGATTATGAACGAGAATAGCTCCAATCCTATTGACAAGAAGTAAATGCTTTATTATAATAGGACTAAATTGGTCGTATTATAATAATTGAGTCCCTTTTACGCCCTGAGGTTAGCTCCGATTAGATAATAGACTCTATCCAGCTAAATGATACTTGGTGATTTCTGAGTTCATCCTCTGTGTTGTTGAGTGAAATGACGCCCTCACTAGAAACTAGGGCACTAGAACCGTTGAATAAATTATAATGGTGGCTGGAGCCCTCTATTAGGAAATGTACATAATAAGAAGGGAATTAGAAAATGAAAAAAGCTATTGCAGTCCTGAGTCTAATCTTGATGACGGTGGTGCCGTTTTCAGCCTGCACCTCGGCAGAGAATGTGTTGGCGGTCCCAACCCCTCAAGACCCCAGCAAGGAAGGAGTCCTTATAGGCGTCACTGAAGTAGAGGGAATGATAATCCAGCTTGAGTTGGAGCCCTCCAAAGCGATGTGGATGTTTATGAATGGCATGTGGATGGAGATGAAAGTGACCACAGGCGAGCTTTATCATGTGGAGGTGAAAACCATTGACCCCAAATCGGCCGATAGGGTCTCCTATGCCCAGGTGAAATTTAAGGCGGTCAACAAAGACAACGGCACGATAACCGAGGGAATGCTTCATCCCATGTGGGGCGGCAGCGGCCTGCACTATGCCTTCAACAGCGGGTTATCTGGCGATGGCTCCTATGAAGCCACCGTTACTGTAGAACCGCCTACTTTCGCCAGGTCTATGAGCGACAAGTACAAGTGGATGGAAGTCGTCCAGGAGGATGGAAATATAAGTAAAACCTTGGCCCTTTTTCATTTCAAATTGCAAGGTGGAAAGCTGGTGGAGGTTTCAGTGCCAGAGGTAAACCCAGTCCCCAAGCCAAAGTCCTTCGCCGCTCATGACGAGGCTGTCTTACCCGTGGATCCTTCTCAAAATGGGGTGCTTATTGGTGAGACTATGGTGGATGGCATGGTCATTGATTTGGAGCTGGAGCCCTCCAAGGCGATGTGGATGATTATGAATATGAATGGCATGGACATGTGGATGGAGATGAAAGTGGCCACAGGGGAGCTTTATCATGTGGAGGTAAAGACCATTGACCCCAAATCCAATACCCGGGTTCCCTATGCCCAGGTGAAATTTGAGGCGGTCAACGAAGACAACGGCACGGTAACCGAGGGGGTGCTTCATCCCATGTGGGGTGGCAGTGGCCTGCACTATGCCTTCAACAGCGGGTTATCCGGTGACGGCACCTATGAAGCCACTGTTACCGTAGAACCGCCTACTTTCGCCAGGTCCATGAGCGACAAGGACAAGTGGATGAAGCAGATAGTTGCCCATTACCATTTCAAGATAGTGGATGGCAAAGTAGTAGAGGTAGAGGCACAGGAACTCTAAACGGTGATTTATCCCCAACAGCTAGTCCGGTGATAATGTCAGTCTGAGATACAAGTGTCTTATTCTGTTTAATAAGGTTCCATTATTGAGTGCATGAAAAAGAACTTTGTCTAAACGTGCCGGGCCAGAAGCGTAGTAAGTTAACTTGTCAATAGGAATCCGCTCACGGCAGCCGACGCGCCAGCGAAAAAGCCCAGACCGGATAACCAAAATACAGCCCTGCAAATACGTGCAAAACCATACTGTTGGGCGTTTTATCGGTTGAACGGCCCAGCTTGGCAATAATTACAAACCAGCTCAGGACCATCATAAAACCGATAAGCACAAAACCGATCTGCTGCCCGAAGGTCAGCACATCTGTCACCAGCATTAACTGCAGAACGATAACGAGCAGCATACCGACCACACCAAGCAGTAAGGCGGCCCGGCTGAGAGAAGGTCTGCTATGCCCCAAAAGCCGGTGCAGCGCGTAGGCGATCGGGATCATAAACAAATACTGAACGGATACGGCAATATCATTGAGAGTTCCTAGCGGCCCGATGAACGTGGCGTAAAAAGCCACCAAGAGGGCGATACCTAAAATGGATACGACGCCGCTGATGTAAGCGCACCATACGGTCACACGAAAGAGCCGTCCAGATGTGGATATAGCCGTTGAGATTGCCTGATCTTTGTCTGTCATTTCCTGAAAACCTCCTTTTTTAATCAAGGCCTGTCACCAGAAGTACTCGGATTGTATCACGTTTACAATCTTTCGCTAATTATTACAACTGATCTCTAAGCGTAGCTCTATGGCCTAAACAAGGAACTAGACTAAGAAATTTGTAACTTCTATTGCGCATCGCTTCTGAATTTTGTTATTATGTATAAATTCCCAGATAAATGACTAATAAAACATCAGAGGAGAAACGCAACATGACTAGTATACTAAGAAAAGCAATGGAAAAAGTTGAGGAGGAAATAGAAGAAGAAAAAAAGAAGGGCGAGAAACTTAACGAAAAAGTGAGGGACCACTGGCAACTTTATCATAAGGTAGAAAAAAAACTCAGGGATGCACGAGAATCAGACTCCTCAGAAATAAGAATACAAGAATTGAAAGATGAGCTGACACGAATATCAAGAGTGGCTTCGGGCTCGGAAAGAGAACTTGACCGTCTGCCAGAGCAGATAAAGGGTAAGAGACAAGTATTGTCTGTAATGTCCACGGCGCTATGGCCAATAACTAAAGCCGACAACCTTGGCCGGGCTAAAATTAATGTGGAACTAGACATAATGCGGGAGGAAAAGGAAAGGGATGAAGCTTTAGCCCAATCAAAAGAGCATGGGAGGCGTTGGAGAAAGTATAAAGATAAATACTACGAGCTAGAAGGAAAAGGGCAGGTAAACTTGCTTAACTGGTACGACAAACATGCTTCGATTGAGGCTGAAGAGGAAGAACGTAAGAGAAAAAAGGCCGACAATATAGGAGAACAGATTAAAGGCAAAAGAATATGCCTGGACATTATCCACAAGGAGTTAACCCCGGGTGATGGAGATACAGAAAAACACGGGATGTACTTCCTTGATAAATCAATAGATGATACATTGGCCGAGAAGATAAAGATGGAGAAAGAGCGCGATAAACATCTGGCCAGGCCGATGAAACACGAAAAAAGTGCTGCCGAGCACTTGGTAAAAGCCCAGGAAGCCGAATCGAGCGGAGACGAAATTGAAGACGCAAAACTGATGACTGAGGCTGAGCAGGAGGAAGAAAAGGCAGCTAAATTAAAAGACAAATATGACGCAATAGCCGGGCAGATTGAGGGTATGGATATTGCCATAGATATTATGAGAAAAGTGCAGAAGTCAGAGGAATCATTTGAGGGGACAGACGAGAAGAAAGGCCCAGAATAATTCTTCCTTTTTTACACAATCTGACGAAGTGTTACCCTTTTCTAGCGCCATGATTTCACCAGAAAAATCTGGGAAGTGTCAAATTGACTGCATTTTCTAAAAAGTTATTGACATATCACCATAGATTAAGTAATCTAACATATACTTTAGAAAGGGACGGTAAAATGACTAAGGATCAGAGCGAGGGGGTCAAATTACTTGTACCACCACCATTGTTTGTCATAGTGCCCTTAATAGTAGGGCTGGTTATTCACTTCATATTCCCGTGGAGCTTTCTACCCGCCGGTGGGATAGAATTCGCCATTGGTCTACCCCTTATTGTCATTGGCGCCAGCCTGATGGTAACAGCGGGGAGGACCCTGGTAAGAGCCAAGACAGACTCAACCTTTTCCAGACCAACAACGGCAATTGTTACGCATGGGTTATACAGGCTTTCCCGTAACCCGATATTCTTGGGTGTTATTGTGCTCTACATCGGCATCGCTGCAGCTTTTAACGCGCTCTGGCCGGTCCTCTTTCTTCCCTTGGTTGTTATTCTTTACCAATTTGGGGCAATCCTCCCAGAGGAGCGCTACCTTGAGAAGAATTTTGGTGAAGAGTGGTTAGAATACAAGTCCAGAGTCCGGCGGTGGTTATAACAGATCCCGATAATATCTAGAGACAAATATCCTTTCCGAATCCACAATCGTTTAATGTTTTCCAGTCTAGCGTTGTCAGGAGCACCTCCTGTTGCCAGAATGAAACCTCCGCCCTTCCCACAGTTATTGTATCGCACTCCCGGCTTATAAATGAAAGGTCCGGTACTCTCACTAATGTTCCTTTTTTACTGCGGATACTTACACTTGGCCTTCAAGCGTGAAAGTCATCGCACCTTTTTGTATAATAAGATATGAAATACAAAATCGTGCGCTGTAAAGTGAGATTGCATTGAGCACACTTCTTATTTCAGACAAGCTATTTGCACCCAAAGGGCTGCATGTTGATTGGTCAGGCTGGACCGCTTCTAGGCCTTCGGCTGAGGGTTATGAGCATATAATACTCGACCTATTCTTTGGGTCTCCGGGTAAAAACGGGTATATTTCATTAGGGGAGAGCTATGATAAGGCTCATTTTTTTGAGTTGGGATCAGAAATAGCAAAGTCACTGAAGGCCGGAGGTGTTGTTACCGCCCTGCTCGGTCCAATAGCACATACAACTCGTGATCTTAATAAACATTATGCAAAAGATGCTCTACCGGATAGATCGTCTTTTCAGTATTACAACAAGTTTGTCGAGGGTCAAATAGAGACATCATATGACTGGTTGGATCAAGGCTTTCTACAAGAAACAATGCTAGATTGTCGGTATGCAAAAGAAAGCACTGGCATAACTGTAGTGTGGAGACATGGCGACTTGGCAAACTGTATATCACGTTGGGCTAACAAATACTGGATTTCAATAGCTGGACTATCGTATGCCCCAAAATCAGGTATAGATGGACGTATACATCATGAGGTCGGACAATGGAAGCGCTGGGACACCCATATAGACTTATATTACTCCTACAAAGTGTTAGCTATCGGAAAGCACTCTCAACTGCCTGTGGCAGTGGCAATGAGATATTTGGATTGGGATGGCACGCTCCTACTGTTACCACCGTTCGCGCGTAGCCAGTTCACTGAACCTGCGGCCAGTGAAGAGGCGAGCAGCCTACTATATGCACTAAATAGAATATCTGCCGATATAAAGGAAGCTTTCAGTCACATTCCCACTCATGAGGACTGGGTTTATGAAAATAGGCCCAATATGGCTAAAACTATTTCTATGGAAATAGAGAAACTAACGAAAGAGCGAGGCAAGCTTGAGCAGGATTTATCAGACTTTGACAAGATGCTGTCACTTATTGATGGCACCGGCAAGCCTCTTGAAGACGTGGTTATTGCGCTTTTTACATGCGACGATAGAATACTAAAGGTGCAGAGAACAGGAAAGGGAGCCCCGATAGACTTATTCGTCACCGATGACACAGGACGAAGTTTAGCTATAGAAATCACAGGTATTAGCGGTGTTCTCAAGATAGGTGATCCTCACTGGGGCGATTTTCTTGGCTATATACCGGAACATAATGCCAAAAACGAACGTGGAAGAGTTGAAAGAATAGTATTAGTAGTCAATACTCAATGCAAGACCAAACTAGAACAGAGAAACCGTAATAGTGACATATCATCGCCAGTAAAAAAGACAGTAAACGATAATAATATTTGTGTTATTAGAAGCTGTGACCTTTATGACTTGTGGGTGGATATGGTTGAAGGTCGTAAGAAAATACAAGATATATTCGACATACTTTTTAGCCGTGATGGTATTTGGGAGCCGGGGTAGTTCTCCTGTGCGAGTCCGCAAAGCTAAGGCAGCCTCTTCCTTTTCCGGTTATCCTTTGAGCCTTTAGGTCGCCCGAGTTTCTTGCCCTGTGCTATTGCTCTGTGAATGATATGCTCACCGAAACGTCAGTTTTACTCTGTTTTCAATAGGTAATATCAAGCGGGAAAGAAAAGACGGGCCGGCTACCTCCAGTATTGAAATAGCCGGCCCCATGGTAAGTCGGTGGTAGCAGTTACTCTTGCTACGCTTCTTCTATTAGCCAGACATTCTTTGTCTTGCCGTCAATAACGACAGCCTCAACATCTTCACCTAAAAGCCTTTCCCAATCCCATGAGCCGGGGGAAGTTTGTGCGTCGATGTTAAGAGTCGTTACCTCGTCATTAGCCCTATCCAGTATCTGGATTTGGCTTTTTTCGGTATCTATGTATGTCAACTGACCTTTCAAGACTCGGCCTCGCATGGTCACCTCCGTATTTCGTTTATTTTGCTCGACTGTTTAAGAAGATGAACCATACCAAACCAAACCAAATCAAAACATGCCTTGCCACACCTTGATACCGACTTACCACTTGTATCGATTATATCACTGTTAGTCAATATCAGATAAAAAGGTCCGCCAACTCTCAAAGCTAAACCGTCGAAGCTAAAGGCCTCACTTGAAAAAGGAACAAAATAGTGTTTTGTTACTTATCGGCATGTTATAATGCTCGTACAATTTTAGCAGATGGTTTTTGTATGAGGAATTCCGCTCAAGAAGATCACCAAGCGCGCTCCGACTTTGTTAGGGATCTGGTGCAGCGGTCTGGTGTGCAAGATTCCGTGCCCGCTGCATATTCGACCAAACCCCCAAGGACGATTGTTCACTTTTGGAATGATTTGGATCAACTGCCGGGGGACGTCAGAGAGTGTATCGAATCATGGAAAAAGCTTGGATATCAAGGCTTTAAAGTACTCCTGTTCGACAATAATGGTGCAAAAGACTTTGTTGCGCGACGATTAGGCCCGCGTTACGAGAGCGCCTATGTCAAGTGTTATCATCCTGCGATGCGGTCAGACTACTTTCGCCTTTGCTATATCCTCATGGAGGGTGGCTGCTATCTGGATGTTGACGATGTCTATCACGGATCCACAATCGAACATCTCTTCAATGACGGACGGCTGAAGATTCAACCTCTATGCTACGATATCTCAACTAATCAGATGGTACCACCTTCAGTCTTCACCGAGTTGGGCGCTAACGCCTCGACTTGGATCTTCTACTTCAACAATAACCCGCTGATTGCAGTCAATGGGCACCCCATCGTCAAGCGGGCACTCGTAAAGGCTACCGAAGCGCTTGAACGACCTATAGAGGGTGAGTTACCAGAAATCCAATCAGCTACCGGCCCAGGCAACCTCACGAAATCGATCTTCGACCTTTCAACGGAGCAAATCGAGATAGAAAAGGCCTTGTTCGTCCTATGTGACTGGGAAGACATCGCTATCACCAAATGGTCGCTCAGCTACAGGCATGATGCAAGAAACTGGAGGCTCTCAAACCAGCGAGAGTATCAAGGATGATCGTGCAGGTGTACGTCGGGGGGAGACGATGAATCTGTCAATGCCCCTGCGGTCACCTTCCAAGCTTCTTTATCGCACTGCATTGAAGTGCCAGAGGCTGTTACCACGGCAACAGTGCCATACACTAGGACCATCGAACGCGAAGGAACGGCAGAGAATAGAACAAATCTATGTCATTAATCTTGACCGCCAACCAGACCGCTGGGCAGAGATGAATAAAGAACTCAGCCAGGTTTTGGATTCGTCGGGAGCTGAGCTCACCAAGCTGACCGTGCGATACCCTGCCGTCGACGCCAGGAGCTTCGAGCAGCCACCAATCTGGGACAATGAGATCGATCCCTTTTATACTCTCGGGGACCAGCTCTTTGTTGAACCCCAACCGCGCGTACTGCCGAACCGACTAGAACTTGATCGCCCGATTCCAATGAGCCGACCGGAGATTGCGGTGGCACGTTCTCACATCGGTGTTTGGCGGCAAATCGCGGCAGCCAAGCAAGCATATGCCCTTGTGCTCGAGGACGATGTTCGGTTCCACCGAGGATTTGCTCGACATCTAGATCGGGCGTGGGGTGAGATGGAAACAGAAGGCAGCAAGACCGAATCATTCGACATCTTCTATATGTCCTACAAGGAAGTGAAGCACGGGGCCCAGAAAACCTTTCTTTCCAGCAGCGTATTCCGTCCGGTCCGCGGGCTTTGGTGGCTGTCCGGATACGTTCTTTCGCGTGAGGGTGCCAGGAAGCTGCTTGAGCTCTTACCCTGTCGTGGGCCCGTAGATCTGTGGATAAATCATCAGTTCGGAGCACTTGATGTGCGGGCAACCAGACAGTCTATCATTAGCCAGCGACGCGATGAGGACTCCACCAATTCCTATTCAATACTGCCCGCGCTGACCAAGATTGGCATTCTTGATAGTGGGAGCCAGTCACTCTTCCAAACGCGCCCACAAGAGCGGCCGGTTTTCGCCTTTGGATCTGATGGTTCCGGTCTCTCGTCACTTGCCATGGCTCTCTCAATGCTCGGGTACAGATGCTGCAGTGATCTTAAGGAGCTCCCAGAAACGGAGTTTAAGCAGCTTCTCGCGGGGAGAACCGATCGGGTGTTTGACGCCTATGTGAACATCGGATCTCTGCAGGGAAAAGCTCAGACGTTAAGAGAACAATATCCTCGGGCCAAATTCATCATTACAACGAGCGATACTGAGACTTCAAACAGCAGCACCCTGAAGAATTTGGACAGCATGAGTGTCTACGACGTTGCCGTTTTGCGATCAGACGCCGCCAACAAATGGAAGGTAGTTTGCGAGTA
>SDBV01009369.1_pt1 | contig 13032 bp, 7 predicted proteins | sample 2277081 | NCBI WGS metagenome assembly SDBV01 (sample SAMN10402039, study PRJNA504765) | marine sediment metagenome | isolation source: marine sediment core GS10_PC15, 223 cmbsf | place: Arctic Ocean: Southern Knipovich Ridge | collected 2010
CCAGCAGTGTTTTTGCGGGGAAATCCACTTCGCACTGCTGGACAAGCCAGCAGTGGCACCCTTTTCAAAACACGTTCTTAGAACGTGCAAAGCGACGGCAAGCGTCGCCGCTAACACAATATTCCCCACAGACCGCTCTTGACCCGCAAGTCCACGGCCAGCTATACTACCCCCCCGTAGTCGCTTGTACGCGGTCAGTCGTGCGTGCATAAGTATTGAGTCACAAACGGTTTATGGAGGAACCGAAATGACCAGCCGGACCCGGAACAATTCCGAGAACACCAACTCTCATACACGATCCGACGAGACAACGAAAAAACGTCGCCTTGCGATCAAATCCATCATCGCCGGCATCGGCGTGTTGGCGGTTTGCTTTACCGCCAGATACTACTGGTCGGCCGAACCGGCAGCCGCCCGCGATACGCTCCAATCTTCGCGTCGCCAGGCGGCGTCTCGTGAAATGCCGACCGCCCCGCCCGTCGCCTGCCGCGACGTGGCACCCGAAACCGTGGCAATGGTCAACGGCCGCAAGGTCTCGCGCAAGACGCTGTCCATCGAATGCCTTCGTCACTACGGCGAGGACGTGCTGGAAAGCTACGTCAACAAGCGGCTCATCGCCATCCAGTGCAAGCAGCACAAAATCAACGTCACCCGCGAGGAAATCGAAGGTGAAATCCAGCGCATGGCCTCCAGTTTCGGATTGCCCGTCAAGCAGTGGTATCACCTGCTGGAAAAGGAGCGTGGTATCAAGCCCGCGCAATATGCCGAAGACATCATCTGGCCCACCCTGGCCCTGCGCAAGCTGGCCGGCGACCGCTTGGCCGTTACCCAAGAGGAGCTAACGACCGCTTACGAAACCCAATTCGGGGCCGCCGTGCAATGTCGCATCATTTCCTGTGCCTCGCCGCAACGGGCCCAGCAAGTCCGCGCCGCGGTGGTCGAAAACCCAGAAGCTTTCGGCGCCTGGGCCAAAAAATACTCAGAAGACACGCCCAGCGCCAGTGTCATGGGCCGCATCCCGCCCATCCGCAAGCACGCCGGGCACGAAGCCATCGAAAAAGCCGCCTTCGGCATGGAAGACGGCCAGATATCGCCCGTCTTGAATGTCGACGGCCAATACGTAATCCTCAAGCGCGAGAAGGGCATCGAGGCCCGCGGCGTCAGGTTCGAAGACGCCCAAGAGCGGCTGGCCAAAATGATCGAGCAGCGCAAGCTGCGCATCGTCTCCCACGACCTTTTCCGAGAACTGCAAGACCAAGCCGACGTGCTCAACGTTCTCAACGACCCCCAAAAGCGCAAGCAAATGCCCGGCATCGCGGCAATCGTCAGCGGCCAGAAAATCACCATGCGCGAACTGGCCGAAGAGTGCATCAAGCGCCACGGCACCCAGGTGCTCGAGGGCCTGATCAACCGCATGTTGATCGAACAGGCCTGCGAGAAAAACAACATTAAGATAACCGACCGCGAGTTGACCGAGGAAATCGTTCGCGCCGCCGAGGCTTCCGTCGTGCCGAAAGCCGACGGCTCGCCCGACGTCGAGGCCTGGATCGAACTGGTAACCAAGCAGCAGGACATCAGCCGCGAGGTCTATATCAGCGACTCCGTCTGGCCGTCGGTGGCATTGAAAAAGCTCGTCGGCAACGACATCACGATCAGCGAAGAGGACATCCGACGCGGTTTCGACGCCAACTACGGCCCCAAGGTCCGTTGCCGGGCCATCGTGCTGGACAACCTCCGTCGCGCCCAAACCGTCTGGGAAAAGGCCCGCCAGAATCCCACCGTCGATCACTTCGGCCGCTTGGCGCAAGAGTATTCCATCGAAGCCGCCAGCCGCGAGCTAAAGGGCAAGGTGCCGCCGATCAAGCAAAACGGCGGCCAGCCGGTGCTCGAACGCGAGGCCTTTGCGCTACAGACGGGTGAAATCTCCGGCATCATCCAAGCCGGCGGCCACTTCGTCATCCTCCTTTGCGAAGGCCGGACCACGCCGGTGGGAGTCCAGCCGGCCAAGGTGCGAGACCGGATCGTGGAAGACATCCGCGAGAAAAAAACCCGCAAGGCAATGGCCCGACTCTTCGCGCAGCTTCAGGAGAAAGCCAGCATCGACAACTACCTGGCCGGCACCTCGCAGTCGCCGCAAAGACCATCGCAAACGCGGGCCTCGCGAGACATGCCCAAGCTGCCGCAAACACCGGTGCGACGTTAGGGGGCTCGTGGCACGGGCATCCTGCCCGTGAAGGGAACAGCACACGGCCAGGATGGCCGTGCCACGGTGCGGCACCTTTTTTCAACAATCCGCTAAACCTTCTCCACAAGCGGCTTCGGCGGCGGCACCTCCTCTGGCGCGTCGTCTAGCGGCGGACTGGGGAACAGCCAGTCGTTGGGCAGCCGTCCGGACTCGTTCGAATCGTCGCCGTCCGAGCCTCCCACGGCGTCGAAGTCGTCGGCCATGCCCACGCCGTCTTCGCTCGTCTCCTCGCCACCGAAGGGAAACTCGGCCGGGTCGATCCACATCCCGCAATCGTCCAGCCGCATCGTGCCCAGGTTCAGGTCGAGCGTCATCCGTCGCGATTCGTTCTCCACCCAAATGTCCAGGATCGTGTCCTGCGCGCTGAGTAATCCCGAGAGTGCGTTTACGAGGTCGCGGGCGGCCGTGGGACCCAGGTTCGACCCGCCCTGCTCGCCGGGCCGAGGCGGTTCGTTCAACGCCAGCCACGCCTGGTTGACCTGGTCCACGGCGATATGCACGGCCGTGCGGCGGATCTCGAAATCCAACTGGTCCTGGCTCATCACCCGCAACGTGGCCCGTAGATTCTGGCTGATGCGGTCTTCATAAGCGTAATACCCTCGTCGCGCCTGCTGGTAATTGATCAACGCCTCACGATAGTCGTTCCGCTCTACCAGCCGCGTCAAGGGAGCGTCGAATTCCAGCCCCACGCGAAGCCGGCCGGTGGTGCCGCGAAAGCGCAGCGGATGCTCGTCCTTGGTGGTCATGTCGCCGCTGAAAACGATGTCCAAATCGCTTTCCAACTCGTTGGCCCGAACCTCGATCCGACGCCAGACGTCGACCAGCGCGGCGCGGGCGTTCTTCCAGTCGCGACGATGCGTACGGGCAATCTGCAGCGCCTGCCGCGGGCTTAGATCGACCGCCTGAAGCGTGGCCGCGTCCAGACGCGCGCGGGCTTGAACGAGCGACAACTCCAGCAATTCGCCCGAGAGAAGCTCCACCCCTTCGACCAACTTCTCGGAGACCGGCAACGGTTTGCAGGCCAGTTGTTCCAGCCGCGAGAGCGTATCGTCGAGCCGCTTCTCCAAGGGCAAATCGCTGTCGGTGCCGTCGATAAAATCCTGCCGCAGAATAACAACGCGGTCATCCAACGCCCGCACGCTACACACGCCCGGATCGACGTCGCCGTCGGATACCTGCGGACGCTTGGAAAGCATGGCCAGATGCCGCCTTCGCTGGGGCAAAACCCGCATAAGTTTTTCATAATCACCGTGGGTTTCTTGCAGCCGCTGTCGGCTCTGGGAGCATATCGCGGCAAGCTGTTTGGCGAAATCTCCCGATTTAGATGAATCGGCCGCGGCCTTACTTTTCGCAACCGGCGACTCGATCACGATGGGTAGCGGCTTTTTGCCGTTTTCGGCCTTCTGGGGCAACACCTCGCGCATCTCGGCCATCAGCAGTGCCGCCGCGTCGCGGGTGTCGGTCATCTTCGGCGTCACGAAGTTGAATTTGTCCAACAGCTTGTCGTCTATGCGAACCTCGATGTCGGGCGGCATACCAAGCTGGATCTTATAGGCGTCCAATCGATCCTGGTTATCGACCAGCAGCCGCAAAAGCTGCGTTTGCGACGTATAAAGGCCTTGGCGCGACTGATCGACCTGCAATCGCGACACGCGCTCTGCCCCATAAAAGGCTTCCAGACGGTTCAAAGTGTCGCGCAAGCCGGCGATGTTGGCCTGCCGGTTGCGGATCTGTATCTGCTGGGAAAGTAGTGTAAACAAACCGCCCACCGTGGCCGTCGGTCCCGCCGAAAGAGACCCCACCGCCACCCCGCCCCGCAAAACACCGCTGACGTTGCCCCCGCCGGCGATGACCTGAATGAAAAACGCGCGGCGGAAACGCTGCATCTGGCGGATGTTGGCCAACAATGCCCGCTCGGCCTCGGTCAACCGCTCCAGAACCACGGCCCGACCGCCGGCTCGCAAAAGCGGTTGAACCAGCGAAAAGTCCAGCAGGGTGCTGCCGCGATAGTCATCTGGCCCGGCGAACTGCCATACCAGCGAATTGGCAATGCCCACCACCAACTCGCGCCCGGTTGCCGATAGCCTCCGCAACTGCAGATCGGTATCCGTCCGCAACACGCTGCTGGAAATACCCGAGCCCGAGCGGTCGGGGCCGTCGGCCGTGAAAAACGTATCGTTGCCGCCGAAAAACTGCACGTCGAAACGGAACCGCTGAAACGTAACGTCCAAAGCGCTGAGGTATAGATTCTCCAACTGCCGCTGATATTCCCGCGATTCCAGCAACGACACCTGCACCGCCGCCCGGCGGTCCAAGACCAAGACGCCGCGCTTGTCGCAGGGCAGATAGCTCCGCCACTTGGGGTTCTGCACATCGGGCGTATGGCCGTACTTGTCCCAACGCGGCCAACCACGCTTGCCGTCAACACATTTCATATACCGGTGCGAAACCGGATCGTCCGGCGGCATGGGTGGGCAGTCGGGCGATCCCGGCGAAAACATCCGCGACTGCGGGTGGGGCATGATCGAGAGATTGGGGATAACCGACTCGGTGCCGTGCGAAGTCTGATTGACAATGCAGGCCACCTCGCGATCCGCTTGAGAGCGATAGAAAGCCCGCGAGCAGCCCGAAAGCCCGATTATCGTGACCGTCAACGCGACCAGGCTCAGATGTCTATGGTGGCACGAATGCATGTTACTGGGGGCCGTTCTGATGGGGTGTATCCATGGGGCCTTCGTAGCTCGACTACCGCGAGATGCTAGTGCATTTGTCAAGATTGAAAATTCGCTTTAGCGGCGGGGCTTGTCGCCGCCCGCCGATTGGCACGCCGAGACAACGCGACGGCAAGCGTCGCCGCTAACATAGGCAACCACCCGTTTGCCGAGATCATGCCACCCGAATGGTCGAGGACGACGAACCGCCAGGCATACATTCTCCGGCCACATATCAGTTCGGCCACCGGGTGGTGTAGACTTAAACGATAATGCCGATTGAGAAAGATGAGCAGACTTTAACGATTTTGCCGCCGCGCGGCGACAGGGGCGAAACACATACGCCGGCGCTTAATAGCGAAAGCTTGACAGCGGCACCGGTCCGGAATAGTATCGAGGTTGGTGGTTGATGGGGTCGTCATCCACCTGGGGGGGGTGGTTTATCGCCTTACGGTTGGAGTGGCTAGAGGACGCTATGAACATCTGGAACAAGGTCTTTGTGGGCCTGATTATTGTGGTATCGCTGCTGTTCTTCTACTTCAGCGCGCAGGTCTTGAAGATCCATGAGTATTGGCGCAGTTGGGCCAATAAGCATGAAAAACGCATCGAGCGGCGCGAAGACGAAGTCGTGTCGCTTCGCTACGGAGTGAAGGACGACGCGGCCCAGCCGGGGCTGCTGAAAATGCAGTCGGCCGTCTACAAGGCGCTCATCGGGCGAGGCCGCGTGTGGTACAACTGCAAGCCGCAAATGGCCGACGCAAAAATCGGCGCGGTCCGCGTTACCACCGACTTCCCCGACCCGCACGGCATCACCGACAAAACGATCCTTGCCGTTTTCGATGAAAACGAACCCCAGGCCGGCGGTCGATACATAGGCCAGTTTATGGTCAAACAGGTAGACGAAAAGAACAAGCAAGTCGGTCTGCTACCCAGCAGAACCCTCCGGCCGGAGACCTTAAGACGTCTCATCGCCAGCAGTGGACCATGGACGCTGTGCGAAATCATGCCCGCCGACGACCACGACATTTTTGCGGAAATGACGCCCCAGGATCTCGAGCAAATCATCCCCCAGGCCACCCTCGACGAGTACCTCAAGGACGGTAAAGACGACTACCAGCGGAAGCTGCGCGACTACCAGTTTCTCTTCGACTCCTTCGACCGACAACGCTCCATGCTGATCGAGTCACGCAACACCTCGGCCGCAAACAAAGGTCTCATGGACGCAGCCGTGGCCGACGCCAAGGTGCAAGTCCAATTCCGCCAGGCCGAAATCGCGGCCCTCAGAAAAGAATTGGCCGAAATGACCCGCCAACGCGACATAGTTCTCGCCCACCAAAAATCGCTCGAAGCCGAAGTTGCGGACAGAACCGAGAAAATCGAGAGACTCACTAAAACCAACCGCGGCCTGGCCGCCCAAATCGCCAAAGACCAACTCGAAGCCGTGCGACGCCTCGACATGCATACGGCCAGCATTAAGTAGCAACCCCCCCGCCGGACAGGGCACCTTCTAAAACCAGCCGCTCGCAACAAATCTGTTCGAGCGGTTCTTTTGTGTTATTGAATCCTCGCCTATGGGCATTATCGATATAATTTCATTTCCCCCCACGAATTCTGACGAATGCGGAGTTTTCCAGGCCCATAAGTCCCCAACACACACGGTTTAGCCAACATTCCCACCCATTTTAGCCGAAATGACCTAGGCTTTTTCTGAGATGTTGCGTAATAATACCGGGGCTTATGTTCGGCTCGCGGCCGATGCGGGCGTTTTTAATAGCAAACACATTGACACCCCCCCAAAAAAGGGTCAGATAAAGAGGTATGGGAATCTACGACAGAGACTACTACCAAGAGCAGCAACGGCCGGGCTTGGTCTTGCGGGGACCGTCCACGGCGATCGGATGGATCATTGCCATCAATGTCGCCATATTCATCCTCGACGCCTTCACGGATCCGGTCAGAGGACCGGGCAGTCTTCACGTCATATCATCCGCTCTTTCTCTCAACACGGGCGTTTTGGCCAAACCGTGGCTGTGGTGGAAGTTCATCACCTGCGGATTCGCCCACGCTTCCTATCCCAACTATCAGCACATACTTTTTAACATGCTGGGTCTCTTCTTTCTTGGCCGCATGGTCGAGCATCGTTACGGCCGCAAGGAGTTTCTCTGGTTCTACATGGTGACCATCGTCCTGGGCAGCATCCTCTGGTGCGTGCTCAACAGTATTGCGAGCTTGCCGCCCGGTGTTGCATTAGTGGGAGCCTCGGGCGCCATCACCGGCGTGGTGATGCTTTTCGCGCTGAATTACCCCAAGCAAACCATCTTGTTCATGTTCATCATCCCCATGCCGGCCTGGATTTTGGGCGTCATGCTGGTCGTGTTCAATATTTTCGGCATGGGGGGCATGGCCGGCGATGCGAACGTGGCCTACGGCGTACACCTTGCCGGGGCCGGTTTCGCCCTGGCCTACTTCCAGTTCCGCTGGAACATCAGCCGCACGGTCGCCCCTTGGATCCCCGGCAACTTGTCCCACTGGTTCAAAAACCGCCCCAAGCTCCGCGTCCACAACCCCGGCGACGACTACGGCGATTCCGGCGGCCGAGCCTCACAAGACGAATTCACCCCAGCCCAGCCCAGCCGCTCGGAAATACGCCGGCTGGCCAAGAATAAACAAAACGAAGAAGAGGTGGATCGAATCCTGGCCAAGATCCACAACCAAGGCGCCGATAGCCTCAGCAATAAAGAACGACGCACAATGGAAGCCGCCTCCCGCCGACTGAGAGATCAAAAGCGGGGCGATTAGCCCCCAGCAGGCGCGTTGATAAAGTATTTTGTGGCACGGGCATCCTGCCCGTGAAGGGAACACCACACGGCCAGGATGGCCGTGCCACACAACGGCAGGGCGAACGACTCCGCCCTTTTTTTCGTATTGTGCAATATCCACTGTCGCGATTAAGCTATCCGGTCTTCGTAGATATGGTCGGTGCGTGCAAGCACGCACCCTACTTTTATAATTATAGGAATAATCCAGGAATGAAGGTTTATCCGAATTTTTCCATCTTCACGCGTCTGCTGATTGCAGGTTCTTTTTTGGCCGCTCTGGGTATGTTGGCCTCGATCGGCTGCGGGCCCAAGTCGGTTGACCGGGCGGACGAAGTGCAATCCGATTCGGCGGCGGTCGAGTCGAAGCCGACGCTGGGCGGCGTGAAGCCGGCCGCGGACGATGTGCTGCACGTTTCCTATCCACACGGACCGGACACGATCAACGGCATCACCGCCAGCGACACCGTCAGCAACGCCTTTCAACGACTGGTCTACGAATCCCTGGGCGAGCAAGACTACAAAGATCCCGGCAACATCCTGCCCTCCTTGGCAACCCGCTGGGAATTCGACGAAGACACGCTGACCTATACGATCCACTTGCGCAAGGGCGTCAAGTGGCATCCCATGCGCTTGCCCGACGGCCAGCTATTGCCGGAAAAAGAGTTTACCAGCCGCGACGTCAAGTTCTCGTTCGATTGCGTCTTGAATCCCTACGTGGAAGCGGCCCACATCCGCAGCTACTACGAAGATCCAGACGCGGAAGAAGCATCCAAGCGATACAAGATCAAGCTCGATGTGGTGGATCAATATACGGTTACGGTGAAGTGGACCGAACCCTACTTCCTCTCCAAGGAGTTCACCCTGGCCGGCTTCCCCATCATCCCCCGACACGTATATTCCGTCGACGAAAACGGCGAGCCCATCTCCTTCGATTTCTCCTCGAAGGAATTCGCCGAAGGTTTTAACAACCATTGGGCCAACAACAAGATGTGCGGCACGGGGCCCATGATCTTGAAGCGATGGAAGCGGAACCAGGAACTTGTGCTGCAGCGGAACCCCAACTACTGGGGCGCTCCGTACTACTTCAAGCAAATTGTTTATCGCTGCATTCCCAACCCCAACACGCCCACGCAACTGCTGCTGCAAAACGAGTTGGATTGGGCCGCGATCACGCAGAAGGACAAGTTCATCCAGTGTAAGCAGGAGCCCAACGTCTTGGCCGGCAAGGTGAAGCTGGTGGACTTCGAGTATCCCGGCTACCGCTACGTGGGCTACAATCTCCGCCGCGATCTGTTCAAGGACCGTCGCTTCCGCCAGGCACTGGCCCATGCCACGCCGGTGCAGCAGATAATCGACAACGTTTTCAAGGGCCTGGCGATTCCCATCTCCGGCCCCTTTCTGCCGGGCAGCCGCGCGGCCGATCCGGACCTGAAGCCGATCGCATACGATTTGGAAAAGGCGCGCAAGCTCCTGGACGAGGCCGGCTGGAAAGATACCGACGGCGACGGCATTCGCGACAAAATGATTAACAACGTGAAGGTCAAGGCCAGCTTCGATCTGATGGTATACGCCGATTCGCCTTCCTTCCGCACGATCGGCGAGATCATCAAGGAGAACTGCCGCAAGATCGGCGTGGACGTAAAAATATCGCCGGCAAAGTGGGCCCTGATGTTGCAGAAGCTGCGGAAGTGGGACTTCGACGCCGCCATGCTCGGCTGGGGGACGTCTTGGAGCAAAGGCGACCCCTTCCAGATCTGGCACGGCTCCCAGGCAGACGTCAAGGAAAGCTCGAACCACGTGGGCTACCGCAACGATAAAGTAGACGCGCTGATCGAGCAACTGCGCGTAACCTTGGACGAGGAGAAGCAGGACGAACTCTTCCATCAAATCCACCGCCTCATCTACGCAGATCAGCCCTACACGTTTCTCTTCTCCGAAAAACAGACGGCCGGGATGAACGCCAATATCGAAAACGTCAAGTTCTACCGGGTGCGGCCCTGTCGAGATACGCGCGAGTGGTATCGCAAAACGGCTAAACCAACCGGTCCGTAATAAGATGTCCCGGGAGGGCGAAGCTCCTGCTGAGCCACACAGCCGAGGGCGGCTGTGCTACAAAAAACCGACTATAAATTAAACTAAACGGCACATACTTTGTGGTCCTATATTCTCCGCCGGCTATTATTGATTATCCCCACGCTATTGGGTGTGACGATAATCTCGTTTTGCATTATGCAGATGGCGCCCGGCGATCCTCAGATCAGCCAACTGGGCAGCGCCGGACTTACCGGCAAGTCGAGCCAGACGCGCGAGGCCTACCTCATCCAGAAGCGGGATCTGAAGCTGGATAAGCCGCTGATCCTCAACTTCAACAATTTTCGCGACTATGCCGCCAAGGTCCGCATGGCCGCCTATTTTCTGGGTATCTCGCAGGCGGAAGTCGCCAAAGGGCTCGGCCTGCTGGCCGCTGAAGCGGACAAGCCACCTCGAGAACAAGACCCAAAAGCGGCAAAACGCCTGCAGTTTCTCCGTGGCCTGAAGATCGACGACTTTCAAAAGCGACTGGCCGACCCCCCGCAACGCCTGCGGCTGGCCAAGGCCATCCAGGTTTATGTAAGAACGTTTTGCGAAGACAACGGCATATACGCCGTGCCCGACACGATCGGGATCATCGAGTCCGATGATTCAGACCGGCAAATGAAGATCGGCGCCATCCGCTGCCTCGACCACATGGTCGTGGAGCCGTTTGTTTTCACCTACACACGCAAGCCGTCCGCGTCGCAAACGCCGCTGGTGGTTTCCGCTTGGAAAACATGGTGGAAGGGGGCTGAAGAAACATTCCCACATCTTAGCAAGAACCGCCGCCAGGCCGTGGCCGGGCTGTTCGCGGCCATGGTCGAGGAAAAGTCACGCGCCAAACAAATCGAAATGCTCGACGATTTCCACCGCGACGATATGCGATTCTTCGTCGAGAAACTCTTGGGCCAATCGACGCTGGACGAAAAAGTCGTGGCCGCCGCCACGCTTAAACTTTTCATCAGCCGCCCCTTGCGCATGGACGTGCCCCTGGACGCCCAGAGCGAGTTGGTCCAGCAGGTAAGCGAAAACTGGCTGGCCCATTATCGCGACCGGCAGCCGATCTATCAGCCGGGCATTATCGCGCGGGTGACGTACATTTTTTCCGACACCCAATACGCGCACATGGTCTGGCGGCTGGTGACCTTCAATTTCGGCCGCTCGGCCTTGAAAACCCGGGAGATGGTGAGCGAGAAGATCTGGGACGCCGTGATCGTCTCGGCGCCGTTGATGCTGCTGGCAAACGTTTTCATCTATGTCGTGGCCGTCCCCATCGGCATCGTCTGTGCCGTGAACCGCGGCAAATTGGCCGACCGTCTGATCTCGCTGGTGTTGTTCTTCCTCTATTCGATCCCGCCGTTTGTGGCCGGAATGTTGTTCTTACTGTTCTTCTGCTACGGCGGATACCTGAAGCTGTTCCCCATGCTGGGCCTGCATTCGCCCGGCGCCGACGCCTTCGGCTGGATACACTTCCTGGCCGATTACGCCTGGCACGCCTTTTTGCCGATCACCTGCCTGGCCTTGTTCAGTCTGGCGGGCATGGCCATGTACTCCCGCACCAGCATGCTCGACGTGATCGGACAGGACTACATCCGCACGGCCAGGGCGAAAGGCGTCTCGCGGCACATGGTGGTGCTCAAACACGCCTTCCGAAACGCCCTGATCCCCATCGTCACCCTCTTCTCGGGCTTCCTGCCGGCCATGCTCGGCGGCAGCGTGCTCATCGAAGTAATCTTCGGCATCCCCGGCATGGGCCGCCTGAGCTGGTCGTCGATTGAACAAAAAGATTTCCCCACGTTGATGGCCCTGGTTTACGTACAAGCGATTATCGTAATGCTAAGCATCCTCTTGACCGACTTGCTCTACGTTGTGGTCGACCCGCGAATCAGCTTCGAAAGCGAGGCGAAATAACCGCAATGAAAAGTGAAGCATATCTGGATATCGTCTGGCGACAGTTCAAAAAGAACCGCTTCGCCCTGGTTGCCTTGTGGATGCTGGCGCCGCTGTTCCTGCTGGCAATTTTCGCGCCTTTGATCGCCTCCGACAAGCCCTTCGTTTTCCACGACGGCGAGCAGACGATCTATCCCTGGTTCAACTCCATCTTCCACCCCGAAGAGCCGGTCGATTTCGCCTTCAACATGGCCATGATCGCTTTCCTTCCCTGGGCGGCAGCGGCCCTGGGACTAAACGCCTGGTGCAAACGCCGCGGCATGCCCGGGCGAAGACGCCTGGGATTGGCCTTCGCCCTATACACGCTGCTGATCGCCGTCTCCTGCGCGGTTTTTTCGCAAGACGCCCTCTCACCCGGCAACGCCTATTGGTCGCGGACGTTCACCGAAGAACAGTTCCAAAACCCCGACGATAAATACGGCGTCTATCCGCTCATCCCCTTCGGACCCATCGAACAGGACGTGACGGTCATTTGCAAACCGCCCCTGTACACGAAACCGGCCCAGCAGATGTCCGGTTCCAACGAATCGTTCGTCCACATCCTGGGCACCGATAGCACCGGCCGCGACGTGTTGGTGGAAATGATCTACGGCACGCGAATCTCGCTGACCGTGGGTTTCGTGGCCGTGGGAATCTATATTTCCATCGGCGTGGTGGTGGGGGCGGTGGCCGGATACTTCGGCGGAATGGCCGATATGCTGATATCGCGGGTGATCGAAACCGTCATGCTCTTTCCCGCCTTTTTTCTGATCATGACACTGGTGGCCCTGGTGGGGCCCAGCATATATATCATCATGGTTGTCATCGGGCTGACCCGTTGGGCGCCCACCGCGAGACTGGTTCGCGGCGAGGTGCTCAAGCAACGGGCCATCGACTACGTGGCCGCCGCCCGCGCCCTGGGTACGCCGCACCGCCGCATTATTTTCCGACACATACTGCCCAACGCGCTCTCGCCGGTGATGGTCACGATCCCCTTCGGCGTGGCCGGGGCCATCATCGTCGAAGCCGGCCTCAGCCTGTTGGGATTCGGCGTGCGTCCGCCCACGCCAAGCTGGGGAACGCTGCTGAAACTGGGCAACGAAAATTATCACTACTGGTGGCTGGTGATCGTGCCCTCGGTGGCGATATTTTTTACCGTAACGATATTTAATCTGGTGGGGAGTGGGATGCGGGATGCTATGGATCCTCGGTTGAGGATGTAGGTGGTGGGAGACTTCAGACTTCAGACTTCAGA
>SDBV01009370.1_pt1 | contig 13031 bp, 8 predicted proteins | sample 2277081 | NCBI WGS metagenome assembly SDBV01 (sample SAMN10402039, study PRJNA504765) | marine sediment metagenome | isolation source: marine sediment core GS10_PC15, 223 cmbsf | place: Arctic Ocean: Southern Knipovich Ridge | collected 2010
TGCCGTAACCTGTGCCACGGTGGTCATATTCGGGGAGACCATCTGGGACCCGGTGGCGCTGCTGAGCCGCTTCCCCAGCAAACTGGTGGTGGCCTTCTCGCTGTTCGCCCTCACCGTGGCCACACTCTCCACCAATATCGCCGCCAATGTGGTATCACCGTCCAACGATTTCTCGAACCTGGCGCCGCGTTACATCTCCTTTAAAAGGGGCGGACTGATCACCGGCGTGATCGGTATCCTGATATTCCCCTGGAAGCTTCTCAGCGATTTCAACCAGTACATCTTCACCTGGCTGGTGGGGTACAGCGGCCTGCTGGGCTCCATCGCCGGGGTGATGATCGTCGATTACTACCTGATCCGCCGGGCCCGGCTGCAAACCGATGATCTATACCTGCGGGACGGAGAGTATTCATTCGGCGGCAGCGGTTTCAACTGGCGGGCACTGGTGGCCGTCGGCCTGGGCATCTCCCTCAACGTGCCCGGTTTCCTGGCCCAGGCTTCGGGCGGGTCTATCGCCGTGCCGCCCTTTTTCAGCGGCCTGTATGATTACGCCTGGTTCGTCAGTCTGCTGGTGGCCGGACTGACCCACTTCGCCCTGAATCGTCTGTTTCCCGCGGACTAGGTAGATTAAATTATGCTGGCTATGATTGGGAGCACGTCATGTCACTACTGGTAAAAAACGGACGCATCATTACTGCGGTGGACGACTACCGGGCCGATATTTTTGTAGAGCGGGATACTATCTCGCTCATCGGCCGCGACCTAAAGGTAGAAGCCGATCAGGTGATAGATGCCAAAGGCAGGTATGTTTTCCCGGGGGGCATCGATCCCCACACCCATATGGACATGCCATTCGGGGGCACGGTGACCGCGGACAACTTTGAGACCGGGACGCGGGCGGCGGCCCACGGCGGGACCACCACCTTAATAGATTTCGCCATCCAGACCAAGGGCCAATCCGCCCTGGCAGGGATGGACACCTGGCATAAGAAGGCCGAGGGAAACACGGCCATCGACTACGGCTTCCATATGATCATCACCGATGTGGAGGATGGCCGCCTCGATGAATTGCGCACTCTGGCCGACGAGGGAATCACCTCTTATAAACTGTTTACGGCCTATCCCGGCGTGCTCTACGTGGACGACGGCACCCTTTACCGGGTCATGCGCCGGGCTGGTGAGGACGGCGCTCTGATCTGCATGCACGCCGAGAACGGTATAGTTATCGATGAGCTCGTGAAGCGGGCATTGGCCGAGGGCAAGACCGAGCCCAAATGGCACGCCCTGACCAGGCCCACGCTGATGGAGGCCGAGGCGGTTCACCGGGTCATGGCCATCGCCCAACAGGCCGAGGCCCCCGTGTATATCGTCCACCTTTCATCTGCGGAGGCCCTGGAACAGTTGGTGATGGCCCGCAATCGCGGTGTCCGGGCCTTCGCCGAAACCTGTCCCCAGTACCTGTTCCTGGACCATTCCCACTACGAGCAGGAAGGGTTCGAGGGGGCCAAGTATGTCATGTCGCCGCCGCTGAGAGAGAAATGGAATCAGGAAGTGCTCTGGCGCGGGTTGCAGTTTGGTGACCTGCAGGCCGTCTCCACCGACCACTGCTCGTTCCGCTTCAAGGACCAGAAAACTCTGGGGAAGGACGATTTCACCAAGATCCCCAACGGTGGGCCGGGCGTGGAGAACCGCCTTGCTCTGGTTTACACGGGTGGTGTGGGCCAGGGGCGGATCAGTCTTAACAGGTTTGTCGAGTTGACCTCCACCGCCGCCGCGAAACTGTTCGGGCTGTTCCCGAAAAAAGGGACCATCGCCCCGGGCAGCGACGCCGACCTGGTGATCTTCAACCCCCGGCGCAAGGAAACCATCAGTGTGGACAACCCGGTCACCCACCACATGAACGTGGATTACAGCGCCTACGAGGGTTTTGCAGTGCAAGGGTTCCCGGAGACCGTCGTTTCCCGGGGGAAAATAATCGTCAAGGATTGCGAATACGTTGGTAAAAAAGGGGACGGCCAATACTTAAAGCGGGGCTACTTTTCGGGGCTGGATTAGCCCGCTGGCGGCTGATCCGCTCCGATGGCCGGAGCCACTATTCAGGGAGTAATCGATGCCTAGAATTGTCAAATCGGGCCTGATACAGATGAGCGTGCCACTGTCGGAAGGGGAGGGCACCATTGAGCAGATCAAAGCAGCCATGATCAAAAAGCATATCCCCTTTATTGAGGAGGCCGCCAATAAAGGAGTGCAAATACTGTGTCTCCAGGAGATATTCAGTACACCCTATTTTTGCCCCGGCCAGGACAGTGATTGGTATGCCTCGGCCGAACCGATCCCGGGGCCGACGGTGGAGCGCATGCAGGAGCTGGCCCGTAAACATCAGATGGTGATGATCGTGCCCATCTACGAGAAGGAGCAGCCGGGGGTGCTGTATAATACGGCCGCGGTCATCGACGCCGACGGCACCCTGCTGGGCAAATACCGCAAACATCACATTCCCCATACCTCAGGCTTCTGGGAGAAGTTCTTCTTCCGTCCGGGGAACCTGGGCTATCCCGTGTTTGAGACCCGCTACGCCAAGGTGGGTGTTTATATCTGCTACGATCGCCATTTCCCCGAGGGCGCCCGGGCGCTGGGTCTCAACGGGGCCGAAATCGTGTATAATCCCTCGGCTACGGTAGCGGGGTTATCCCAATACCTCTGGAAGTTGGAGCAGCCGGCCCACGCCGTGGCCAACGGCTACTTCATGGGGTGCATCAACCGGGTGGGGACCGAAAAGCCCTGGGACCTGGGCAAATTCTACGGCAGTTCTTATTTCGTCGATCCCAGGGGGCAATTCCTGGCCACCGCTTCGGAGGACCAGGATGAACTATTGATAGCCCAGCTCGATCTGGATATGATCGATGAGGTCCGATCGGTCTGGCAGTTCTACCGGGATCGCCGGCCCGAGTCCTATGGGCCGCTGACAGCGCCATGATCCCTGCACGTACAGTTGACCTACAGGAGTATATGGATGAATAGCGAAGCCGTTCGCCAGAAGCACCGTAAGTACCTTTTCCCGGCCGTCAAGAATTACTACCGGGAGCCGGTGGTGATCGTGGAGGGCCGGGGCGCCCGCGTCACCGACTTAGATGGCCACACCTATCTCGATTTCTTCGGCGGTATCCTGACTGTATCGGTGGGCCACGCCAATCAGGATGTGAACCGGGCGGTGACGGCCCAGATGGGCAAGCTGAATCACATATCCACTCTTTATCCAACCCTGCCGATTGTGGAACTGGCCGAGAAGCTGGCGAAACTGACGCCCGGTAAACTGGAAAAGTGCTTTTTCACCGCCTCGGGCACCGAAGCCGACGAGACCGCCGTCATGATGGCCCAGATCTACACCGGCAACCCGGAGCTGATCGCCCTGCGCCACGGCTATGCAGGCCGGTCGCTGCTGGCCCAATCGTTGACCGCCCATAGCGCCTGGCGGGCCATGTCCACCCAGGTGCCGGCCATTAAGCACGCTTTGGCTCCCTACTGCTACCGGTGCCCTTTGAGGCAGACCTATCCCGGTTGCGGCCTGGCCTGCGCGAGGGACGTAGAGGAATTGATCCAGACCACCACTACCGGCCAGGTGGCGGGCGTGCTGGTGGAGCCGATTCAGGGGGTGGGCGGTTTCATTACTCCCCCCAAAGAGTATTTTGAGATCGTGGCTGAGATCGTTCGCAAATATGGCGGCATCTTCATCTCCGACGAGGTCCAGACCGGTTTCGGGCGGACGGGTAAGCTGTGGGGTATCGAGCAATATGGTGTGGAGCCCGATATGATCACCGTTGCCAAGGGGATTGCCAACGGCCTGCCTCTGGGGGCGGTAATCACGACGACGGAGATCGCCGATTCGCTGACCAAGAACTCCATCTCCACTTTCGGTGGTAACCCGCTGAGCTGCGCCGCTGCCAACGCCACTATCGACGTGATCCTGCGGGACAAACTGGCGGATAATGCCCGGGCCATGGGTGCCATTCTGCGGGAGGGCCTGGTTCGCCTCCAGGAGAAGTATCCCCAGGTGATCGGCGAGGTGCGGGGGATGGGGCTCATGCAGGCCATCGAGCTGGTGGTGGATGAGACGGCTGGGGACCGCACCCCGAATCCCGAAGCCGCGAACCAGCTAATGGAAGAGACTAAGGCGCGGGGGCTACTGCTGGGCCGGGGGGGACTGCACGGAAACACCATGCGGATTGCGCCAGCGCTAAATATTACCAAGGACGAGGTGCAGGAAGCCGTCGGCATCCTGGGTGAGTCATTCGCGGCTATGAAAGTCTGAGGTGGTGGTGTTAACTACCTCGAGGAATGCCCATGAGTGTTGAGCAGCCAGGCTGGAAATCGTTGCCGGACGATCGGGCGGAATTGCAGTTTTCCGACGCCAAGCCGGCCTACAGTGCCTCCGAAGCGGTCATCGAGGCCAACCGCTGTCTGTTTTGCTACGACGCGCCCTGCATCAAGGCCTGTCCCGCCGGCATCGACATTCCGGCCTTCATCAAGAAGATCGCCACCGGTAATATCCGGGGCAGTGCCAGGGCTATTTTCAAAGCCAACATGCTGGGCGCCTCCACCGCTCGGGTCTGCCCCGTGGATGTGCTCTGCGTGGGGGCCTGTGTCCTTAACGACCTCAATCATCAACCGATCCGGATCGGGCGATTGCAGCGTTATGCCACGGCTGAAGCGTTGGCAGCGGAGCGTCGTGCCGGCTGGGAATTATTCACCCCCCAGGCGGCCAACGGCAAGCGGGTCGCGCTGGTGGGCGCCGGGCCGGCTTCCATGGCCTGTGCCGCCTACCTGGTCCTGGAGGGTGTCACCCCGGTGATCTATGAAAAGGACGACCGGCCCGGGGGCCTCAACACCACCGGTGTAGCTCCTTACAAAATGCAATCCGAAGCTGCCTTGGCCGAAGCTCAATGGCTGCTGAGGAATGGCGTGCAGCTTAAAACCGGCGCCCGGATCGGCCAGGATATTGAACTTGAGCAGTTGATCAATGAGTATGACGCAGTATTTCTCGGTGTGGGATTGGGCACCGACAAACCGTTGGGCATTCCGGGCGAAGATGGCCCGGGGGTGTGGGGCGCCACCGGCCTGATCAGGAAAATCAAGAATGACCCGGCCTTCGAGCTTCCCGATGACCTCCGGGCGGTGGTTGTGATTGGTGGCGGTAACACGGCCATCGACATAGCCCGCGAACTGGCCATGCTGGGGGTCCCGGATGTGAAGATACTCTATCGCCGCACGGTAGGGGTGATGCCCGGCTATGGTCACGAGCTTGAGGGTGCCCGGAAGTATGGTGTGCGTCTGATAGAACGCCTGACTCCTACTGAGGTGATCAGGGAGGGCGGCAAGGTCAAGGCCTTCAGGGTGACCTCCACTGAATCGGGGGCTACTACCGATTACCCCTGCGACTGGGTAGTGGTGGCCATCGGCCAGGAAAAACATGCCGTTCATATCTCTGATGAAATCGAATTCGATGATAAGGGCCGGCTGATAGTGGATCCCCACACCCGGCGCACCGGCCATCCTAAAGTGTATGCCGGCGGCGATTGTATCAACGGGGGTAAGGAAGTAGTCAATGCCGCCGCCGACGGCCGTGAGGCGGCCTTCGCCATGTTGCGAAGTTGGGACCTGACGCCCGGGCAGTGAAAGCATTTCGACACCATGGCTAACGGACCTGGTAGGATAATAAGAGGCAGGTAATGGCGGATCTATCCATCGACATGTGTGGCATCAAGAGCCCCAACCCATTCTGGCTGGCGTCCGGGCCACCCTCCAATAGTGGCGAGCAGGTGATGCGGGCCTTCGACGCCGGCTGGGGAGGCGCGGTCTGGAAAACCCTGGGTGAACCGATCGTCAACGTATCATCAAGGCTGGGCGCCGTCGATTATTACGGCACCAGGATCATGGGACTGAACAATATCGAGCTGATCACCGACCGGCCGTTGGAAACGAATCTCAAGGAAATCTATGCCGTCAAGAAGCGCTACCCCGATCATGCCGTGGTCGCCTCGCTGATGGTGGAGACCAAGGAGCAGTGGCGCGATATCATCAAGCGCTCGGAAGACGCCGGGGCCGACGGCCTGGAACTGAACTTCGGGTGCCCCCACGGCATGTGCGAACGCGGTATGGGCAGCGCAGTCGGCCAGGAACCGCGGGTACTTGCGGAAATCACATCCTGGGTCAAGGAATATGCCCGGGTGCCGGTACTGGTGAAGCTGACCCCCAACGTGGGCGACATCCTGGTTCCCGGGGTGGCTGCCGTGGAAGGTGGCGCTGACGGCCTCTCCCTGATCAACACCATTAAATCGATCATCGGTGTGAACCTCGACAGCTTGGTTCCCATGCCGACAGTTGGCTCCCAGAGCACTCAGGGCGGCTATTGCGGACCGGCCGTGAAGCCCATCGCCCTGCACATGGTGGGGGCCCTGGCCCGCGATCCCCGGGTCACCATCCCCATTTCCGGTATCGGTGGTATCGCCGACTGGCGCGATGCGGCCGAGTTTTTAGCCCTGGGGGCCACCAGCGTGCAGGTGTGCACAGCGGTGATGCACGGTGGCTACCGCATCGTGGAAGACATGATCGAAGGCTTGAACTACTACCTGGAGGCCGGGGGCCTGACCTCGGTCACTGAATTGGTCGGTAAGGCGCTACCGGGTTTTACGGAATGGGGTGACCTGGATCTCAATTACAACGTGATCGCCAAAATCGATTCGGAAATTTGCATCGGCTGCCAACTGTGTTATATCGCCTGCCTGGACGGCGCTCACCAGTGTATCCATACCAACCAGGGTCCTTGTAGTGCCTTTCATGGCGAGTCCGACCACGGTCAAAACCCCAGGGTGGAGGTCCAACCTGCGATCAACCATCAAGCCGAAGATGTGGACGATTCCCAAGTGCCGTTCGTCGATGAGCGGGAGTGCATCGGCTGCAACTTGTGCAGCCTGGTGTGCCCGGTGCCAGGGTGCATTACCATGGAGGAAGTGCCCACCACGGCCGGCAAGGAATCCTGGAACGACCGGCTCGCTAAAGGGGCTGTATAGCCCCACCCCGAAACGCCACAAAGGTGGCATTTTCCAAAGCGAGAATCATCCCTCGCCACCGCGGCTAGGGGCACGGTTCATTTAGCTGTTTACAGTGAATGTTTCAGGTGTTACATTTAACGAGGGTCAAATGGTCCTAAAACTACTTTTACTCATATGTTTAAGAACTGTAATGCGTTGTCGGGGAGGTTGTAATGAACCGATTCAAGTGCTTCCAACTAGTTCTTCTCTCCATGATCCTGTCAACCACCAGCCTGCTGGCTCAGGGGGTTACTAAGGGCGGTATTAACGGTTTCGTCTACAGCGAAGCGGGTGAACCGCTGGTCGGGACAAATGTGGTGGCCGTGCACGAGCCGAGCGGAACCCAGTACGGAGCCGTAGTTCGGACGGGAGGGGCTTTCAACATACTTAACATGAAAGTAGGTGGACCTTATTCGATTACCGCCTCTTTCATCGGCTATCAGGCCCAAACCGAAGAGGATGTTTATATAAACTTGGGAGCCTCGTTCCGGATCACCTTCACCCTGCCCGTTGAGGCCATTGAGCTGGCTGAAATAGAAGTGGTGGCCGAAAGGGATGAAGTGCTCAACAGCAGTCGAACCGGCGCTGCAACGTATATAAGCCCTGCCCAGGTAGCGCAGATGCCTTCCATTAAACGGAGTGTCAGGGACCTGACCCGCATGGATCCCCGCAGCGACGGCAATTTCAGTTTCGGCGGCCGCAACTGGCTCTATAACAATATTTCCCTGGACGGTTCCTATTTCAACAATTCCTTCGGCCTGGATGATCCGGCGGTCGGTGGACAGACCAATGCTGAGCCGGTGCCCTTCGACGCCGTGGAGCAGGTCCAGGTGTCAATTGCTCCCTTTGACGTCCGTGAAGGTGGTTTCACCGGGGCGGGGATCAATACCGTCACCAAGAGCGGAACCAATCAATTCCGGGGATCGGTATACAGTTTCATGAGAAATGAAGCCCTGATCGGGAATCAAGTCAGTGGCGATGAAGTCATTGCCGACCCCAGTCTGTCGTTCAATCAGTCGGGATTTACCTTCAGCGGGCCCATCATACAGAACAAGCTCTTTTTCTTCGTCAATGCCGAGATCGAGGGTCGCGATGACCCGGGGTCGAATTTCGTCGCCGATGAGAATGGCGACGTCGTCTTTGGTGAATCTCGGGTCAGCGCTGCGACCATGGATTTGATCAGCGAGCGCATGATGGATGGCTACAATTATGACACCGGACCCTACCAGGACTTTGTCCATGAAACCGCCAACAACAAACTCCTGGCAAAGCTGGATTGGAACATCAATAACAATCACAACCTGACTTTCCGGTACAACAGGCTGGATGCTAGTCGGGACCTGCCGCCCCACGGATTCGTGCTGAGCTTCAACAACACCGGCCGTGGTCCCAACTCCAGCAGCCTGCCCTTTAAAAACTCAGGCTATACCATCAACAACAAGCTGAGTTCCTATGCTCTGGAGGTGAACAGCGTATTTGGTGGTCAGATGGCTAACCGGTTCTTCTTCAGTTATAACCGCTTCCGCGATTGGCGGGAACCCTTCAGCGAGGACTTCCCCACTATTGAAATTGGAGAAGCCGGGGTCACCTACACGACAGTCGGACATGAGCCGTTCTCGATCCATAACATCCTGGATCAGGACGTATTCCAGATTACCAATAACTTCAGTTACTTTACCGGTAAACATGCTCTGACGGCGGGATTCAACTACGAACGTTTCTCGTTCTTCAATTCCTTCAACATCTTCCGCCATGGCCTGTTCATGCTGGATGCCTCCTGGGCCGGTTTCCTGGGTGGAACGACATTCTCAACCCTGGATGAATTCTTCGCCGCTACCCAAGACCCGGACAGTGCCAGCTTCTATGACTTCCGAGGGGTGATCGGCAGTGGTCCGTTCAAGGGCGAGGATATAGAAGTGGGGCAGATTTCAGTCTATGCCCAGGATGAGTTCATGTTGAATGAGAAGCTGAACATCATTGCCGGCTTACGGATAGATATTCCGCAGTACATTACCGAACCGGAGGCTAATCCATTTTCATCGGGACTGACACTGTTGGATGAGAATGATGACCCCGAGACGGTAAAACAAGATGAGTTCCCGGAGTCTAACCTCCTGTTCTCCCCGCGGGTGGGTTTCAATTATGATGTCAGGGGTGATCGATCCCTACAGTTGAGAGGCGGGAGCGGCATTTTTACCGGTCGCCTGCCTTTCGTATGGATTGGAAACGTGATCTCCAATCCCGGAAACAATCCTAATCTGTATGCCCCCGGTGGGGAAATCAGTGCGGATATAAATGTGACCGACGATGGCAAGGATCGTTTTTACGAAGGAAAGTCGATCCTGCAGCAGTCCTTCGACCTGAACGGCATGGCCTCCGATTTCAAATGGCCTCAGGTCTGGACTACCAACCTGGCGGTCGACACCGAACTACCTTGGGCCCTGCTGGGTACCTTCGAAATGGTTTACGGCAAGGACATTAACGCGATTTACATGCGGAATGCCGATCTGGTGACACCGGCCCGTACCTTGGCAGATGGGAGGCCGTACTTCGGCGGGGTGGGCGCCAATGAGCTCAATGAATTCTACCCGGGCTCCGGTGAAGGTGTATACGTGATCGATAACACCGACGAAGGTTATAGCCTGACATTAACGGGCCAGCTGCGCAAAACATTCGTAAACAGGCTCCAGACCAGTCTGGCCTACACCTTCCTGGATGCCCGCAACAATCTCAGATCCACCGAGATTGCCAGCGTTTTGTGGCAGAGTCAACCGGTACAGGGAGATCCCAACAAGCCGCAACTCAGCTACTCTGAATTCGGCAACCGTCATCGCATAATTGCCTCGGCCAATTATCGTCATGAATGGTCCCGGAGTATGGCCACCAGCCTGGGCCTGTTCTTTGAATTGGCGGAAGGCAACCGATACGTCTACAATGGTGGAAACCGGTACTCGTACATCTATTCCGGTGATGTCAACGGTGACAGCCAGGGCGGGAACGACCTGATCTACATCCCCAAAGATCAGAATGACATCAACCTGGCTGATGCGGGTGATTGGGCGGCCCTGGATGCATTCATAGAGCAGGACGATTATCTCAGTGAGCACCGGGGCGAGATTGCTGAGAGGTTCGCCGCATCGAATCCCTGGTTCAGCAATATCGACCTCAGGATTCTCCAGGATTACAGCCTTGATGTGGGAGGCCGCGACCACACCGTCCAGCTGAGCCTGGATGTACTGAATGTTGCTAACCTGCTGAGTTCCAACCTGGGTGTTCGGCAAGTGGCCAACCCGGCGGCGTTATCACCGCTGAAGCTCACCGGCTGGACCACTGATGCCGCGCCCGAGCCGATCTTTGACTTCACCGGTCCGGCAGACACGTTCATAGATGACCCTGGCGAATACTCGCGCTGGCAGATACAGCTCGGTTTGAGGTACTACTTCTAGCGGCTGTCTACAAACCAGAATGATACAGGCCGGTGCTTGGAATCCAGGCGCCGGCCTGCTTGTTTATGAGGGCGGGCGAAAGGCTGCCTCAAGCGCTCATTCGCACTATCGGTAAAACCTGCTTCAGCGATTAATGGGCTGGGATTTGATGGCCTAAGTGTCAACTGCACTCGTCAGGACCTGCCGAAGCCTTGCCGAAGGGCTGGATCACAACAGACAACGGACCAGTACTGCCAACTGCCGTCCCGCTTCCATCGCCAGTGGCGACTTCTTCGGGGCAGGTTGCCGCCGCCATTACTCCAACTCCCACGGCGGTTCAATTTCCAGTCGGAAAAATTTTCCTATTGGCCGGGCATGGCACTAATTTGTTAAAGGATGAATCTGCTGGGCCGTACCGGTTGAGACGATCTATTGCCCACCCCTGGGATTCGCTCCGCTTGAACCACTGGCGTTGAATGGAGGCGCATTTGATGACAGCTACCAGAACACTTGGCCGTGACATGGTCCACCGCTGGGAGGAGAACCCGATCATCAGCATCGAGGATCTTTCATTTCCCAGTGCCGATATCTGCAATGCCGGGGCGATAAAGCTCGGGGATGAGTTTATCCTGCTTCCCACTATCCAGAGCCTGGAAGGCAAGTACGCTATTTACCTGGCCCGCAGCAACGACGGGTACCAGTTTAAGGTAGACGACCGCCCGGTGCTGGCCCCGTCGGAAGATGAGGGGGATTCGTGCTATGACGAACTGGGGGTACTGGATGCCCGGATCACCCCGCTGGAAGGTCAGTTCTACGTGGCTTACGATGCCCTGGGCCGCTACGGCTATCGACTGGCCCTGGCCAGGACCGCCGATTTCATCACATTCGAAAAACTGGGATTCATTTCCGAGCCGGCCACGAAGGGAGGCATGCTTTTCCCCAAGAGGATCAAAGGGCGCTATGCCCGGCTGGAACGGCCCTGGGAGGGTGGCAGTATCTGGATCTCCTATTCCGATGACTTGCGCTATTGGGGCGCTTCGGAGGTCGTCCTGACCCCGCGGGGTGGATACTGGGACTGCGACCGGCTGGGCTTAGCTGTGCCGCCCCTCCGCCTGACGGAAGGCTGGCTGGTAATCTACTACGGCGTCAAACAGACTTCGGCGGGACCGTTGTTCCGATTGGGAGCGGCCCTCCTCGATGAGCGCGACCCGGCCGTGGTCATAGGCCGCACCGGCGCGTCGATCCTCTCACCCCGTGAAACCTACGAACGGATCGGCGATCTACCCAACCTGGTGTTTTCCTGTGGAGCTATCGTGGAAGACGACGGAACGCTGAGACTGTACTACGGCGCTTCAAATTCCTGCATAGCTGTTGGGACTGTCGAAATCGATCGGATCGTGGCCGCCTGTCTTAAGTGGGGGCAAGAGCTATGAATACTCAGTTCGGCGGCCGGGATATGTTGCACCGCTTTAAGGACAACCCCATTCTTTCCCTGGCGGATATGCCCTTTCCCTGCAACACGGTGTTCAACGGCACCACCGTTAAACATAACGGGGAATACCTGCTTCTGCTCAGGGTGGAGGGCCAGCGGGGATACTCCTTTTTCGCCCTGGCCCGCAGTGCGGACGGCTATCGTTTCACGGTGGATAAGGAACCTGCCATGCTGCCGGCGGAGAGCGGCCCGTTTGCCAAATATGAGACCCGGGGCATCGAGGATCCACGGGCCACGTTTATCGATGGCGCCTATCATATTCTTTACACCGCCGTTTCGGAGTTCGGGTACCGTATTGCCCTGGCCCGGACGGAGGACTTCCGGAACTTTGAACGGGTGGCCATGGTGTCGGAGCCCGGCAATAAAGACGGTGTGCTGTTCCCGGAGAAAATCGACGGCCGCTATGCCCGCTTGGACCGGCCCCTGGGGCTGGGGATAGGCCGTATCTGGCTGTCCTGGTCCCCTGATTTAAAGAGCTGGGGGGAGTCGGAAGTGGTCTTCTCTCCACGGCGTGGATACTGGGATTCCTTTCGCATCGGGGCTTCAATCCCTCCAATCCGGACGAAATATGGCTGGCTGGAGATATATCACGGCATGAAAATGACTTCGGCGGGACCCATTTACCGCGCCGGAACCGCGATGCTGGACTTAAAGGACCCTTCCCGGTTGATTGCGCGCTGCGACATCCCGATCTTATCACCTCGGGAAGAATACGAGCGGGTAGGGGATGTAGGTAACGTAGTATTTCCTTGTGGAGCGATTGTGGAACCTGACGGGGAGATAAAGATTTATTATGGTGCGGCGGATACCTGTATCGGCGTTGCAACAGCCCGGTTCGAGGACCTGGTTTCCTGCGACCTGAATAGTAACCAAATGTAGCCCAACAATAATAACCAGGACCGGATTCATGGAGCAAAACAGCAAAACTACCTCAAGTCCCAACCGGGAGCCGAGTTCCATTTCACGGGTAGCGCTGGTCGGTAATTACTTGCCTGCCAAATGCGGTATCGCCACGTTCACCACCGA
>SDBV01009371.1_pt1 | contig 13029 bp, 7 predicted proteins | sample 2277081 | NCBI WGS metagenome assembly SDBV01 (sample SAMN10402039, study PRJNA504765) | marine sediment metagenome | isolation source: marine sediment core GS10_PC15, 223 cmbsf | place: Arctic Ocean: Southern Knipovich Ridge | collected 2010
AGGTCAAGGTTTTAAAGCTGCTGGAAACACAGAGAAATGCAATGTTTATGTATACAAGCTGCGGCTGGTTCTTTGATGAAGTCTCCGGTATCGAAACCATACAGATAATACAATATGCTTCAAAGGCGATTCAATATGCCGAAGAAATAAACGGCTCAGCATTAGAAGCAGAATTTTCCAGGCACCTGAGTGAAACACCCAGCAACATATACAATAATGCAAAAGAACCATATGAAATGTACGTTAAGTCCGCTAAAACAGACCTCCTGCGTGTCGGTGCACACTACAGCATTTCTTCCATCTTTCAGGAATATCCTGAAAAGACAACAATATTCTGTTATACCGCAAACAGTGAAATATACAACAAGCTGGAAGCAGGAAAGCTTAAACTTGCCATAGGGAAAGCGGATATCATCTCTAATATAACCTGGGAAGGGAAAACCATCAGCTTTGCCGTACTGCACCTTGGAGACCATAATATAAATGCAGGGGTCAGAAGCTTTTCCGGAGAAGAGGACTTCTCTGCCATGGAGTCCGAGATCATAGAGTCCTTTGAAAAAGGCGACGTACCCGAAGTCATAAGGCTCATGGGAAAACACTTTGACGATGACATTTACTCACTCTGGCATCTCTTTAAAGATGAGCAGAGAAAGGTCCTGGACCAGATACTTCAACTGACTTATGAAGGGGTAGAATCTTCATACAGACAGATTTACGAAAACAATTCCGCCATAATGAATTTTTACCACAGCCTGCAGCGGCGGCTGCCCAGGCCTTTTCTGTCTGCAGCAGAATATATAATAAATACGGATTTCAAAAAAAGCTTTGAGAACGGTCTGGAAGTCGAAAAACTCAAGAGACTGATTGAAGAAACCAAAAGATGGTCTATCAAGCTTGACACAACCACAATAGGATTTACTGCCAGCACATGGGTAACCTCTATAATGGAAAAACTGAACGAAGATCCGGAAGACCTGGAACTCATAGAAAAGCTTGATGATGCCCTTGAGGCATTAACGCCGCTGCATTTTTCACTGGACCTCTGGAAGGCGCAAAACATCTATTTTTCAATCGGGAGGAATTTTTTCAAAACAATGAAAAAGAAGGCGGCAAAGAAGGATGACATTGCCGTCCATTGGATAGACCGTTTCCTTAAACTTGGAAATCATCTTCATGTGAAGATATAAACAAATGATTACACAGATTAGAAGACATTGATTACACAGATCGAAATATCAGACATGGGGGAGATTTGAAAAGAGGCAGTGGAATACTCCTGCATTTAACGTCCGTACCTTCACCATACGGTATTGGAGACATGGGCGATAATGCATACAAATTTGCTGATTTTCTTGCAGAGTCAAACCAGAAGTACTGGCAGATACTTCCTTTGAACATTACCTGCCCTGCATACGGCAACTCCCCGTACAGCAGTTTTTCGGCTTTTGCCGGCAATCATCTTTTAATAAGCCCGGACCAGATGGTCAATCACGGAATTTTATCGGCATCAGACATTAAAGATGTCCCCGCATTTCCTACCGGCAAAGTTGACTATGCAAAAGTTATAACATTCAAAAATGCCCTGTTTACTATAGCGTATGAAAAAAACAGGGCCAAATTACATAATCATAAAGAGTTCCAGCGGTTCTGTGATGAAAACTCTGTCTGGCTTGATGATTACAGCCTCTTTATTTCAATAAAAAATCATCTGGACGGAATAATATGGAGTGAATGGCCTGGGGATTTGAGAGACAGGAAAAAAAGCGCCCTCGCAAAATATTCAGACAAATTGAAAGACGGTATATTGAAGGAAAAATTTCTCCAATACGTCTTTTTCAGTCAATGGTCACAATTAATGAGTTACTGTGACAGTAAAAGTATAAAGATATTCGGAGATATTCCGATTTATGTCAACTACGACAGTTCCGATGTATGGGCAAACAATGCAATATTCAGCCTGGATAAAGAAAAAAAACCTGTTTTTGTCGCGGGTGTCCCTCCCGACTATTTCAGCTCCACCGGTCAGCTATGGGGACATCCTGTTTACAACTGGGATGTCCTGAAGAAATCCGGATACTCATGGTGGATACAGCGCATAGAACACAACCTCAAGCTTTTCCATATGTTCAGACTTGACCACTTCAGGGGATTTGTCGGTTACTGGGAAGTACACTCAAGCGAAAAAACAGCCATAAACGGCAAGTGGGTAAAAGCGCCTGCCAAAGATTTTTTCACTACCCTTCAAAAACACTTCCCTGATATTTCGATCATTGCCGAAGATCTGGGGGTCATTACTCCGGATGTTAAGGAAATCATGAAACGTTTCAGTTTCCCCGGCATGAAGGTGCTCCTTTTTGCTTTTGGAAATGACCTCCCGACCAATCCCTACGCCCCGCACAACCAGATAAAAAATTGTGTGGTTTACACCGGAACGCACGACAACAATACCATCAAGGGATGGTTCCGTAAGGAATTAAATCCCGAAGACAAGAAAAGAATTTCCGAATACATAGGCCGGGACATTACAGAAAAGACCGTCCACCGTGAGATCATCAGGCTTGCCATGATGTCTGTTGCAGACATAGTCATCATTCCCATGCAGGACATTCTGGGCCTTGGAGAAAAGGAGAGAATGAATCTTCCCGCCAGCCCCAGCGGAAACTGGGAATGGAGGCTTACCCCTGATCAATTATCTTCTTCACTGGTCAGGGAATTAACTGAAATGACCAGAATTTACGGCAGAAATAGTAAAAAATAGTCTAAAAATCATTGATTTCATCAATCAGCGCCCTTAACCTCCCAAAATCAGTAAGGTTAAAATCCACTACCAGGCGGTCCAGATCATTAATTTCCGGCTCGTCATCCTCCTTGGGCAAAGGCCCGGAAAGGTGAATACTGCCGTCCGGCTGGAGGATATCGGAAAAGTCCTTATTAAGTTTCTCAATACAGGCTGAGTCCAGGGGAGATGTAAGCCTTATCACCAGTTTTTTATCTATATACCGCATGCTGTGATAGCGGCTGTAAAAGTGGTTAATTCTCTCGATGGCCTCATCAACAGAATGGACAGATTCGAACAGTTCAAAGTCGCCATCACTGATATAACCCGGTTCCAGAAGTTCCTCTTTAAAAAAATGGATACACCGGTCCCAGTATGTTCCATCCGGTTCTTCTATAAGCAGCAGCGGAAGAGGCAGGTTCTTACCGTTCTGCAAGAGTGTGAGGGTCTCCATTGCCTCATCAAGGGTGCCGAATCCTCCCGGGAAAAGTGCAACTGCATCAGCTTCCTTAAGGAAGGCCACTTTTCTGTTAAAAAAATATTTATACGTAATAAGCCGGGGGTTCCCGATAAGCACAGGATTTGGTTTCTGTTCAAACGGCAGCAAAATGTTGACCCCGAACGAATGTTCAGGGCCGGCACCCTCATTAGCCGCCTGCATAATTCCTGCTCCGCCCCCGGTTATGACCATGTATCCCGCATCCGCCAGTTTCTTTCCGAAAAGCCGGGCCATCTGATATATAGGTTCATCAGGCTGGGTGCGTGCAGAACCGAAAACAGTAATTTTGCGTACGTTACGATAAGGGCCGAAGATCTTCCCGGTAAACCGCATCTCCTTCATCGTGGTATTCATTAGTTTCAGGTCCGCCCTGTTCTGCTTTTCCTGGCCGGCCTTAAGGGCAGCAATGATCATTTCGCGCATCAGATCCGGCTCTTCAATCCCATCGACCATTTCAATCAGACGGTCAATTGCCTCGTCAACAGAATTATTGGTCCTTCTAAAATGAAGCTCTGTCATAGATTTCTTTTTCATTAAGTGTCTATACAGCATATGTTAACAGTTTAATAAGCAAGTGCGGAAGTATAACTTCTATATTATCGGACATATCACGCAATTCTTGAGAAATTTTTCGGTATCCCGGCTGCTTAGGACCGGGGGGGGGGGGTCTTACCTGATTCTGTAGGGGCGGGGAGACCCCGCCCCTACATCGTACATTGGGACAATCAAAAATAATAAATGCCGGAAAAAATTTTCGCTTACGGAAAATAATTCCTTCATAGTTAATGTTAATACAATGTCGCCGACTATAAGTAACATCTTATAATATAAGGTTTTTGTTTACTGCATGGGCACCTCTTCTTTCAGGCACAGCAATTGCTAATTAATACCCAGTTTATGTCTGTGTTCAAAAATATTAAGGAGAAACAATGAACATTTTTTTAAGTGCTTTCCTTGTAATTAGTTCCCTATTATTTGTCTTCACTATCTTCAACGGTATTGGAATATCAATGATCTTTAACCTTGATGCCTTTTTAATAGTCATCGGTGGGACCACCATCGCAATGTTTCTGGGATTCCCTGTAAACAGAATCCGCATAACAGTAAATGAAATAGTCGATGCATTTTCAATACAAAGGAGCAGGAATTCTGTCATAGAAGATATCCTTGTTGTCTCAAGGATGTACGGGAAAACAAACATAAGGACCCTGGAAAACAGGATTAAATATTTTGATGACAGTTTCCTGAAAATGGGGGCAAACCTGCTTATAAATGACCACAGCGGAAAAGAGCTGAAAAATATCATGGAGAGAGAAATGATGCTGAGATTAATAAATTTCAATTTCAGCCAGAATGTGCTGAGGACAGTTGCGCGGCTTGCACCGGCATTCGGGCTTGCGGGTACGGTAATCAGTTTGATCAAGATGTTTAAACACCTTGTGTCCATTGAGGCGATCACACCTATGATGGCCGTGGCCCTGATGTCCACGTTCTACGGGATTATTATAGCCAACCTTTTCATGCTGCCTCTATGTGCAAAGCTCAGGGAAAAGGCCATTGAATCCGAGTCGATCATGACCATTACCATTGAGGGAATACTTTTAATACGCAATAATGAGCACCCCCTGAAAATAGAAGAAAAAATAAAGGAATACAAAGAGATTGACGATGCATACCTGCCGGCAGCAAATAATCCGCTGGTGGCCAATAAAGGAGCTGTCTGATATCAAAAAACGGGGTACTGGAGGAACGATTAATTGGCAATGGACTGCTTTTTGGTTTTTCCCGTCTCTCCAGTACCCCAACTATCGAATGCTCCAATCCATATCAAAAAGGAAGCGCTTAACATGATAAGTAATCATAATGCTCAAACAGACTCTGTACGGTCTCTATACGGAAAACTCCTGAACAAATCAAATTTATTCGATGACAATGACGACAATTGGCTTATTACATTTAGTGACGTATTGTCACTTTTACTTATATTCTTCATAATGTTTCTTGTCCTGACAAAAAATTTCAAGAGCCCTGAAACGGCACAGCCCGTCAAATATCAAAATCCTGTTCTGCCGTACGAAGAGTTAAAACAGGAAACGCTCATCGTCAGTGAATGGATGAGGGATGAGATAACCTCCAGCATCAACAGTCTTGACCTGGGAGACGAAGTTTCCGTCCGCGCGGTCGACAAAGGCATCATTATTACAATGAAAGAAAAAGTCACTTTCAGACCGGCAACGGCCGATATACTTAAAAGTTCAAATCCTATATTAAGCAACATCGCTGAATTGATTAAAAAGTACCCTTCTTTTCAGGTCGAGATAGAGGGACATACGGATAATATTCCGATACAAACAAGCCGTTATCCATCCAACTGGGAGCTGTCGGTTACCCGCGCTACAAACGTCCTGAAATTTTTCATCGACAACCACAGCATTGACCCGTCACGTTTTTCAGTTAAAGGCATTGCGGACCAAAAGCCGGTCGCCCCCAATGACACCCCGGAAAACAGGGCGAGAAACAGGAGGGTGGAGATAAGATTAAAAGAAAGCGGGTAAGCGCTATTTATCTATTGCATCCCTGCATTTATCAATCGATTTCTGTATAAGTTTCGCGTCTATAATAACTTTCTCCAGGTAATCAACCATATCTCCCCTGTCGCTGCCCCTTTTCTCCATCATCTCCTCCATGGACGTCAGGTCAGAATCATATGACTGATATTTTTCTTTCAGGACCCTGTGCAGGTATTCGGCCGCTGCATCAATCAGTTTCGATACATATTGAAATTTAAAGTTTTCACGATAATTCTCAAAATGAAAGCGGATCGATTTTTCAGTTTCGCGTTTGATGAGCTGAAACCCGTCGGCCAGGGCGCGCACCTGTTCTTCTTTCTCTTTTTCCGGGGACTTTTTTAATACCTTTTTGACAAGGCTGACCGCAGAATAGAGGCCGAGACGTATAAATGCTTCGGTCCTCACTTTGGCGGAATACTGAAGGGCCGTAGCGGATGAAGGCAATGCCAGCCCGGCAGCCTGCTTTATGGCATCAAGGTCCAGAAGGTTGCTGCTGTTACGTCCGATGGCACTGCTGCCTGTATTTGAATCAGTGACCGTTGATTTCAATTCGGCCATGTCATCTGCGGCCATAGAGTGGTAGGGCCCGGCAACAGACTCAAGAGAGGTCCGGATCCTCCCCTCTATTTTCCTGGAAAAATTTGCAATTTCAGGGTTGATCGTTTCGGCCATAAATGTATCAAGGGCCTGTTTGAACTGCTGAAATACCACGTACAGTGTCTTTTGAAAACCCGAAGCCGCCAGCTTGTCCCTGTATTTTTCCGCTGAAATTGCGTACTGCTTTACAAACGCCATGGTCTGCTCTGATACTCCTTCAGAATTAACATTAAAAAAACGGTCAATGTCTGTCCTCTGTCCCTTCATTATATCTGCCGCCGCACCATTCAGTGTACTCTTTATCAGGGACTTGATCTGTTTCATGCGTTCCTGCCGGTATTCCATTTTCTTAATTGTCTCTGATGCCCCGTCAACATCCTTTTCGAGAATATCCTTCTGCATTACGCTCCATCGATCTATCCCGGAGACCATTACGTTCATTCGTTCAAGGTGGTTCTTCAACAGCAGCCCAAACCTCTCCAGGGTAAGTTTCGTATTAAGAGATGTCTCAAACCGCTGCGTTTCATTATTTGCAAAGGCAACCATATCTTCTTCAGCCGTCCACTGTGCAAGACGGAGGTTGTCTCTTTTCGCCAGTTTCACAGATGAGACACTAAACAGGTTGAATAACGAAGAAAATGAAAAAACATCAGGGTCAGGCTTTATCAGGGCAACCTCTTCCCTGACTTTTTGTATAACCGTCTCGAGGTCTTCCAGTGTTTCATGTTCACTGAAGTCGACATTAACAACAAAAAGCATGTTCTCCAGAATCCCCATTTTTTTGATAATTGAAAGAAACCTTATGTCAGCCTGCCGGAGCCCTGTACGGCTGCTGATTACATATATAAGGTAATGCGTTTTCAGCAGGTAGTCCTGGATCATGGCCAGGTGCAGAGGGTTGGGAGAATCGCTCCCCTGGCAGTCCGCTATTTCTATTGAACGGTCGATTTTGTCATCTTTTATCTCAAGCTCAACATCTTTAAGGTAAACGGCCAGGTTATCATCGCCGACAAATGTCCTGTGCCCGGCAAATTTTTTCCCCTTGAATTCAGTAGTAACGGAATCCGCGGAAATTATTTTTCTTACACTGTCGTATCCTTTTAAATACAGAGCCAGCAGTACTGCGTTAGCATTACGGATTCCATCGGTAATAAGCAGGTCGTCACTCAAATCATCCAATGCCAGCTCAAGTGATTGGCGGTCTTTTTCATTGCGGATATCAAACGATTTATTTTCATCACTATGTTCCAGGACCGGGAACATAATGAGGGCCTGCTCGATTTCGGCATTCACCTCATCCCATGACTTGAAGAAGAGGACTGCTTTAAGTTTTTTGCCGCTCTTCAGCCGGGTCACGATCGATGTTACGATCCCTGCCCCTCTTTTCAGGTAATCGCCCCTGAAGAGAGAATTGACAAACGTGCTTTTTCCGGATTTTACCGGGCCTATTACAGCAACACGAATTATTTCCTCGGTGACCTGATTATGGATATCACTGCAGGCCTTCCGCCAGTCCTCAAAACGGGAATCGGCAATTTCCGGCCTTTTTATCATGGCAGTCAGTAAAGAAGACAACGACCCGTTGACAGTGAGCAGTTCCTGTTTGATGTTGTTATATGTATCTTTCATTGGTATAAATTCAGAGATTTAAAGATTATTATTATACTTCAATTCAATCCATATTTAGCAATTTTCCATATTTAAAAAGTCAATAATAGCATAAATGGCCCGAGGGTCATACATTCCGGATGGTTAATGTTTTTGCTTAAAAATGCCGATTTAAAGAAAAGACCGCAGAAAAGACCGTTTTTTTGCGGATAAATTATGACTTAAAGGTGGGTAAGAAATGAGTAAAAAAATATTATTATCTTTGACGGTCACTTTGATGGCAATAATGCTGGTCTCTTTCAAGTCTGCGGGATCTGACCCGCGGGTGATAAGCCCGAAGACAGCAGCACTGGTTGTTGTTTCCAGGCCGGCAGCGGACAGCCAGGTGGCAAACGTCAAGAAAACTGATGTCATTAGATATGAACTGCTTGACGCAGAAGAAAATAAGGGTGCTTATCTGGATTCTGATATTCCTGATAACAGTAACGAGATGGAGGAAGACACAGCCGCTGCCCAGACTGAAACAGAAATTACAGAGGAAAACCTGGCTGAGGTCCAGACCCGGACAGAAATTGCATCCATCAAGAAAGATGAACTAATTGAAATAAAGCAGGCAGCCATAGAGCAGGAACCCCAGGCTATCTACACAATCCAGACAGGCAGTTTCACGTATATCCATAATGCACTGAAACGGTTCACTTCCATAGCCGAAGAATTGAACGAGAAAGAGCTTGATCACCTCAGGATAGAAAAGGTCGGGGAGTTCAATACAGTAAGGCTTGGCAAATTTGAAGATCGCCAGAGCGCGGGAGAATTCCTCTCATCAATTGAATCCCGTCTTGCTGAAGCTATAATATTAAACGCGTACATTAAGGACCATAGGATCCTTCAACAGATCGAGAAATAAGCGCGGAAGCGATGTAGGGGCAGGCCCCCGTGCCTGCGCTTTCTTACGTTTTCAGTTTTATATGCCAGGGCTCATAACGAACCCCCAGAAGATTGTCCTGAGGGTAACGAAGTTTGAGATACCCGAGGTCACTGAGTATTTTATATACCCTGGTAGTTGTAAACCGCTCGGTAAAATTTGCGATCCCGTATCCCACCTGCCCTACGTCAAAATCACCGTTGCCATGGAACGAATAGCCGGGTGGTGCAAGTGAACGGGAGGCCAGGGAAAGATTCCCTTTATATTTATATGCCTTGTTCAAAAAAAGCAGGAACTGCTTCATGACACCGCGGACACCCGAGGTAAGGACCACCTGTTCGCCTACCTCTCTTTTGACTTTCTCATACGTCTCCAGAGCCAGGCCGTTGAAAAGATGGTTTCCGGTATAGGGTACTTTTGTAACAGTCTTCACCCCGATCCGGTCTGTCAGTCTCTTAAATGGTTTTTGTCCTGAAAAACCGTAACGCGAAGCATCCGAATAAAAAACCTTTTCAATAAACCCGGTTTCCGCTCTTGTAAATTCTCCCACCCCGGAATATTTACGGCCTATACTCAATCCGCCGTCAAAACTCAGGATCTGGAAATTTCCGTGTCCCGCTATCTTCTCAAGACGCCTGAGCCGCTTTACTACAGACTCAAATGTCTTATAATCAGATTTGTGAACGTGGATATCATCAGCATGGGACTCGTTAAAGTGCTTCATTTTATACAGATAATCCCTGATATGATCGTCAAGGTCCCTACGGTAGGATACATTAATACCGCCTGCATTTTTTGCCAGTGCTGACGGGGCAATCCCGAATCCGATGATGCCCAGGCCCAAATTTCTTATAAAGTCTCTTCTCTTCATATTCTTATAGAATAACAATTCTAAAGGCGTTTTATCTAATATCGGCCTGTTTTGCTTCTGCCTTTAGAAATATTTTAAGAAAATCTTCCAGGATAACATAAAGAGACGGTACGAGAAGCAGTGTAATCAAGGTTGCAAACAGTATACCAAATCCGAGACTTATTGCCATTGGGATCAGGAACTGTGCCTGGACGCTCTTCTCCAGGATTATAGGGGTCAGGCCAAGGGAAGTGGTAAGCGAGGTCAGTACTATGGGACGGAAACGCCTTTGGGCGGATTCAACGACTGCCTGGAACATATCTATGCCCTGTTTTCTTTTCTGATTAACAAAGTCGATTAAGAGCAGTGAATCGTTTACTACAACACCGGTAAGGGCAACCATGCCGAACATGCTGAGTATGCTCAGGTCCTTTCCCATCATCAAATGGCCCCCAAGAGCGCCTACAATACCAAAGGGAATTGAAAACATGATTATGAAAGGCTGGAGATAACTCCTGAAAGGTACTGCAAGAAGCGTATAAATAAGAAAAAGGGACATCATGAAGCCCATTTTCATGCTGTTCATTGAGTCATCGCGCTCTTTTGACTCTCCTTCAAGATCATAGGTCAGTCCCGGATAATCGACAATAAGTTCACTCAGGAGGGTCTCCTTTAATTCAGCAAGAATCTCTTCAGCATTTGCAACCTTATTATCCACAGTTGCAGTAATGTTTATCACCCTCTTCCTGTCAGTACGGTTGATCTGGGTGAAACCGCGTCCTTCGTCAACGAATGCGGCCTGGGCAAAGGGGATCTCAACTCCGTCAAGGGTCCGTAAGCGCATTGATTCAAGGTCACCGATACTCCTTCTCTCTTCTTCAGGATAGCGCACCATAACCCTTACTTCATTTCGTCCCCTCTGGAGCCTTAGCGCCTCTACACCGTAAAAGGCCCCCCGGATCTGCCGTCCGAGATCGGTTTCAGTAATCCCGAGAGTACGTGCTTCAGGTTTCAGCTTCAATTTAATTTCACGCTTGCCCCTTGTAAAATTGTCGGATATATCACCTGTCCCGTCATATTGGGCAAGGGCCTTTTTGATCCTCTCTTTTGCCTGTGAAAGAACATTGAAGTCTTCATGTGCAAGCCTGATGTCAATATTCGCCCCGAACCGTACAAGATTTGCAATAATGGTAATTGACTCGGCGCCAGGTGTGTCACTGAGTCTGCGGCGCAGCTCGGAGCTAATCTCTGCGGCAGAAATATCCCGATCTTCACCTTTTGTCAGCAGCATCATTACATCCGAAAGATGCGCACCGGACGAGGTCCCTCCGCCTGCATGTCCCACTGCAATCGTACTGCCGACCGTAGAGAAGGAATTGCGAAGAATACTCTTTCCTTCCGGAAGGTCTTTATCATATTCTTTGACGACCTCCTCAATTTTACTTATGACAAATTGCTGGGCTTCTGTAGTGCTTTCAACCGGGGTGCCCTCCGGCATTTTTATAGAAATAGTGATAATGTCTCCTTCGACCTTTGGCATGAAACTGAACTTGACAATACCACCCATTACAATTCCAACAGAAATAAGGATCACTGCAATAGATACTGCAAGGGTAGTGTACCGGTTGCGCAGACAGCTTGAAAGAAAACGTTTGTAAGGCCCGGCAATGAAATTCTCAAGCCATTTGCCGAACCCGCGCTGTACCTTTGTAAAAGAAGAGATCATCCCGTTTGACGTACCGACCGTTGATTTAAGGCTCAGGTGTGCAGGGAGTATCAGGAGGGACTCAACCAGAGAAAGAAGCAGGATAGGAATGACAACAAATGGAATTACCCTGATAAATTTACCCATGGTCCCGCCCACAAAGACCAGCGGAAGAAAGGCAGCCACTGTAGTAAGAACTGAAAAGATGACCGGCCGCGCTACTTCTATTGCTCCGTCTACGGCCGCGTCCGAATATTTTTTTCCCATGCCGCGATGGGTATATATATTCTCCCCCACGACTATCGCATCGTCAACAACTATGCCAAGCGCAAGTATAAAGGCAAAAAGGGAAAGCATGTTAAGCGAAACATCGAGTGAAGGCATCATAAGCAGCGCACCGAGGAAAGAGATCGGTATACCGAGCATTACCCACAATGAAAGCCGTATCCTGAGAAACAATCCGAGAATTAGGAAGATAAGGACCAGGCCTATAAGCGCGTTTCTCAAAAGGAGGTTCATCCTGCTCTTATAGATCTCCGAGAAATCATACCAGGTGGCTATGTTAAGCGAATCAGGAAGGGCTGCACGTTTCTGTTCCACATACCGCTTTACTGCCTTTGATATATCAATGGGCTTTTGCATGCCTACACGATAGACAGCCACCATTGCCGCAGGTTGGCCGTCGAATCGTGCATACTCGTCTGTTTCCTCAAAAGAGTCCCTTACATCCGCTATATCACCAAGCTTAAGTTCTGTTCCATCAGGGTTTTCGACAATGGTTATATCAGCGTACCCGGGCCCCCTGTACCGCTTCTCTTTTGTCCGGATAAGGACTTCGCCTCCCCTGGATTTGACAGCCCCTGCAGGCAGGTCAACAGACGCCTTTCTTATCCTGTCGGCTATCCGGTCCAGTGTAAGACCGTAGCGCTGCAGGGTATTCTCATTAACTTCAATTGATATTTCATAGGGACGAACACCCCGCAGGTCCACCTGGGTGATATTCGGCATGGCCAGCAGCTCATCCCTCATTAATTCTGCCTGCTCACGGAGGCTCCGTTCCGAAGCATCACCGTATATAACCGCTGAAATAACCTCACGGCGGGCTTCGAGCTTTGAAATGACCGGTTTTTCCGCTTCTTCGGGAAAAGTAGTAATACGGTCGATTTCAGCCTTGACATCCTGAAGGAGCAAATCAGTGTCCTCTCCCTGGAGCACTTCAACAGTGACAATACCGGCACCTTCAGCGGCAAGGGATTTAACCTCTTTAATACCCGTAAGGCTGCTGAGATTCTCTTCTATCTTCAGGATTATCCCATCCTCAACCTCTTCAGGGCCTGCCCCGGGATAGGCCACCCTGACCTGAACAAGATCAAGCTCTATCTCGGGAAAAATTTCCTGCTTTATTGAAAAAGCCATGACAAGACCGCCAAAGATGAATATCATCATCAAAAGATTAGCAGCCACATGGTTATTCACCATCCATCTTATCGGGCCCTTCA
>SDBV01009372.1_pt1 | contig 13027 bp, 12 predicted proteins | sample 2277081 | NCBI WGS metagenome assembly SDBV01 (sample SAMN10402039, study PRJNA504765) | marine sediment metagenome | isolation source: marine sediment core GS10_PC15, 223 cmbsf | place: Arctic Ocean: Southern Knipovich Ridge | collected 2010
AAAAAAAAAAGAATTGAGAGGAAAGGTTAAACTTATAACTCATCATTGGTCAAGAAATTGGATGAAGGGTTTTGATATATATAAAAAATTAGATAAAATTCTAGATAATCGAAATGATATAAGTTTTACCTACTTAGGACAATACAACGAAAGATATCGTCCAAAAAATATTAATATAATTCCTCCTTTATATGGTAAGAAGTTAGGGAAAATTATAAGGAAATACGATATTTATCTTACTGCTGCAAGATGGGATGCAGGTGGAATGCATCATATAGAAGGTGCATCTTGTGGTTTGCCAATTTTATATCACCGAGATGGAGGGGGAATTAATGAGTTATGTAAAAATTATGGTGTTGAATTTTATGATATTCCTTCTCTACTTGAAGGAATTAATAAATTGAAGAAATTTTATCATAAATTTCAAAACAAAATACTTTATAATTTTTTAAGTTCTAAGAGATGTTGTGAGGATTACTATAAAGTAATTCTCAGTATGACAAATTCAATGTAAATTGTCTACAATATTCCTACATATTTTAATCCACCTAATTTTTTCTATTATTCCTGTTAACTTTAGAAGGTATCTACCGATAAAACGAATTTTATAAAATTTATTTTTATTAGTTCTCTTATACTTATTAGCACCAAGTGAAGATCCTCTACCAAAATGGGAGGCAAAAATATTCTTATATCCTTTTAAATAATATTCAGCACAAATTACACTATAAAAAGGTCCTTCTTTAAAAATGCGTGTAGCTTTATATAATAGAAGTTTTCCCTTATACCCATTTTTGAGATAACTTTCACGTAATTGGTATCCTGTATCCAGCTGATTTTTAGAGTTTTCGAATGGTCTAAAATCTATTTTTTGTTTTTTCAAAATATTATTATCAAATAATACTCCGAACATTAATGGAAAATCTTTTGGTTTTTTTGAACCAAAAAGATAAGGTGCTTGAGTCCCGATTATTGGATATTTTTCACTGATTTTATTGATTAAAATCGCGTCCCAACTTTTATGCAAAAACGTAAAATCTGCGTCTAAAATAACTCCATATTTTGTATTAATTTTTTTAACTAAATCGTTAATTGCAGTGCCGTGAGCAATGCTTCCCCTGAATTTAAAATTTTCCACCCTATACAACTGAACATTTGGGAATCTCTTAATTCTATTTTTAAGACATAAAAAATCCTTCTTTTTTGAATTATTATCTCTTATTATAACCTTGTAAGGATTTTTTGTTAATTTTTGAAGACAATATAATGTATTAATTATAAAATCAGAAGAATTATAATTCACGATACATATTGTAAGAGCATAATTCATTTTCATCAATTTTGATAAAGAAAATATAATTTAATGAGAAGAATTGAACAATTTATTAGAATTTATTAATTAATGTTTTAAAATGTAAAAGATCTTTAAGCATTTTTATTTATTGAATTCTATTTAATTCATTTTTAAAAATCCCCAATAGTACAAAAATCTTTAATTTTTAATATTCTACAATAAAAATAGAGCAATTATTTTACCTTAAACAAAAAAGAATTCTCAATATTTACAAATCATTCTTAAAATCAAGGAAATTATGAAAAAAAAACATAAAATGAACAAAAAGGGGGGATCTTACAGGAGACAAACTCTTGATATCCTCCAAGAAGAATATAAACATATTTATAAAGGAGTAGTGTTAGATATTGGTGGCCGAAATAGGGGCCATTTCAAAAAGCCAAAAAATAACATTCAAAATTGGATTTTTGCAGATATAAGTAAAGAAAATAAACCAGATATTGTATTGGATGTTACTAATATGAATAAAATTGACTCTGAAAGCATTGATGTAATAAATGCAATTGAGCTATTTGAGCATGTACAAGAAATAAAAGTAGGATTAAAGGAATGCTATCGTGTTTTAAAAAAAGGAGGGGTAATAATTATTTCAATGCCTTTTCTACATCATATTCATGCCGATCCATTTGATTATCAAAGATGGACTCATTTTAAATGGAAAGAAGAACTTAGCAAGATTGGCTTCAAAATCACAAAGTTTCTAGTTATGGGGAAATTTTTTACAAACTTAGCGGAATCATTTAGACAATTTATATTAGCATTTTCTAGAACGTTATCTAATTTGAGGTATTTTTTAAGAATTATTCTACCATTTTTGAATATTTTACCTAGACTAGATAATAAGAATATTGTAAAAAATGACCCTGTTTTAGCTAAATATCATGGAGGATATTTTATTATTGCGAAGAAAAAATGAGGAAAATAAGAGCTAATTAATTTTTATCAAACTATAATACTTATTATTAAGAATTTCATTTAATATTAGTACGTATCGCTCATAAGATTTAATAATTTTTAATATTTTTGTATTTTCTAATATATTTATTGTAGATATATGAAATAGGCTGAAATATTTTTCTTATAACTTTTAATATTTTAAGTTTCGATAAAGAAACCACAACTCCTCTCTCAAATTCAGATACAAATGGTGAAATAAATTTTTTTTCACTCATAGTTCCCACAGAATTAATTCCAAAAATATCAGATACTATACCGGTAAATATAATTGAAGCCCAATTCCCATATCTAATATCATCTCCCTGTTTAAATGGAAGTTGCTTAATTTGTTCAAAAACACAATTTTTTGAAACAAAAAAACTTCCTCTAATTGTTTTCCAAGCTTTTGATTCAATATTAATCTTCCACTTTGAATTTTTTGCCCAATCCATTATATGAGAATGAGTTTTTGGCCAATATAAAGTGTCCGTATTAAAACTATTACCCAAAATAACAAGGTTATTTTTTTTCATATAATTCAAAAAAGGAATAATAAAGTCTAAATCTAAGATTTTTATATCATCATGCATAAAAAATACACTTTCATAACTTAAAATCTGATCTCCTAGAAATGAAATTGCTTGTGAATAAGCACCCCAATCATAACCGATGTTGTCAAAGTAGTGTATTTGGCCTTTCCTAATTTCGTTAATAACTTCCAATGTTTCAATTTCGATCTCTTTTTCCAACTTGTGAGAACTAATGAAAATAGACAGATTAGGGTCTCTTTTTGATAATTCTAATACCTTTTTATAATATTTAATATTAGAAAAATACCAGCCTACTATTATAAACAATATTCCCTTTAAATTGGGGATAAAAGCACTCATGAAAATTGTTGAATCAATATTAATTCGTAGTAATAAATATTCTACTCTCTCCTTATAATTCAATTAATATAATGAAACATAAGATTATTAGGTTTTTTATAATAAAACTCTTTATTTTTGCTTAAATTCTAATGATATTGACAATGTTAAATGATGTGGATAACAAATTAGAAGTGTCTATGACTACCATTAATTGGAATGTTATTGACGAATTAGATAAATGCATTAATTCAGTTTTAAATACTTATAAGGACCTTAATTTTGAATGGTTCATAATCGATAATAATTCTCATCAACTAGGTTTTGATAGCCTTATTGCCAAATATTCTTATAATAAACGCATCAAATTTATAAAAAATAATAAAAATGAAGGTTTAGCTGTTTTAAATAAAATATTAGAAAAAGTTAAAGGTAGATATTGGATATTTATTGATCCCGATACGTTACAAAAAGGAAAACCAATTCTAGAATTAATTAAATTTATGGATAAACATCCACAAGCGGGGATGGCCACTCCTGTACAATTACACCCAAATGGAAAACCTTCATATTATATTCGAACGCTTTGGACAATAACAAAATTTTTCTTTTATTCCTCAAGTTTAGGGAGATTTATTGATAAATACTTGCTACATAGTAGAATGTTCAAACGTTTTGTTTATAAAAGCTCAAACTTAGATAATTCTAGACTTTGTCAAATTGAACAAATTCCATTTGCTTGCACAATTGAAAGGATAGAATTAATTCTTGAAGATAACTACGTTATTGATCCTACATTATCATTTTCATATAATGATGTGGATCTTTGTAAGAGAGTTTGGGATAAGGGTTATAAAATATTTCAAGTTCCAACAGCAGAAATTATCCACAATCATGGAAAGGCATATAGAAAAGCTAATCCAGAATGGAGATTTAAAATTGCCCAAAAGAGTCAAATTCAATACTTTAGGAAACACTATAAAAATAGTATTTGGCTATTGAAAATATTATTAATTATTGAATTAATAATTTCTTCATTAAAAAGAAAATTGATTAAAAAATTGCGATTAAATTTTAAATATCTTATGGTTACAAGTAAATATGTTAAAATTCGAGATATTATTAGATGGTAGATTCGAAACTAATCTTGTAAAATGAAGTACATATGTCATATATAAAAATTTTAACAACTTCACCAAAGTTTATTTTATCAATTATAGAATAGAAATATCGTAAGAAATAACTCTATCTTAATGAAATACCATAGAGAATTTTTTATTATATCATCAAAAGAATGAGAAAAATAATATATTATCTAATTTTCATCAATTTAAAAAAAATCAAATAGTAATACCAAAAATATCTTGTAAATAATGTAAGAATGTAATCAATTACACTTATCTGTTTAATTTTATAGCCTTTTTTTGTCCAGATTGATATTTTATTTACGAATCTTAAATAATACTCACTAATATCTTCGATTGTAGGTACCAATATAATCTTTCTGTAAAAATCGTAATTATCCCGTATTAATTGGATTTTCTTTAAACATTCTTTAAAAGTGTTAAAAGTTACACCGCCTTTTTTAATAATTTCTGGATGGCCTCCATCATTCAAGGCGACACTAGGTAATCCACATGTCAAAGCTTCAATGAGAGAATTAGAACAAGGATCGCTTTTTGAACCCGTTAAATATATATCACAATTTCTTAAAACTCTCGATAATTTAATTGGAAGATGAAATCCAATATTTTTAATGTTCTTAAAAATTAATGGGCTGTTTCCAATAAATTTCATAGAATATTGATTAAAATCTAAATTTTCATCTAAAAATTTATACAAATCAAATCCTTTACTCATATTATTAGACCAACTTACTGCTACAATTTTGCATTTCTTTTTCGTCCAATCTAAAGCGATTTTTTTTTCTGTTGGAAAAAAAATTGTTGGATCAGAAGCATTCATTATAATTGTTTCAAATGAATTTTTTTTTAAGCCCATTCTATAGTTTTGTCTTTTACTCCATTTTGATTGAAATATAGTACCATCTGCGATTTTATTATTTATTTTATAAATCTGCTTATCAATCATAAGATTTCTTCCCCTAATAAGACAAATCGGACCATCAATTCTATGAATAAATATTTTTCTTGGATATTTCTTCTTTAGTTTTATTATTTCTTTTAGTTTATGATGAGAATTAAATATAATACAATCTGCTTTGCTAGAGTCTTTCTCATAAACACCTTTAAAAATAAACTGTTTTTTTAATGTTTTTAGAAACTGATTACCTCCCCCCCAAGGTTGATTAGCAAAATTGTAGAATATATTTATTTTTAAACTACTCATTTTTTTTAAAACGTGTTTTAGGTTATAATCCTATTGAGTTTTTCTCTTTAATTTTTATGCTGTTTAGTACTATTATTATGTTATATTCTTTTAAATAAGATTTTTAATTATCAATTATGGCTTTTATATAATGTTTTTTAATTTTATTGGTTTTAATAGAAATATATATTGAGATTCCATAGATACAATCCATAAACAAATGATTTTGAAATTAATAATTGAGAATTTTATAGAAAAATTAGTAGTTTTAATTGAGTTAATTTTATCGAAAAAAAGAATAAAATGGTTGATAGACTTAGAAACAATCTTATTATCATTTAATGCAAAACTTATATATGTTGTAGAAGAATCGAATTGGGTTGCTAAATGGGTTGGAAAAGATATTATTGAAAATTTAAACAAATTTTCATTAGTTAAATCCACATTAGGATCACCATTATTTATAAGAAATAAAATTGTTCACTATGGATCTAAAAATTATATCTTCCACAAAAATAAAATACGGTCTCCTCATCATTCAAACAAACTAATTTTAACCTGGTACCATGTTATTCCATTTGATGAGAAAATAAAATTTATTCCTTTTATAAACAAAACAATTTAATTTTTGCATACAACAAATCATATATCTCAAAGTACATTAGTTAAATTAGGTTTTGATAAAAAAAAGATAGTTGTTATCCCTTTGGGAGTTGATCTTACAAAATTTAAAATGTATAATGAAAAAAAAAGAAAGAATATAAAAAAAAGACTGAAAATAGATGAAAATAAAATAGTTATTGGTTCTTTTCAAAAAGATGGGCATGGTTGGAATAAAGGATTAAAACCAAAATTGCTCAAAGGTCCAGATATTTTTTGCAAAGTAGTAAAAAAATTGCACGAGAAATATGATATACATGTACTTCTTACAGCCCCAGCTAGGGGGTATGTTAAAAATAAATTGGATGAATTTCAAATCCCCTATAGTCACTTTTTACTAAATAATCACTTGGAAATAATTGATTATTATAATGTTTTGGATGTATATCTTATCAGCTCTAGGATAGAAGGAGGTCCAAAAGCTTTATTAGAATCTATGGCAACAGGAATTCCATTAGTTACTACTAATGTTGGAATGGTTCCTGAGATGATAAAGCATAATTTTAACGGTTTAGTAGCAGAAATTGATGACATTGATCACCTTTATAAAAATATTGTAAAAATTCTAAATGATAAAAAATTGAAAGAGAATTTAATTAAAAATGGTTTAAAAATAATCCAGGAATATAACTTGGAAAAAATTACCAAAAGATATTATACTGAAATTTATAAATCCTTAATAGAAAGTAAAAAATGAGTTTAATGAAACTCATTATTTAAAACAAAATCTAAGGTAGAAATAATAAATGGGGTAATTTTTTATCAAACCTCTGAAGAAAAACGATATACATTGAATTCAAGGAAAACAATTAAAAAATAATTCTTACATTGCCTCAATAATAAAAATAATCGTCAAAAAAGTATTCAGAATTATATTATTTTATTAAAAAAAAATTATTAAATAAGAATTTAAACTTTAATTGTTAAGAAAATATTCTTAGAATTTTAGTTTTATTAAATAATTGTGGACTAATGGAATGATTAAAGAAATTTATTTTAATAAATATGAAATAAAAAGTCCAAATTATCATTATAAACAAATAAAAGCAAATTGTTGGAGATATTATAATGCCTATGTTCATGCGAGATATATATTAGAATTAGAGTTAATAATAATTACTCTTAACAAAATTCAAAAAAGATCCCAAAAATTAAAAATCTTGGATGTGGGTTGTGGAGACGCTGTTTTATTTTATTTATTGAATAAAAAGATAAATCTTGAAGATACACTATTATATGGTATTGATCTATCTGATACTGCATTAAAAATTGCGAAAAAAAAAAATCCTCGATCAATATTTAAAAAAGCGAATGTATATTCACTTCCTTTTGATGATAATTTTTTTGATTTAATAATTTCTTCAGATGTAATTGAACATATATTAAAACCAAAAAAAATGCTTTCAGAGATTTTTCGCGTAGGAAAATCTAAATCGTTCATAATAATGGGGACACCAATTAGATGTACAGAAATTCCTCACGATAAAATGCATGTACATGAATTTTTACCAAATGAATTTAATAAATTACTCTCAAGTTATTTTCGGATTATAAGATTAGTTCAAAGCCATAGATTGCGGTATTTACTATTATATAAAAAATCATGTGCTTTGTTTAAGAGAGAATTTTTTACATACCGATTTATAATAAAAATTTTATCAATTTTTTTTAAGAAAAATCTATTTTTGAATCTTAAAACACGAAATAAAGAAAAATTTTCTCATATGTTCTATATTGGAAAAAAATGGTACTAAATTATTGACTTGAAGGTTATTAAATTTATAAATCTGTTACAAAATTCTTTTATCCCTTCACTTGTCCATATTTCTTTATACAATTTTTGACCATTTTTTGCTATTTTAAATAGAAATTTCTCGTTGACGAGAATTTCATTAATCTTTTCATCCCATTTTTCTACATTCCAAGGTAAGGCTATATAAGTTTCATTTTCTTTATACAAATTCGGCCATGTTTCAATATGATCCATTTTAGGTTTAATTAAAGCTGATCCTGCAATGAAGGCTTCAAAATCTCGTAAACAAATTTCTCCGTATCCAAATGGACTGAATACTGCTTTAGACTGGCGAATTACATTTAAATAAACATTTTTAGGCAGGAAACCTGTTGAAATATAATTATTATTTTTATATCTCTTATTTAACAATTTAATTAGCTGTTTTCTCTGAAAAGCTACTGATTCTGTCGCATAATTAGTTTTAAAATTCGCAGAAAACTCAAATCTTCGATCCAATGATGGCTCTTGATATTTAAGGTTCATTTTTGTGGAAAATACATTAAGATATTTTGTCAATCTATTATATTTGCGATAATCACTTAGTGCAAAATTCCATGATAAGCCAATTTTTTGAATATATTTGTCTTTAAGAGTTTTTGTGTCTAGAAATTCTTTTTTTTTATCAACATTATAATTTCTTGAATAGAAATCAGTAAATAGTCTTCTGTTATATAACCTTTTCTTATATAAAGAGCGATCCTTCAGTAATTGTCTCTTATAATATTGATCCACATAAGGTAAAATGCTATATCTAATTTTTCCTGTACTATCTTCATGATCGAACCAAATAATTTTAGTTGCTCTCTCTCTTATTTTTTTTAGTAAACTTATCATGTATTTACTCGAATTTGAAATTGCTCCATCTATTCCTACAATATCTGATATTTTATTATAGTTTATACCATAAAGATTTAAAAAACGAATTTCTAGACCCATTTTCCGAATTTCTTTTCTAAAGTACCAAACAGGAAACCAATATGAATTTCTCCTATAAGTGTAAAATTGAAAATTTAAATATTTTTGAACAGAAGAATGAAAGGGAATAATTATATCAACATAAATCAAAAAAAAATCTCCCCATTTTAATATAATCTTTCTCTTTTAACATTTAATATCATATATAAGAATTTAATATCTTTAATTCTTGTTTTTGAATCAGATAAAAATAATTATAATAATTAACTTTACAAATTAAAAGTGTACCAGATTTAGAAAACAAGAATAAATTAAGACAAATTTTACTCAGAATGTTATTACTTTTTCATAATTTAATATATATTAGTTTTATAATAGGAAAAAAAGCTAAGAAAATAATAGAATAGTATTGAAGGCTAGAAAATGGTAATTATATTTATTAAATTATTAGATAAGTTTTTAGATAGATTAAGACTTTTCAAAAAATTTCGTCTAAATTTATCAATTAAACTTCACCACTATTACTTTAAAAGAATTGCGTATTTATCTTCACAATTTAATAATAATCTACATCCTAAGCATATGATTACGAAATATTATCAATTTTTCGTGCAAAACATAAGTGAAAATTCAACAGTATTAGATATTGGATGTGGAAATGGTTTTTTAACATATAAAGTTGCTGAAAAAGTGAAATTTGTTGATGCAATTGATATAAATAAGAATAATCTAACTATCGCTAAAAATAATTATTCTAGAGAAAATATTCTCTATATTTATGGAGATATCATGAATTATCAAATTCAGAAGCATTATGATTATGTAATTTTATCGAATATTTTGGAGCATATTAAGAATCGAAAAGATTTACTTCTTAAAATTAAAGCAATATCAGGGAATTTACTAATTAGAGTGCCTATGATTGATAGATCTTGGCTCCCTTTGTATAAGAGGAGTCTGGGATTAGATTATAGATTGGATCCAACTCATTATATAGAATATACATATAAAACATTTAAAGAAGAGATGGATTCGGTGGGTTTAAATATTTTCTATTATAGTATTCAATTTGGAGAAATTTGGGCGAAATTAAAAAAAGTCTAATATTTTAACAAAGTTTTTTATTAGGTTTCAAATCTGAGATTAAAAATGGATAAAATACATTGGAGTAAAGCATTGGAAGTTAATGATTCAGAATTTACAGAAGTAAAGTGTGATTATTGTAATTCTAATAACTTTAAAGTAATTCTTAAAAGTAAGGATTATTTATTCAAAAAATTTTCAAAAGAATTTAGAATTGTACAATGTCAAAATTGCGAGTTATTCTATACTAATCCCAGATTTAGAAGAAAATCAATGCAGAAACTTTATTGTGGTAGTTTAAATTATGGTTTTCAGCCTTTAAGTTTAAGTCAGAGTTATAAACCATATTTACCTATAAGTAAAGAGATTTTATCTGACTTTTTTAATTATCCATTACTAAAAAAAAGTAAAATTAGAAAGTTAATACAATTTCCTAATTATTTAAGAATTTATAGAAAATGGAAAAAGAGGGAGATTGTTCCAAACTTCATAAAAAATGGTAAAATTTTGGAAATAGGTTGTTCTTATGGAGGATTTTTACTTCAGTTAAAAAAACTGGGGTGGATTGTTAAAGGAATAGAAATTAATGAAAAAGCTGTTGATTATGGGAAAAATCGATTAAATTTAGATATCTTAAACATAGATTTAGAAGAATTTACACCAGAATTTTTATATGATAAGATTTACTTACGAATGGTTATAGAACATTTAGAATCGCCTAAAAAGATAATTAAAAGATTATATTCTTTTCTCAAACCTAAAGGAAGATTAATTTTAAGTATTCCAGATTTTTCAGGATTAGAAGTAAAAATATTTAAAAAATATGCTTATACTCTCCAACTACCATATCATCTTTATCATTTTACACCGAATTCAATCAAACAGTATTTGAAAGCAGCAAAATTTGGAAAAATAAAAACAATTCATGAAAATACAGATAGGGATTTGATTAATCCATTAAAATACATGAATGAAGAGAATCCAGCTAATATTACAATAAGAATAATATTAAAGATTGTTTCAATAAAATTAATTAGAAAGACTCTGATAAAAAGCTTCGTAAGAATTTTAGCAGTTTTAGGTATAACATCAAGGATGATTGTCATCGCTGAAAAATAATCTCATAATTCATTTTTTATTTTTTTAATAAATTTTTAAAATTTTAAGGAATTACGTTAAATTACGCAAAACAAAGATAGTAAGAATAATTAGAAGTTGGGCTGAGATGTGTGGAATTTGTGGTTTCAATTTTGAAAATAAAAATCTTTTACAAAAGAGTTGTGATTTATTAATTCATAGAGGTCCTGATGATGTTGGATATTACGTAAATTCAAAAATTTCTCTTGGAGTAAGAAGATTATCTGTTATAGATTTAACAAAAGGTCATCAACCGCAACATAATGAAGATAAAGATGTATGGGTTGTTTTTAATGGTGAAATATATAATTTCAAAGAATTAAGGGATTTTCTGGAAAAAAAAGGGCACATTTTCTATACAGATTCTGATACTGAGGTAATTGTTCATGCTTATGAAGAATGGAAAGCAAATTGTATAAAAAAATTACGAGGACAATTTGCGTTTTGTCTATATGATAAAAAAGAGGATGTATTAATTTTAGCTCGAGATCATTTAGGATTGAAACCACTTTATTATTATTTCAATGGAGATAAATTTATTTTTAGTTCTGAAATCAAATCAATATTGGTCCATAAAGTTGAAAGAATTGTAAACAAAAGGGCATTAAATCTATATTTTTCGTTAAAATATATTCCGCTTAATATTACACTATTTAAAGGCATTAATAAAGTGCCTCCCTCAAGCTATTTAATTTTCGATTTAAAAAAAAAGAAAATTTCTTTAAAAAATTATTGGAAATTAGATTTCAGTATAGATTATAATAAAACTACCATGCAATATGCTACTGAATTAAAAAAATTATTAGAAGAATGCGTTAAAATAAGATTAATTAGTGATGTACCTCTTGGTGCTTTTTTATCAGGAGGATTAGATTCATCAGCTATTGTTGGTATTATGTCAAAGTATATGAATGATCCCGTTAAAACATTTTCAGTTAGATTTGAAGATGGGGCTCCAACTAACGAATCTAAATATTCTAGACTTGTTGCTGATTACTTTGGAACGGATTATTCAGAAATAACCATAAAGTCAACCAGTTATGAGGAGTTACCAAAGTTAATATGGCATCTGGACGACCTCATAGCCGATGCCGCTATTATTCCAGTGTATTTAATGTCTAAGTATTCTAAAGATAAAATAACAGTTACTCTTACTGGAGATGGGGCTGATGAGGTTTTTGCAGGTTATTCAAGGTTTTACAGGAGCCAAAGGTTTAATTTCATTAATTCTGTTCCAAGAAATTTGATGGATTTGCTTATGAAAAGTTACAATAATATACCTGTAAATATAATAAGAATTGGATTGTCGTATTTAAACCAATCTAAAACTATAAAGGAACGGTATCTAAGGAAAATCATCCATGTTCCAGATGAAGAAAAAATCAAAATATTTCCATTTCGAGTAGAGAGTATACAAGAATTAGTAAATTCAAAACTTATTGAGAATATCGGATTGATAAATCAATTTAATGGTTGGGATTTGAAATATCAATTGCCTAACCAGTTTAATATGAAAATAGACAAAATGACAATGGCAGCCTCATTAGAAGCTCGAACTCCTTTTCTTGATTCATTCATGGTAGAATGGGCAAATTCAATTCCCCCACAACTTAAATTAAAAGGAAATATTGATAAATATATTCTACGGTTAGCAATGAAAGATATTCTACCGCCAGAAATAATAAAAAGAAAGAAATTTGGATTTAATACTCCAATTCATTATTGGATTAAAACAGGATTACGAGAAGTATCTGGTGAATTATTAGATCGCCTGTTAAAAAGGAAAGAATTAATTAAACCAAGTTATATTAAATCTATTAAACGAAATAGAATTTTTAAAATTTTTGATAATAGAGTTTGGAATTTATTGATGTTTGAATTATGGTATGAGACTTTTATCGAGGACGATGGTTTTAAACCAATAAGAATATAGAATAGTTAATGGTTTTT
>SDBV01009373.1_pt1 | contig 13026 bp, 11 predicted proteins | sample 2277081 | NCBI WGS metagenome assembly SDBV01 (sample SAMN10402039, study PRJNA504765) | marine sediment metagenome | isolation source: marine sediment core GS10_PC15, 223 cmbsf | place: Arctic Ocean: Southern Knipovich Ridge | collected 2010
CGGTATTCCATGGCTCCTTATAGTCGATAATTAACTTAATTATTGGATTTTCTCTTTTTACTAATGAAGCAAAATAAACTTGGGAAAATGGTCCCCCAGTTGCAATTATTGTGCTAATCGATTCTTTATTAATCAGATCTAACACATACGGAATTATATATTTTCCCCATTTTTGGGCTGTGTCTATGTAATAGTACTTCTTTACTATTAATTTGTTTAAAACAAATTGTATCTTTCTTAGTATTCTATTCTTTTGAATCTTTAGAAAGAATAAAGGAATGCCTGAATCTATCCTGTGTATAGTAATATTTTCATGTTTTGTATCGCTTTGCCAACTTACTGTTTCTTGAGTTTTATATTTTAATGTAATCACGTGTATCCTATATCCATCATTAGCCAGATACTTTGCAAATTTAGTCCATCTTCTTGCTCCGATACCACCCATCGGAGGGAATCGAAATGATATTATGGCTATATGTTTGTTATTTTTTGGATATAATCTTAGTTGATGTTGAATATTTTTTTCCATTTGCTCAAACAAAATACTCTCCAAATAAACAACCACTCATCGTTCTTATTTTCTCTATAATCTAAATATGCTCTGTATATCTCTTGTTTATCCAAAAAAGAAAAAATACCATTTTTTTGTATGTTACTAAACTCATCATCAAAAATACCACCCAGATTTGTCTTTTGCCATATTTCATGAGGTGTTATAAAACCCATTTTATCTGTTCGATTTAATACATTATCAGCGACTTTATCTTTACCAATATCTCTCAACATTGCTTTTGTATAACCATTTCGTATCTTATTAATGCTTTTAGTATTAAAGACATTCTCAACTAATCGATAATCTAAATAAGGTAATCTACTTTCTAATGTGTATCTCATAGAATTCCTATCTTCATATCTTAAATATTCTTTTAATGCTGAAAACGTAATGTTACTATATAGATTGTTTTTAAGTATACTAAAATACTTCTGAGGTTTCGTTCTGTTTAGAATATTTTTACTTAGTATTCTATAATTATTATAATAACAAGCTTGGCGGTACCTTTTTTTCTTCAATAATATAGTTAAAATGAAACTCAAACTCCATTTAATGAAGTACTTAATAGCATAACTTATACTTTCTCGAACAAGCAAGTTCTTATTTTTACCCATTGAGGTTGAAAAAATAACTACCTCTCTTTTAAATCTAAATATTTTTAATTTTAGCAACAACTCGCTTAGATAACTATATATATGCTCTGTGTATCCTGAAAATATTTCATCAGCTCCTTGTCCATTTAGCAATACCTTTGTATTTGTATTATTACTTATATATTGATATATCTTATACTGCGCGTAAACTGAAAGAGTTCTAAAAGGAAAATCCATTGTATATATCAAATCATCTATTTCATTCTTTAATTCCTCAGGTTTGGGTATAATATAATGATAAGAATAATTTGTTTTTCTTATCATCTCTTCAATATATTTTTTTTCACTATACTTCTCATTTTCAAAGATAACTGAGAATGTATTTAGTTTATTAGTTAGTCGATAGTATTTTATTAATCCAACGATAGTAGAAGAATCTATACCTCCGCTTAGTAGTGTTCCTACTTCAACATCTGACCTAAGTCTTTTCTTTATTGAATCCACTAATAAAGATTCTATTTTATTATTGTTTCTTTTTGATCTTCTTAATTTCCAGTAAGTTCGTTTTGTTAATCCCTTTTTATCAAACCAAGCATATGTACCTGGCTTAAGCTGATATATTCCTTTTATCATTGTTTTTTCATCATGATCTAAATAAGTGTGCTTAAGGTAATCAACTACTATAGAAGGTTCAGCTCTAAGTTCAGGAATGAATGGTAGAATAGATTTTATTTCAGAACAAAAATAGATATTTTGTTCTTTTATATAGTAATATAGAGGTTTTATTCCAAACCTGTCTCTTGACAATAAAATGCATCTTTGATTTTCATCATAAATCGCAACTGCCCACATACCGTTTAGCTTTTTGAAAGCATTTATGTTCCAGCAATGAAACGCTTTAATAAATACTTCAACATCAGTATTTGTAGTAAAAATATATCCATGTTTTAATAAATCTTCTCTTATTTCTATATAATTATAAATCTCACCATTATAAACCATATAATATTGTTCATAATTAAAAGGTTGATGACCATGCGCCGAAAGATCAATTATACTCAACCTTCGGTGTCCCATAAATAACCAACTATCGCCTGCTTCTACCAGATGTTCTAAATTGTTAAACGCTTCAGCAGTGTGATCACCTTTAAATTGTTTAACCCTTTCATTGTTTATTCCAATAAAACCTTCATCGTCTTTACCTCTGTGAGCTATTTTCAAATGGGCTTTATAAAAAACATCTGCGCTGATTAATGAATGGGCAATTGAAAAGTATCCTATTATTCCACACATTATTAATTATTCTAAACAATCAATACAGATATTCTTAACTTTCTTATAAAGAAAAACCATGGTATATGATAACTTCTTTATCAAAGGAATATTAATATTTAAATAATCAGGAAGTATATTTCCTAAGAGCGGTATTCTATTTATTATTTTTGGTAGCATAATACCTTCAGCGGGAATATATTTTTCAAGTTTATACCCGCATGAAGCGCATAAAGTGATAAAATGATAGGGATCCCAGCCATTAATGTGATGTATAACTTTATTGTAATTAGTGATGATATTATCAGACAACTTTTTTGCTCTCCTGTTTGAAAATAAACATAAATCAAAAAGATACTTCAAATTTACAATATTTGGTAAGCTGATTATTAGTTCTCCGCTTTCGATAAGCATTCTGTTTATCCTTGATAGATATGTACCAGGGTTGTGTACATGCTCTATAACCTGAGTGCTAATTACAAGCTGGTATTTCTGATCCGGAAATTTAAAATCATTAATGTGAATAAACGATAGCTTGTCTGTCTGTCCATATGCTGTTTTTGCTTTCTCTATTTGCCCCTCGTCAATATCTACTCCTTCAACATGAGCACCATACAAATCAACAATAAGTTTAGCGAGCCCACCCATCCCACAACCATAATCTAAAACCTTGCTTTCTGAATTAAGAACCGGTAAAATATCTTTTACTATTTGATGTCTGTCATTCTTATTATTAAACACCTGTTTATAATAGGAATATACTTCATGTTTTATCTTTTCTTCTTTAGTCATGCTTATGAATCTTGCTTATGTTTTCTCAATTTACTTACAATATAAATAAAACAAGCACCGCTAATCGTGAGCAGCACAATTTTAATAACAATTGAATAAATAGTGATTTTATCTGAGAAAAATACAACATATAAAATTGTTACAATTAAATAAACTGTGAATAGAAATATTGATTCCTTAATGTAAAGGATAATTGGCTCAAGTTTAAGGCTCCATAATACTATCCATAAAGAATAGAAAAACACTGAGATTACCGTAGTAGCGGAAGCTGCATATTGATGATATTTAGGTATCAGTAGAAGATTTAACAAGAGATTTGATAATCCCATAAGAATGGCGCCGCTTGATATAATCCACATTTTTTTATGATAAGAAATTATAGTTGTGAAGATTCTATATTGACTTGATAAAACATAGGTAAATCCAATAATTCCAACGACTTTATAAGCCTCTGCATATTCCTTTGACGCGAATATGACGACAATTTCTTGAGCAAATAGCATTAAAAACAAATGGGCAGTAAGCATTAGACCAAATAAAATTAATGAAAACTTTGCAATTTTCTCTTTTGTTGCTTCTTTGTCATATATTAATCCAGATATCGATATAGGACCCTGAACTTGTGTGATAGCATCTTGAAGAATATAAAGAGAAATTGCTAGTTGATAGGCAAGCGAATATAATCCGACGTTTTTAAGTCCAGAGTAACCTGCAAGAATTATTCGGTCAGAAAAGCCCGCGATCCATCCTCCCGCTATGTTTGGAATAAGTGGAATAGAGAAGGCCAAACATTTTATTAATAATGATCCATTAAATCGTAGAGATAATAATTTGTTTCGAAAAAAGTAAAAAGTATAGAAAAAGAAGACAAAAAGTGAAACGACTGCAAAACCCAACAATTTTGCAATAACACCATACTTAGCTATAATAAGAAGGGGCATTGAAACACCCAAGGATAATGCAACTGAAACGATTTCGATTATCGAAATTTTTATAGATTGTAAAGATTGCCGTAAAAAAACACTACCCAAGAAACCGATTTGCGTGAATAGAACCGGAATAAACGCTAAATAAGCGAACGGATAGCTCTCGATGCCCAATAGCTTCTTCATCCAGATAGGAGCAGAGAAAACCGAAAGACTTACAATGAACGCTCCCCAGATAAGCACAAACCAATATATAGTCGAGAACAATATCTTCAGCTCTTCGTTGCTTTGCTTTTTGTCATGATAAAATCTAATGACAGCCGAATCTATATATAGTGAAACAAATATAGGCAAAATGCCCCCGATTGATTTCAGTGTATTCAATACACCATAATCGTCAGGTGTTAGGTATGCAGTATGAATCGGTATCAAGATGAAGCCAATCCCTTTTGTGAGTAAACTTGTTAGAAAGTACCATTTCCCATGTTTAAAAATTGATTTTTTCCAGGACTGTTTATGAATTAATATTGCTTCTTTTGACATATTTTATCTTAGGAAAGCTTCTCAGATAGCTGAATAGTTCATGAGATCTTCCATATCTAATTCTAATTCTTGATAATACTCTGTCTGCTCCTGAATACGCTTCAGCCTATATTTCTCAAAGGAATACGGGTTAAAAGCAGTTCGTTTGCTGGCTATATATTTTAGAGAACTCCCAAATGGAATAATTCCTGAAGCATGCCACCTAATTGTTTGTACCAACATTCGAGCGTATTCCCGAAAAGTGTCATGTCTAATGTGCTTTCTTTTATAGCGATCTATCAGTTTCATTATTTCATTACCAACTCTCACATGATTCAATCCGTCATTCCACTGTATCATATCACGTATCATTGAATTCCTTATAGATGACAATTCTGAAAAGCCTATCAAGTTACCAGATCTATAGAAATTATTGATAGCATCTTGTAGCTCACTTGCTGACATATAATTAGGACAACCTCTAAAGATCTCATCTCTAATAAAATCCACTCGGTTAGGATTAATAAGTCCGGTTTGCTTACCAAGTAACCAAGCTTCTAGTATGGTAGTTGAATCGTATACCAACCAAATATCACTCATTCTAATACAATCGATAATGCTAACCTCATCCTTAATAATAAGAGTATTATGCAAGCCCTGTGATCCATGAATTGCTGAGTCATAATATCGATTCTTTACACTAGGATGCTCTTTGAGTAAAAATAAAACCTGCGGATTATTTTTTATAACACTAAGAAGAATTCTATTGAAAGATATATAATCCTTTTTAAACTGTTCAATCATCCATGGCGAGTAGATTTTAAGATAAACATCTTTTTTCTGCTTAAGTTCATGAAACAAACCAAAGTTCCAGCAGCCGATTCCAATGATACGTTTAAAATCAATTTTCCCATATCTTCGTAGAATCTCAACTCTATTATTCTCCTTTGAGATCTTATATAGATCGAAGCCGCATCCACCTGAAACTTTAATTTTACCTTTAAGCTCTGGAAAATACTTTAAAGTCAAACTAAGCATCTTCTCCGACCACTGCATATGAATATCTTCGTAGAGAATTCTATCTTGATTACATCCCCAAACCAACTGTGTTACGTTTTCTCTATTACCATGAAAAATACTCTCTGAGAGCAGCGTGATACAGCCTATTCCTTTGCTCTTGGCATATTTAACCAGTTCTAGATTATTGTTAGCTCCTATTGCATTGGAGATAAATAAAATATGTGGTTTCAAAGAACTCAGTAGCCGATAACCATCAAATACCGAACCTTCGTGCACCGAATACCCCATCAATCTTAAGTAGTTGCAGACAAGAGTTGTCATCTGCCGGTCTCTAGAAGGCCGACCTGACCACTCTAGATTCAGTACATCTAATTGCATATTATTCATCTTAATGTTATAGATTTAAATAGAAAACCTCTGATATGTTTCTTTGCAAGTGGAGTTCCACGTTTAATATCAGTTGCTGCTCTTTTCCCAATTATCTTGGATAACAATCTTGGGTACATTCCATAACCCGGTCGAATTGATCGAACATTTTCAATACTAAAGCGTTCATTCTGCTGTATATCTTTTATTACAAAAAGGGACCGTGCAAATTGCCTGTATTTTTGTTCCCAACCAGTAGAATAATTTACACCACCTAAGCAACGTTCTACTTGTCTAATGCCATCCACCATACTCCGGAATTCTATCGGTTCTGAAGAAAAAGCTGAATCCGGTCCTCCCATATTTCGGTTAAGAATGAAATGCTTCTCAATAACTTTAGAACCAAGAGCAGTTGCTGCAAGAGATACTGTGAGACCAATTGTATGATCCGATAACCCTACAAAAGTTCTGAACCTTTTGCTCATATCATCAAGCGTTCTCAAATTCGAATCTTCAATTCTGGCAGGATAAGATGAAGTACATTTCAATAAAATAATGCGATTGTTGTTTTTACGCCTACACGCTCTTACAACTCTGTAGATGTCACGTAAGCTAGCGATTCCTGTTGATATAATGACGGGTTTTCCTTTAGAAGCTATATATTCGATAAGGGGTATGTCTTTAATTTCAAAAGAAGCAATTTTATAGGCTGGTACGTTAAGTTTCTCTAAGAAATCTACAGCAGATTGGTCAAACGGAGTTGAGAAAAAAACAAGACCTAAGGACTCTGCATATTGCTTCAGTTCGGGTTGCCATTCCCAGGGAGTATAAGCCTTTCTATAGAGATCATAAAGTGTAAGCCCGTCCCATGAAGTTCCACCACTAACAGTGAAGTAATCGTTCTGGCAATCAATAGTAAGTGTATCTGGGGTATATGTCTGAAGCTTGACAGCATCAGCACCAGCCTTCTTAATTGCTTCAATGCTTTTCCTTGCTGTTTCGAAATCCTGATTATGATTAGCAGAAAGCTCTGCCACAATAAACACTGGAAATCCAGCACCAATTCGCTTATTGGCAATAATAATCTCATTACTCATTGCCTCGTTCCTTCAGCATATGGTAACGATGCAGCAATGTTGCTATAGGTATTTCCCATCCTTCTTCTCCCAATAGATAATTTTTTATAGATTGAAACTGTTTAGCATGATGCTTACTACCACATTTCTTCTGTGGTCTTCCCTTAATATTCTGGATACGCAAATCGCCCCAGTGTCTTTTAAAAAGAGTTTGAATTACTTCATGAAGTTTTTGATAGGTCGATGCAAGGGTCTCATACTCTTGATGAAAAACAAATTCCTGCTGAATCGGTATGGTGCCGGTGTCCAAACCTTTATCGATCTCATGAATTGTCACTCCTTTCGGAGTGTTCTCTAAAAAACTCCAGACATTCGGATCTGCTCCCCGGTTCCACGGCAGATATGATATATGAAGATTAATAATGCGGTTAGGAAGCATGTCGATAATTGTTCCAGAGATTATATAATGATAAGAGCAGCTCACCACAAAATCGGGATTTATCTGCTTTACTAAATCCCGCTTTAATTTCGCCTTGTGGGTAATAACCTTTTCTGCAGTCTCTTCAACTAGTAAACTAATTAAGCGGTCGTTAACAGCTTTGTTAGTAAGTACTAAAACTTTCAATGCTTTCTGTTTCCAAGGCTAATTGCTTGTAGAGCTTCTTCTGCGACTCTTTCCACACCCAAGGTATCGAGGATTTCTGAAGCCTTCCTTGCTGCAAGTATCCGATTCTCATAATCTTGAAAAAATTGAATTGAACTGACGATCTGATTAAAAATATTACTTTGATTCCACCATCCGACATTCTTAATGAATCCCGCTGCTTCCCAACCGTTGATATTTAAAGACTGGTTTTCGGCTACCTGGATCGTAACCGCCGGAACACCGACAGCAGCCAACTCATTGAGCGTCTGTCCTCCAGAACAGACAGCAATATCACAACTATACATAGCCTCATACATACCTTTGGCATTTGGTTTGAAGATTATTTCAGTTAGCCCGTCACTCGCATCTCTGATCTTATCAATATTGTTATAACCTGGTCCAACAATGACAATTTTTTTGGCAGAAAAGAACTCAGCGACAAGAATTGATAAGACTTTTGGCGTCAGATTGCGAAGATCATCGGCACCAAACGTGATGAGTATTGAAGTGATGCATGTCCTCTGCTCTCGACGACGTGCTCTGATGAACTCTCGTCTTAGCACCTGATATCTGGGCCCAAGTAGATACTCTATATCATTTCGAATCGGGTAGTTGAGTGATTTTGCAGAAATAGAACCATTGACTACGATACCAGATGGGTAATTTGTCCGATTATAATCATCAAAATAGATTCCAAGGCCAGTCAATGAGGATAGCAGGTTGTACACTTCCACATCGGCATGGTAGGAATCCACCACTATAATATCAGTCCCATCGGCAATTTTCTGTATGAAATCTGGATCACCTTGCCATTTCCTTTCGGTCAATTTAATGGTATCGACCTCTCCCTTGGCGACTCGAAGCGAGTCGATTATTAGCTCGGTCTGGATAGAATTTCTTGCAAGCTCAGAGGCAAGAGAAAAGCAACGATAAAAATGGCCCAAGCCCGCTCCCATACTTGCATCAGCGAACAAGCAGGCCCGTCGTTCTTCACTAATCGGCAAAGTGCTACACGCTTTTACTTATCGTTTTTTAGCCACGACCATCATATGGCCAGAGAGCTTGTGCTCAACAAGGAAACGCTGGAATGCGTCTCCCACCTTTCTAAAATTTTCCGTACAGAGTGTTCGAATAAACCTATTGGTACGAAATCCACGTTCGATCGCTTTACGAACCAGATCAACATCTAACTGTCCAGGAGTTTCTATCGATTCTACAATATAACCTGATTTCTCCAGAATTAGTGTTATGGAAGTTTCATTGAAATAATTCAAATGCTCATGGTCAATAGCTACTGATTCAGCTCCCAACACACTTATATCGAAACCCTCGTAGTTGGGAAAAGTCAAAATAAGAAGTCCACCAGGTATGAGTATATTATTAGTAATTTCAAGAAAAAGTTTCGGATCGAAAATATGCTCAATTACTTCAAAAGCCACAACAATGTCAAATTTTTCTTCGATTATCAGCTCTTCCAAGATACCTTCGTAAATTCTGATTCCTTTTTTTCTACAAGTCTCAGCTAAAGACTGAGATGCCTCTATCCCAACAACCTCTTTGAAGAAATTATGATTGGCCATTTCATGGCTGAAAATCCCAAAGCCAGCTCCGATCTCCAAAAGCTTATTCCTTGTGGTCTGATGTTTTTTAGCAAGCTGGATTATTTTATCTACACGAGGAATGAAAATATGCTTGCGCCTGTTTTCAATCGAGGAAGGAAAAATGAACCTATTAAAATATTCATAATTCTTTGAAGTGTTGTAGAACTCGCTGAGCAGAGATTCTGATGGTCGAGGCGACATGTAGAGCATCCGGCACTCACTACATTCGCAGTATTCGAATGTCCACTTAGAAAATGCTATCTCACGATTCTCAGTTCCACATGAAGGGCAGTTTACAGACACAAAGAGCTTTTTCCGATCACATAGGAAACGAATATCCTCTTCCATGCACTTTTGCTGCTCGTTTTTATATTTATCTGGTCGTATATCATTTTCTTCAATCATATAAATTCCTACTGATGTATGTACTTTTGCTGTTTTTCATCTGACAACCAGACTGTTCCATACGAACTAGGCTCTCCCCAGGTATTATCTTTCCACCACTGACCGTTTTCGATCCACCATACCCTTGGATCTCTAAATGTATCGGCTACCCCATCGAACTGCTCTTCTGTCCAACCGACGTATTCGAGCCAGCGATAAAGGTCCTTTGGCTTGACATGATCCATCATGCGTACATTTTCAATAGCTTGCTCCCTACTAATGATTCCTGAGCGTATATCCTTGCAGGAATGGTCTGTAGCACGGCCATATCCAAACTTAATAAATTTCATATAGTCATGGATCCCGTTCTCGTGCATGTCATCGAGATTCGACATCCGCCGGTAGGTTCTCTCAAACGGTTCTGAATTCGGTTTGAAGCCGTATCTGTCCATAACCATAGGGCCATGCTCGTTAGCATCCCATTTGAAGTAATTTGAAACGAAAATACCTCTAACACCTATTTCCTCTATCTCTTCATCCGTCGGATAAATCCAGGGAATTAGATCTTGTTTAGTGAGGTTCTCACCATACTCCGAGGCGACTTCAATAAAATCGTTCCACTCATAGCCACGTAGAGCATGTTCGTGCCGATAGCGGTAGGTAAACTCCACAAAATCATTATAGGAGTGCATACCGCCTAAATCCATAAAACCGTGCTCTCCCCATATCATGAGAGGCACCTCTGTCTGCACGGCTACCCGAACGGGATAAGTGAATATACCAGCGTGCGCATGCCAGTTCATATCACCCATCATGAGCATCCCAAGTCGATTTAAAGTCTTTAATACATCAATACTGGGCGTGAAAAAGATATGGTCGACACCGAAGACATCACGCATATTCTTTAGATTCTCTAAGCCTGTGGGAGTGTAATTATTTCCATGATACGTTACCAGCAAAGGCTTTAATCCATAGATTTTTCGAATGAGATGCGTCTGAAAGTAGCTGTCCTTTCCTCCACTAACAGGAATAATGCAGTCGTAATTCAAATCATCTTTGGACCGATATTGGTCGATCAGGCGTTCAAAACGCTTTTTTCGCAAATCCCAGTCAATTGCAATGCTTTGAGTAGCAGTGCGGCATCCAGAGCATATTCCATTCTCATCAAAAGCTATAGGCACAGCTGAGCTTGCGGGATAAACACAGTTCTTACAATAATTCATCTTAATCAAAGGATTATGCGGCATAGCGGCTATCTAACGTTTACACCCTCCTGCTTCAGCAGTTTCTTCGCCCGGGGATAACTCAATTCAATGAAATGAAATAAATTACCAGCAGCAATTCCAGATACATTTACACTCTTCCCCAGATCAACAAAATCAAATAGATCGCCGGCACCACCGCAGGCAGCCACCGGTAGAGAGGTGGAGTCCACCACTTGTTTGACGGTTTCAATATCATAACCTATAGCTTTTCCATCTCGTTCAATTGAATTCAGAAAAATTTCACCTGCACCCATACCTACACATTGTCTGATCCAATCGGTAACCGCTTCGTTTGTATTTACCTGCCCGAAGTGTGTGAACACAATGGGTTTACCATTAATTAAGCGATAATCAATCGATATGACGACACACTGACAGCCGTACTTTTCAGCTACTTGACTGATCAGCTGGGGATTTTCAAATGCACCAGTATTCAGTACGACCTTATCTGCACCATTTTGTATTCTCATATCTACATCCTCAAGTGACCTTATTCCTCCGCCGAAACTCAAGGGCATAAAGCATACTCGAGCAATCTGTTCAATGATCTCTTCGATCGTTGAGTAGGATTTAGTCTTCAAATCATCGCGGCGCAGGTCGTAAGTTTTATCTCTGCTTATATCAATATAGATAAGCTCGTCGACATTCCATTCACTGTACCGTTGAGCCTCGTCAACTATATTGCCGATATTCTGATGATAGGAAAACCCCTCGCTTCTCACAATCAGACCATTTTTTATATAGAGGACAGGTATCAAGCGAGTCTTTACCATTTATTACACTTTCCCAAAATTTCTCAGAAGACTGAGCCCATAATTCTGGCTTTTTTCTGGATGGAACTGACATCCATAAACATTCTCATTCTCTAAGACCGAATCAAAATCGATACCATAATCAGTTACACCAACGGCCGTATCTCTGTCTTTAAGTTTGCAATAATAACTGTGAACAAAATAAAATGTAGTGCCATCGGGTATTTGTCTGAGAAGAGAAGAACTGCTCACTTGGTGCACCTCATTCCAACCTACATGGGGGATCGGATATATAAATTTCTCACTACCAAAGAAAAGTACTTCACCGGGAACCAAAGCCAGCCCACTATGGATACCTCCTTCGGTGCTGTGTTCCAGAAGCAGCTGCATGCCCAGGCAAATCCCTAGAATGGGACGACGTCGCTGAAATCCAAACTCGAGTAACTCATTCCGGAATCCCCGAGCGGTCAACGTTGCTATAGCTACCTTGAATGCCCCGACACCGGGCAGTATAATCCTGTCGCAGCTACTAATTTTTTTAGGATCACTGATCACTTGGTTCGGCAGGTCCAGATAATCCAATGCGTTTCTGACCGAACGGATATTGCCCATGTTGTAATTTAAAATGCCTATCATGATGCTAATCTTTTTTTCTTAACAGAAACCAAGTAATATCATCCTGTGGAAACACAGGGTCACGGTGATAAGAGAATCCATACTTCACGATCTCGAGTCTCTCGTACAAGTCAAGCATTTCACCTGCGAAATCGCGCTTGAACATACGGTTACGATGCTGCCTGTAGGATACCGTTGATGGAGTTGGATTGTAATACTCGGCAATGCAGATGTAGCGAGCACTAGACTGGTATAATTTTGAATACAACCCAGTCAATCTCTCTGGATTAATATGGATGAGCAATCCTTTGGTGAATACAAAGTCTCTGGGGTAATCGGGCGTGAAATCAAGTACGGATTGCTCATAGATCTTAATGGTTTCACCACTCCATTTCTTTAACTGACGTACAGCCTTACTATTGATTTCAACAGCCGACAGTTCCGCATTGGGAATGATTTTTCGTATAGCAATAAGATTCAGGCCAATGCTTGAGCCAAACTCAAGAACAGAATTGACATTACGTGTGTTGGTAAGAATTCCGGCAAATAGCGCCACGTTACTGGCTACTAAACTTTCTCCCGTATTCCTTTGACTATATTCGTTTCCAAAGGAACCTGCCCAGAAATCCTCCTGTTCTTTAGA
>SDBV01009374.1_pt1 | contig 13026 bp, 6 predicted proteins | sample 2277081 | NCBI WGS metagenome assembly SDBV01 (sample SAMN10402039, study PRJNA504765) | marine sediment metagenome | isolation source: marine sediment core GS10_PC15, 223 cmbsf | place: Arctic Ocean: Southern Knipovich Ridge | collected 2010
ATATGAGTTCAAAACTCGTGGAGGCTTGCTTGAGTCAAAGCATCTCTTTATTGAAGTTGTTCCATATGAGATGAATTTCTATAATAATTATAATATCCTTTCAGGAGGGTCTATAATAGCTCCATTGTATTATAACTTAAGTTCTAACTATAGGTATCAGCTCGCTTTAAACTATAGGTTAATGGAGAAAGGTATTCATACCTATGAAGTCACTATCGACTCGGAGGCAATAAAAGCTGAATTAGCCGAGATTGATATCGAATATAATGACCCACTTCAAGAAGGGAATGACCCGGTCTTAATAGCGCATTATTACAATGATATAGGAGAGAAAGTGTGGATTGATGAGGTTAACCATATAAGTTATGCGAATAACAAAATAAGTATAAACATCGAGCCGTATTTGAATGCTGAAAAACTTGAAAATAAGCTTAAACTAGAAGATATAATATATGTTGATCTTGCTTCAAAACTACATAATAAATATCAATTATACCATGATTATGATATCAATTTAAGAAATAACGATATTAAATTACTTAACTGGCAAGTTGCGAATAATCCAAGCTCTAACTTATTTGCTAATTATGAATCCCCAAGCTTTATATACGATGTAGTGCGTGAAACTGAATGGGCAAAAGGGAAGGTCAAACAGATCGCTGCGATTTTGGATGACTCTAATAGGCTGACTTATTTCCTAACCCCAGATTTAGATGATTCAAACGGATGGAAAGATTATAAAACTTTAATTATAAAAATGGGTCTAATTAATCCTGATGTTTTAAAGCATATTGATGTTGGATTTTATTTCACAAATTCCTCAGGAGCACAATTAATTGGGACATCAACCATAACCTCAGATATGTTTGATGATGATACGGGCTCAGTTTATATCCCACTACCAGAGGCAAACGATTTTGATAAATTTAAGGTAAGTAATAATGCACATATTATTTTCACACCAATTTTTTACGATTCCAGTGACTTTGAAGGATATTATTACGAGCAAGGGCTACCAACCACGCAAACAGTAATGTGGGAATCTGATAATGTTACCGATGGATTATTTCCGGTAGACTTAGAAAGAAACATTTTTTCTACTAATGAAAAGGTTTATGTTCTTAATAACATGCATGAATTTGCCTACGCTACAGATGTAGGAACAAGAGTGGAGACAGACGATTATGAGTTAAAATTTAACAATGTATCTCTTCCAATCTCTTATATTGATTTTAATGGAAATGAAATCGATATGAGAGAAGAAGACATTCTTTATATAAAGTATAACGCTTCTCTTAAAAAATCCATAGGGCTTACTATTGAAGAGATGGCTGTCCAAAAAGACAGTTACCTACCCAATTATGAGGAAGGAGGATCAGATGTCCCCATTGCTGAGATATCACTATTAGGTATTAATAATAATGGAGCAAATTATAGCAATATTGATGATCTTTTCCATGAAAGATCGGAGTTAGTTGCTTGGGACGTAACTTTAGATGTTACTCCATTCGAGGATACATATTTTGATACATACAGACAGGTCGTATTTAATGTTTCTTTTGATAGTATTAACTCTGATTTTGTTGTTTCAGACTCGGAAGGTGTTAATTATTCATACATAACTGATATTTTAATTACTAGCAACGATCCTTCGTATGAGTTGGTAGTTGATTCCTTTTTTATTTTCGAATTCGATTATAACGCAACTCTTTATGATTCAGAGGTTTCTGACCTCTATCCATATAATAACATGGAGGAGTTTTACTTTAATTATAATAATATTTACGATACGTCAGTTAGTCTGGATACATCAGGATTATTGCCACTATACTATTACAATTCTAGTATTAACGAAACTTACTATTTTGAAGCCTACGACAGTAGAGATAATTATTATTATTTCGGGGAACATTTACATGCTTATAATATCTCAGAAGGAATATATAATATTACTTGGGACCCATTTTACAGCGAGGAGTTTTATTATGGGAAAAAATATGCAAATACTACGGAACAAATATTGGATTTATACAATTACTATAATCCTTATATCTCCAATTACACCAACCTTTATCTCTCATGGTTTGATGATAATGCGTGGAATGAGTGGAGAACTATTAAGCAGACAGATGTTAATGTGAATTCAATTGAGATTGCATATGATTATTATGACGAGTTAACAGAAGAGTTTACTACGGTCTATTATAATCAATCCGCTGGCGAGTTTGAAACGAGACAATTATCAGTTGAGTATCTATATCCATACAACGTTAACAGTAATTCTTACGAGTTTGTACTATCACAGAATTATTCTGAGGCAGTAGATCTTGGAATTATTTCAGTTGAGGGTTTATACTTTAACGAATCTAAAGTTCCTTTCGATCTTGAGGATTGTAGCATAGTAGCCAACGGAGGGAACATAAGCATAAGATCATTATCAGGGCAAATTCTTTCTGGATTTCAAGCAATTATTGTCATATTAAATTTCAGCAATGGGGCGTATTCGGACTATACGCAGGTTAGGTTGACTCAAAATGCTAAAAACAATCCAGAATCTCAATATTGGTCTACGAACGATTCTATCTTTATAGATTATGAGTATAAAGACCTCGATTATTTCTTACTATTTGAAGATTACGATGTGGGAAGCGATGAGAGTTGGTTTGAATATATACCTTATATAAGGAACAATAAATTTATAGATTATACACAAATTGACGAGAGTTTTAATCTTGACAATAGTACACAAGTGCAAGATTTCAAACCTTTTACGGTATACAATGATAAAAAACAAGTTTTAGAGTTCCATGATTATGACGAAAATGGGGAATATGAGCTGATTATGGAAAAAACTGACATCACGGGAGATGGATCATATGACTCAATTTTATATGGGGAGACTAATTCGGCCGGAGAGATCACCTTCCACACACTTATCCAAGATACCACTTCAATTGGAAAGTACACTAAAAAGACAGAGGAAGAGAAAGAAACACCAGAGTCTTTTGAGCTTGAGTTTAATCATATAATTAATAACTTTAACACACTTCACTGGGATAGAATATGGGATACTGCAACAAGTGGATATCGAATTAAAGCGAAAAAGGAATATAGATCCAGAGCGACAATGACATACTCGAGCCATAGCACATATCAACTCATCCAAAAAGATACTGACGGTGATGGCTTAATAGATAAAGAGTTTGCGTACCAAATCTCCTTTTCCAGTCTAACGACTGTATCATATTCAAGAGAAAAAACTACTATTTATTTTCAAGCAAAAGCGAAATATGGAGATGAGAAGAACGAGGATGGAAGAGAAAGCAGAGAAGAGTATATAAAGCAATATCTAAGGACCGATTTTAAAGATTTCAAGAAAGACGTATTGTTATTGTTCAGAGATTTTGATGGCGACGGCGAGGTTATAAGTTCTCGGCTTTATAAAGATGATTTCCCTAATGAGATGACTGAAAAATATAATCTAGATAACTATTTACAAACTATTTCAAATGATCTAGGTGATTATGACAGTTTCAATGATTTTCAAATAGATATCCAAGATAAAGAACAGTTACTTTCATTAAGTCATTCAATAGATCCAGTTCCCGCAAATTTTGATTCTGTATCTATTATCATGGATGGTGTTATAACTACTGGTAATATTTTGACATCAACTGAAACACTTAAGATTCCAGGAGTGCATAATAGATGGTCTGAGATGGACGACCTTGGGATTCAAACAGATGTTATTAAAGTTGTGCCAGCAGGAGGAGTTTATTATGATAATAATGTACAATATGGGTCAAAAAAGATTCAAGGAGCCTATTACTACTACGATGGGGATAGAGACGGTACCTATGAGACCATACTCGTTTCTAATAAGGATGGTGAAATTATAGCAGTCGGATTTGATTATTACTACGACACTTATTTTGAACCTAATAGAAAAGTTTTAATCGAAAGACATATCCGAGAGACAAAGTTCTCAGAAAAAGAGGGGGAATTTAGTGTAAAACGGTTTACTCGTAACGAACTGTTAGATTATCGTGATCATGGGGATGAGGGATTTGTACTTGAAAGTACGTTTTCAGATGCCCTTTTTGACATTTGGAAAATCCAGATGTCAGGTGGCTCAAGTGATTTGATCGAACAAGCAAGTAAATTATCATTTGATTCATTTATGGAAGAACTCACAATGGAAAAAGTAATAGCCGATACGGCATGGCAGGTTGAGGCGTTACTCATTTCGGCGGCTGTAAGCACGATCCTCACTCCAATAGCGGGAGCAGCCGTATATGCTACATTAAATATTTTGAAAGGATCTCTTGATATTGCAGAACAAGAAAATATAATTCGCTCAAAAACATACCGCAGTAAAAGCTATAAAGGTGAGAGGACTTTATCGAGAAAATGGGTGGGCGATGATTGGTTTGGTGGTTTGATGTCAAATGCATTCGGACAGCCTTTTGGTATATATGCTCCTGTAGTATATGACACTGATAAATATAGGTATGTAGGAGAGGTTGTGCTAGCTCCGGCAGATAATGGTCAAGAAAAATCAAAGGTGGCAAACCCAATCTCCAGAGAGTATAATGATATCACCTTAGACTTTTCACTTCAAACAAGGAATTACTTCGGAGCATATTCAGATTATGAGGGAAAATATTTGGAGCTTTATTTAGAAGATGAGGGATATGAACTCGACGATAAAATTGAATCATTCTACGGTAGACAATCCATAACGGCTTTGGAAAATAACGTTTTCAGAACATCTAGTGAATATGGTGACAAAATTGAGCCTGATAAAATAGTTCCTTATATGTATAAATATTACCCACTGCTTACTTTTGCCGAGAAATCGACTTTTCCAACATTACCGGAATTTTACGAAGATTACCCAATGATCGTATCTAATGAAGCATACAAGGACGGGCTTGATGACGAGTATCATACAATCTATAAGGTATGGGACGGTAGCTCTGCCGGAGTTCAAGTAGTTCCATCAGGAAGCCTTCATAAATTAAATGCGGAAATTGTATCAGTTGATGTAGATCTAGTTTCATATGGATATGCGGAAGGCACGAGCACAGACAGCGGAAAGCTTGTTCTTGACGAAAGCAGAAATTTAGATACTCTTGATGGGGATGACTATCTTTTCGATACATCCACAGGAAAGTTATTATTATATGAGAGTACATATCAAGAATTAAAACAAGAAATTGAAGATAAAGAAGATGAAAAAGGTTCCGGTTATGATGTTTTAATAATTTTTGAATTCCATGTAGAAAAATACCGCTCCATCGAAGACACCTCTGAGCTCACAGCGGAAGAGCTTGAACAAATAGCAACAATGCAAGCCCTTCAAGCTAGTATATTGGAATATTATTATCAATTCCAAATCGCAACAGAGACCCAAGATAAGTTAAATGAGATTGTTTACACAGTTTTTTTAACCGCGATAAGTACTGCAATTACTCTTGGGATAGGCGCTCCATTAGGTATAATGAAGGCTTCTGTAGTTGGTATTGTAACAGAACCACTAGAAGAAGTATTTCTTGACCCATTCATTGAATCTGTTGCGGCAGGATTAACTCGTGATTGGTTCGGAGGGGATAAGTACGCCCAATTGGTTGCCTCTTCAGTAGTAGAATCTGGAAGAGAGACTGCCTTTGGTATTAACTCGAGAACCGACACAAACACAGACACAAGGACCGACCGAGATGCTTCCAGTCAAACTCATTCAACAAAAGCTGAGTTTAGGAAAGAATCAAACATGAATGATGAGACTTTGAAGGAGCAAGTCAAAGATAAATCAAAGACTAAAAAGATTGCAAAGATTGCTCTTACTACTATCGCTATATTTGGACTTAGTTTGATCGGCTTCGGGGGGGTTAGCGTTCTGGGCTCATATGCTGGTACGGCGCTCACTACATTCTCGACATACTGGGCGACTACGAAGATGTCTCTAAAAAATACTTTAGGAACGATAAAGGGCAAACCTCAGAACTCGATGGAGACTTGGGACCGCGACGCTAGGACTTACGACGATATGCTATTCGATTTCAGCAATATTATGGCAAGCTGGATTTCACAGGAGATGTATGAAGTATCACAAGTACAGAAGCCAAACCCCAAGCAACTAATTGACGAGTTAATGGATAAAACAGGAAGAACATACATTCAACTTGCTTATGATGCAGAGCAATTTGGTAACGCAAGATTAAAGAAGCTCTTATATGAAGCATATCCTCATCCTCTTCCCGAGAAAACAATGATTGCTGAAGGGAGGAAAAGAAAAATTGATATTGTCAAAGGAACACTGGGGCTCAGAATGCGATTAGAAAAAATATTGGCTGATATCAATGAATTAGAGGACTTAGATATTGATACATTAAATCAATTTGAATCAACAATGACTTATGAAAGCGACCATATGATTAAAGGAAATTCCGTGAGAAAAACTTTTAAGTCCGCTATATTTAGTAAATACAGTGGTACAAGTGTAGGCGAAAAAATATTTGAAAGAATTCTAAAATTCAGACTTATAAAGTCTTCTTATGAAAAGAAAAGCAAGCGCATTACAAGCAATTTTAATGATTATATTCGAGTTTATAAGGAATTTGAAAATATTTTACCGGAAAATCCACTTGAAATCGATTTCAAAAAATTTAACACATATGCCGATTATGAACGAGATTATCGCTTGTCTAAAAGGACAGTTACAACCTGTCTAAAGCAGGTTTTGATCGCCAAATATGAGACAATACTGACTGATTTACAACTGAATGATTTGCATAAAAAATTCGGGGAAGAATTTAAAAAGGCAGGAATAGCAAAGGAATGGCAAAGAAAGAAAGCCCAAATTAGTGTTAAAGACTTTTTGCTGTTTGTTAGTAAGTTAGATTCATTAGATGGTCAAAATATTGACCAAATACTCAAACAAGCGGGAGTTTCTACTGATGCTAGTAAAAAAGCTTCCTTTGAGAAATATTTGAATTTATTAAAATTAATTAAAGATCCCAAAAAATATAGTAATATTAACGAGCTATATAAGGATTTTTCAGAAAAATACGGGATACCAGAGGCGGGTGTTAGGGATATTTATGCAAGTAATATAAGAAATATATTATCAGGGTATAATAAGTTAATAATAGATATAGATACAAAAGGTAATCCAGAAAAATATCTCCAGACAATAGATGACTTCACAAATTATTTAAAAGATGTTATTATGAAAGATAAAGCACTTTTTGAAAAGATTGAGAGAGAAATAGGTGTTAAACCTCCTACAGACTATGCTCCAATGCGGCTTTGGTTAACGGCTTACGGTTACAATAGATTTGTAGGTAGATTAGCCGCAGTAGGTTTCAAGTACAGAGAAATCGTAAAACATGCCAACTTGAAGCATACATCTGGAAAGAAGACCAAGGAATTAGGAACAATGGAGCATTGGATTGATATTTATTACATTTTAGAGCACATGAGGAAAAATTGGGATGTTAATACTTATTATGAAGTAATGTCCAAGCTTGATGGTGTAACATACGACCAGCATCATCCAGACGTTTCCATTGTTATAGGGAAAGAACAAAGCTTATTCAAAAAATACCTCTTTGAAAAGCAAAGAATTGTAGATTTTACGGATAAAATGGAAGAGAATATTTGGCAAATTAACATTGACGTCACTCACACCACGGACTTAAGCTGGCTGGTAGATAAACTTCGAAAGGGATATCAAGGCGAACATAAGCTCTTAGTAATCGTTCTTACAGGAACGAGCAAGGGTGGAACAGAAATAACAGCGAAGGTATTAAGAAAATATTCTCAAATGTATCCTTCTGAACAGATTCCCCTTTCCGAACACGTTGTAATTTTGAATAAAAGAGAGTTTGGAGATTTTATTGGATTTGATCGTTTTTCAAATAATAAATATAGTGCTAAATTCGATATTGGTCCTAAAATGTTTACAGAGGCCTTGTTTGATTCTGATGCATTCAATGATATAATGGATGAGAGTAAACTATGTAAAGATTTACTTAAAGAAGAACTCCCTATAAAGTATGGTGAAGATGATTTAACTACCTCGGGCTGGGCATATTATATCGAGCATAATGAATTAGAAGAGATTGCAAAAGACAATCCTCTTCCTTCAAATTTGGATGATAATCAAAATGGTCCAAATACCGATGAGAACAATTATTTAGGAGATGGGTAATAGTAAATTTATGCTCTCATAATATTTAAATATTTAAATGAGTTTTATATTTAATAGCAATAAACCAAGAAGAAAATAATATGGTATTGTTTAGAGGCGCCGAAATAACGAAATCCGAAGTAAAAATACTTCAGGAATTAGAGGAAGGGCAAGATTGGGAGTTTAGTTCAGTAGTAGAGTTTAACAGTGAGAATTCACGTGCTTTTATTTCCCAAAATACTCATATAACTGGAGTTAAATGTTTTAATGCGAATTTGAAACATTTACCTGATTCAATAGGTGAGCTTCGATGGCTTCGCAGCTTAAAATTAGTAAGAAACCTTTTAAGCACACTACCACAATCTATCGGCAATCTTGAGTCTCTGGAAAGATTATCAATTTCCTCTAATATGTTGAAGGCACTTCCCGAATCGATTGGGAATTTAAAGTCACTAAAATCAATACGTTTGGTTAACAATAGAATAAAAACCTTACCCGAATCGATTGGTGCCCTCGTTAATTTAATTTCATTAGATGTAGGAAAAAATTCACTTACATCGCTTCCCGAGTCAATCGATAATTTAGAAAAATTAGCATGGTTAATTGTTCCTTCTAATCAACTCAAGGAACTCCCGGAATCCATCGGAAATCTAAAAAATCTGACAGAATTACATGTAAGTCTTAATCAGCTCACATCCCTTCCAGAGTCAATTGGACAGCTTGTATTGCTTAAGGAGTTACATGCAGATCGTAATAAACTTCAAACGCTCCCAGAATCCATCGGTAATCTGTCGCAATTACGACGATTAGAAGTTTTTTCTAATGAAATTCAAGAGCTTCCTGACTCTATTGGAAATCTCACATCATTAAAACACCTTGAGTTAATGAGAAACCAATTAGAATCCGTTCCAGATACTATCTTTAAATTGAGTCAATCTTGCGAAATAAGCGTTGCTTACAATAACCTTGACTACAAGTCTTTTCACAAGCGTTTTTATTGGAGAGATGATGATAATGATGATTAAGTTAATTTTTGCGAAATCCAGATATCGAATCATCCTCTGTTAGAACCATTCAGAGATAATTAGAAATTCAAGAAATAAAATATCTCCTCTTGACATTATAATATTAAAACATTCAAACTCAGAGTGTCACACAACTAATTTTTCCCAATAGATCTTCCTGATTTACGATTTTTTTAAACCTTAAAAAAATATATATGACTGCTTGACCCGCTCGCCCAAGAACCTCTCCCGGAAATTGAATTTTTACTTTTTTTTAAGAAAACTATCTAGAGAAATTTGAGTTGCTTGAATTTCCTTAGTCCTTAACCTATCTAAAGCATTCCCCACCCTTTGTTTGTCATAATTATGTTGTTCTATTAGTAATTCTTCAATTTTTTCATAATTTATCTTTTTCCATTTTAATTTTGAATAATCTTTTTTGATATCAGGAGTTAAAAAAATTGTTTTTACTTGGTTTATTGTTTCTGGGTCAATTTGGATCTCTATTTCTCCCACTTTGACTTTTTCTTTTAAAATATTATCTATTGATTTATATTTTTTAATCAAATCTAAGGCTTTATGTTGACCAATTCCTTTAATCCCCGGAAAAAAGTCAGTTCCTATCAATAAACTCATCTCAATCAATTGCTCCCTTGTGATTCCTAGGTATTCTAAAAATTTTGGTAGTGAAACAAATTCTATATCTAATTTAACAGTAGTATCTTTAACTTTTTTACTTCTCCTTACGGCAAAATTTCTAATTAATCTCTCACCTCCAAATAATAACGTGTCATAGTCCTGAGAAGCAACGGCCCATGCGTCACCTTTTTCAACTAAATATGCTGATTGGGCTTCTCCTTCAGAATTAGCTTGAATTATCGGAATACCCATATATTGGATCAATTTTTTACTCTCTTCGATCATAACTGAGTTAAGTTTCGACGTCATTTGAGCAAACTTCTTAGCTTCCCTGAAGTTTTCTTGTTCTTGAGCTTCAACCATTTTAACTTTAGCTTCCTCCTTAACTTTTCTTCTCTCTTTAATGGTTTCTGATTTAAACTCTGAAGGTTTCCCATCAAAAACATATATGGGTTTTATATTACTTTCAATAAAATTTATTGTTCTATAGAAAATTCCGGAAAGATGAGAGGTTACATTTCCTTGGTAATCTTTTAATGGAGTTCCGTCTCGCTGACGTATAATAGCTAAAAACTGATAAATCGTATTAAAAGCGTCGATCGCTATATGTTTTTGAAACAGATTTTCAAAAGTAATACTCCTTTTTACTTCTTTCACTAACTCGTTTATTTTAATACCCAATTATCATCATTTTAATATGTATGAAAATTTTTAATTTCCAAATATTAATTCAAATATTAATATTAATTATTAACTAATTTATTTTTTTGGTCTCCTTTTTAATTTTGATCCACATGTTTCACATGTGGAAAATAAATCCTTAGCTTTATAATCGTTTAAACAGAAGGGGCAATAAATCTGCCAAATTATTTTAGATTTAATTCCTTTTTTATTTAAAGGAGAGTAAGCTAAATTCAATAATGAACATATATTTTCCATTGAATAATCGTTAGTATAAATTACCACGTCTTCGGTTAGAGTTTCTTTTATTTCCAATGCTAAAGCAATTAATTCTTTATCAACACCAGATAATGCTCTGTAATCACCAGAAATCTCTGATTTTTTTTCAATTTCTTGAATGTATTTCAAGTTTGAAGGTCTATTTAGTATTAATTTTTTGCTTTCAATAGCGGCTTCAATTCTATTTAAAATATTCCTATTTTTATCAATATATCTTTTAACTTTTATTTCTTCGATGACACTTGGTGTAGTATAAATTATACCATCAATTAAATTGAATTCAATTCCAGATAAAAAAATATTTGTATCAAAAATTAATATTTTTCTTTTTTTGATCACGATCTTCTAAAAAAGTGTTTTTTTAAAATAAATTATTCCTCAGGGCTATCTTCTAAAGGAATTTTTAATGTTCCAATTATCTTCTTTCTTAACCGATTAAAATAATTGGCCCCAAATCTTATAAACTTAGCCTGAGTATTGGCCTTACGGATAATGATTTTTGAATTCGGAGGGATTTTTTTAATTGTATTTTGTCCATCTATAACGATTTTTGCATTCAATCGTGGTCTTAATAGCGTAATTTCAATTTCCGTATCAATAGGAAGAACAATAGGTCTTAAACCGGAACGGGCAAAACTATTAAGGGGCGTCAATTGCATAATTTCTAACTTAGGACTCACTATGGCACCTCCAGCACTTAAATTGTATGCCGTAGACCCTATAGGTGTAGAAATAATCACTCCATCTAAATAACTACGATTAAGATAAATTCCGTTAATTGTTACAGAAACTTGTAAAATTTTAGAACTTTTAGATGATACTATTAATATCTCATTTAAAGCATTATTAAGTTTAATCTCATCAGTATTTCTTACTAAATATGCGGTTAATTTAGAACATTTTTCGATTGTATAATCACCGTTTAGTGCTTTACTTAAGTCTTTAAACACAATTTTATCGTTAGATTCATCCAAAAATCCTATGGATCCTATATTTACTCCTAAAATGGGAGGAGGGTCGTCTTGAGATAACCCACCAGAAACTCTTAAAATAGTACCATCTCCTCCTACTGATACGATAAATTTTGTATTTTCCCAATTCATTTCAATTAAATCTCGACCATTATGAGGAAAAATTTTTGGGGCTATCCGTGTTTCTAAATAGACTACTTCTCCTTTTTTAACCAAAAACTCAAATATTTCCTTAGTTAATTTAATCGCATTTTCCGAATCCATCCTGCAGGCTAAAGCAATTGATTTTTTCTGCATTAAATTCCTTTTTTATGATTTAAATTCTTTTTAAATATTTGAGTAAAAAATTAATAAAATTATAGAGAATATTAAAGGGATAAAGAATAAATTAATTTATTATAACCCTATTAATGAGTGTTTTTCCTGCTAATTGCCAGTATTCTACTTGACTAGATGACATCCTTCCCTGATCAGCTTGGAGTTCTTTCAATTTACTTATTAATTTCTCATCTTTAGGCCATGCTACATCAAACGATTCGTAAGTTTCTATGTTCATGATATTTATTGAAGTATCTTCAATAAAATTAATTTGAGCACTGCCCTTGTAGATATCTGGCACTTCGCACATATGACCCGAAGGAATTGTGAGAGACCTTTTATTATTATCAAACATTCCTATACAAACAACTCTAACTTTAGCGTGACCATGTTTGCCACTTTTGGAACGTTCAGTACTTTTAATTAAGCAAGGCTCATCATCAACCATAAGGTATTTACCACTTTTCAATTTTTGTATTTCTGTTCTACGTATGCTCACTTTAAATTACACCATCTTTTTGACTTTTCTTTTTGAATTTTATTTTGACTTTTCTTTTTCTTTATTATTATTAATTATATCAAATATTTATTTTTTTTATATCTATATGAATTTAAAAAAAAAAAAAATTTACTTTCTTAGTTCTGAACCATTCTTAATTATAGAAATAAATAGAGAATATTTGTTACAATATACATTCATAGCAGGTATAGGAAAAAGTCCCTATTTTAATTAAATGAAAAACTCTATTATTATTTATTATTATTCAAGCAATTTAGTTTAATCTAAAATGATGCTATAATTTATAATTATATCTTTAAACAAAAACTTAATAGTATCATTGTAACCTTCCTAAATTTAGAAAAATAAATAAAAATATTAGCAAATAAAAATATTATTTTTTGAAAATAATTAATAATTGGGAATTTGTATGGTTTTAGA
>SDBV01009375.1_pt1 | contig 13026 bp, 11 predicted proteins | sample 2277081 | NCBI WGS metagenome assembly SDBV01 (sample SAMN10402039, study PRJNA504765) | marine sediment metagenome | isolation source: marine sediment core GS10_PC15, 223 cmbsf | place: Arctic Ocean: Southern Knipovich Ridge | collected 2010
GTGGTGGAGGGGCTGCCGTCGTTGATGGAAATCTTGTATGCCAAGGCGACTTCGTTGATGTCGTCCGTAATAAAACCGACGTGTCCATCGACATAGGCGACGTTAACCCCGCCCGGATGCATGCTCCTCGAGGCCGACGAAAGCCAGAAAGTATAAAAGCTTTCTCCATACACGGCACAAGGCATTTGCTCCATCTGCGCGGCGGCGGCGTCGGGACAATCGTAGAGCATGTCGTGATACGGCCCTTGTTTGTTGGGACTCATGGAATTGCCGGCAATCCCAGCACTTACCACAAACGCATCACTGCTGAAATAGTCGAAGGGATGCATGTCCAATGCCAGAAGGCTGGAACCGTTCCAGGGCAATGCCCAGACCCCGCGTTGATCGTTTTCATGTCGGCGGGTTCGAACTTCGGCTAACATTATCGTCGACGACGTGCCGTCCGCAATTCGCGACAGCTTCTGTCCGTATTGGATAATAGCGCCCGGCACCCGGTTTTGGTGCTCGACGTGAAGAGGGCTGACGTAAGCGGCATAGTTGCCCTTGGCAAAACGCCGTCCCTCGGTGAATTCTTGATGTGCGAAAAAACTGCCGGCCGCCGCGTCGCTGGGACAGCTCATTGTTGGAATGTGCGAGGCGAAAGGCTCGCCCGTCTGCTGCAAGATACCCACGTCGAAGTCGAACCGGTCGTAAAGCGGCTGCTGGTCCATGTGTGGGAGTAGTAGAACCACCCAGCTAAACATCTTGCCCGAACGAGGGTAGAACTTCAACGCTTTCACCTCATTGTCCGGGTAAAGCTCTTCGCCGCGGGCGACGATTCCCGAAGCCGGCAGAACTCCATGCGACGATTCGTACAACGCAACCGCAAGCCCAAGCTGCTTGAGGTTATTGGTGCATTGCAAGCGGCGGGCGGCCTCTCGCGCCGCTTGCACGGCCGGCAGCAGAAGGCTAATGAGCACTCCGATGATCGCAATTACGACCAAAAGCTCCACCAGGGTAAAGCCCCGAACCGAGCCACGTGCAGGCAGCCTGTTTTCGTTTTTCATCGAAAATCCATCACCCCCGTGTGTTTCCCCAAAAATCACATCGTGACTCCGTGTTGATTCCCTGCCGTCTCGATATTTTCATTTTGAGCTTTTCCCAGCAGTTTTGTCAAGGAAAACCCGATTAAAAAATCTTCCTCCCGCACTTGACTGTGTACGTGCGTATATTGTACAATTGTTCAGACCGATAGTTTTTCACATTTCCAAACAAACCGAGGACGGTAAACATGGATCCCTTCAGCAGGCTCACTCTGCGTCAAAAAGAGGTCTACGACTTCATTAGCGAAAAGATCCACGGTCGCGGCTACGGCCCCACGGTTCGGGAAATTGGCGATCATTTCGAGATCCGCTCCCCCAACGGGGTGGTATGCCACCTCAAGGCCTTGGAAAAAAAGGGGCTGATTTCTCGTGAGCCCAACCGCTCGCGAGCCATCCAGTTGTTGATCAAGCCGGCCGATCAACGTGGCTTGCCCCTGGTCGGCCGCATCGCCGCCGGCGTCTTGCACGAGGCCGTCGAGCAGGAAGAACGCATCAACTTCGCCGAACTGTTCGACGCCACCGACCCCGAACTATACGTCCTGGAAGTCAGCGGCGACTCGATGATCGACGCCCAGATCTCCGACGGCGACTTTGTAGTCATCCGCAAGCAGGAAACTGCCACAAAGGGCCAGATCGTGGTGGCCATGACCGACGAACACGAAGCCACCCTAAAGCGTTGGTTCCCCGAAAAGAACCGCATCCGCCTGGAACCGGCCAATTCCTCGATGAAGCCGATCTACGTCAAAAACGCCCAAATACTAGGTGTCGTGGTGGGCGTGGTACGTAAGGTGGGGTGACCGACCGCGGAAACTCGATTTTCGACCCAAAAGCGGCCGGCATTACTTTTGCGGCGATTCTCTTTCTAGTTCCGGCTCCAACCCATGTCGCGCCGCCATCGTGCTGACCGACATGGCCCCGTTGCGGACCAGGATCTGATCGGCCTGGACCTCGCGCAATCGGTCGCGGACGGCCAGGCTCGGTGGGATGGCTTGGATTTCTATGGCCTCGAGCGTTTCTTCGGGCAACCGGCCCGAGTTCACGGCGTGTCCGACGACGAGACGCATCACCTCGCGGTCGTCTTCGAGCATGTCGCGTTGCAGCCGCTCGAACATCCGCACGGCCGGGCCCTCGGCCACCATCGTCGAGGCGTAGTTGGCGTTGCTGGCGTCGCTGGTCAACATGAACTCGGGCATCACCAGCCGCGCGGCGATTGCTCGCAGCTCGGCTTGCAATACGCGGATGAACTGGCTGGCGTCGATTCCCGCGGCGGGGAACTCGTAGTCGATGCCGCCGAAGGCGTCCAGGATCGTGCCCGGCGCGTAGCGGCGGAAGTGGCTCGAGGCGCCCGTGGCCGGGTTGTTGACGGTGACGTCGGCCCCGTCGCCGACGAACTGTTCGACGCTTTCGCGGTTGCCGGTGTTGTGTTTGCGAATCAGGGCGATGGCCGATTGAATTTCGGCGACCACGCTCATGTTCCGCAGCAGCTTTTCCGCGCGGCGGAGGTTCTTCCGCACGGGGTAATAAAGCGGCAGCCCCCGTTTGACGTTGGCGTCGACGTTGGCCTTGCGGTGTTGGATCTCCGAGGCCTCGACCAGACGCCCGTCCACGTAGTAGCCCAGCACGGTTTCCACGTCCGCGGGGTCGGTTTGGATACCGAACGTGGCCGCCGGATCGTCGGACCGGTCGCGGGGCGTGGCGATTTGCGCCGGCTCGACGAAACGCACCCGCGTCGTGCCGTCGGGCGAGAAGAAGAATCGCAAAAAGGCCTCGCCGTCGCGGTCGCGGCGTCGCACCAGTTCCTGTTGGCGGCGGTACCAACGGTTTGTTTCCAGGAACTCGCCGATCACCTCGTCGGCGGCGTCGATGATGCTTTGGTCAACGGCCGCCCCAACTCCTGCATCACCATGTTGCCGCCAACGCCGCCGTTTGCAGACGACCCGATACGAATGCCCCGTGCCCACGATGTAGTTGATACGGTTTTCGTGACCGTTGATGGCGAACTCATTAACGGCGGCCAACACCCGGCATTGCTCGCGAATATCGGCCAGTTCCTGCTCGCTGGTGGGCACCGCGGCGGTGGCACTTTTTGCATTGCCCCCGCCCACGGATCCGAGCGACGACCATCGCTCGCCGTCGCTATCGCAAAACGGTTCGGCCGGATCGATGAAATCGTTCCACAGCGTGTCGAAGGCTTCTTGTAGTCGTTCTTGCCAACCCAGTAGTGGGCGGCGGCCGTTGCGATTGTTATTTGTCGTTGTCATAATTTAATTCCTTATTGTTTGTAGGGTGCGTCCGCGACGCACCACGAATTGCTTTCCAAGGTCGTCCGGACATGGGAGGGCGAAGCTCCTGCTGAGCCGAAACTGACCAATAGGGTTTTGCTCCCACGTCTGCGGCTCAGCAGGAGCTTCGCCCTCCCATGCCTCATGCCTGAAGCCTGAAGTCTCTCACCTACCCCACCAATAACCTCTTCCCCAGCCCATCGCTGCGCACCGGTTCGAGCATTCTCGCGGCCAGCCGCACGGCCATCTCCGTGGCGTCGGGCCCGTCGTCGTGGTCGCCGATGGGGAATTCTTTGAGCTGTTCGACCAGCAGCCGCGTGGAGGGCGAATCGCTCTTGAAACGGATCCTCCGCGACGACAGATACGGCCCCAGCCGTCGAATCCGCACCAGCTTGTTGACCCGATTGTTCAAAAGCCAGGGCCGCGCGGCCGTCACGCCTTGGCGGCGGAACTCGGCCTCGAAGCTATCGGCCAGTAGTTCCTGGAACTGGTTGGCCTCCACCCCGAAGGCATCGGGTCCGAAACGGCGGTAAAAATCCACGCCGTCGGCCACGATCTGCGGCGTCGGCCGGCGCGACAAATCGGCCTCCACGTAAAGGATGCCGCTACTGTCGATCCCCAGCGCCACCAGCGCCGAGTAATCCCCCCGCCGCGCGTCGCCGCCTTTGCTGGGGTCCAGGGCCAGCGTTTTCACGCGCAGGTTCTTGGGCCACTCGTCGAACCAGATCTTTTCATCGAAATACGATTCCGGCCACTCGCAATAGTCCGGGTTGATGGGCGAGTTCTGCTTCTCGCGTTCGAAAGCCGTACGACCGCTCTGGGCCCTCATGCACATCAGCGTGTAGAGGTCCTCGTTCTGGGGCCAGAGCACGACCGCGCCCTCGTCCATTGCCGCGCGGTTTCTTTGGTAATATTCGCGGGCTTTGGTGCGGTAATCCGACATCGAGAGGTCGCTGTAGATGGCTTCCCACTGCTGCCAGAGCGACATTTCCGTGGGCCACCGCTGGATCGCCTTAAACACCCGCGAGGTCCAACCGGGCGTCTCGATGATCTCCATTGCCAGCGCCTCGCGGTGCAGGGCGGTGGCCAGATTCAACACGTTGGTGTGTTTGTCGCCGGCCTTCAGCAGCGTGCCGTGGAACCAAGTGCGGGCCCGCTGCCGCTGCGAGGCGGAGACGATGTGCGCGTCGTTTTGCAGGTCGTCGCAAACGATCAGCGAGGGCCGATGTTCGCGGTGGCGTCGGCCTCGGATGCGTTGGCCCGTGCCGAAGGCCTCGATGACCACGCCGTTTCGCAGCACGATCCGCCCGGCCCGCCAAACGGGTCCGCGACCGGTGGCGTGGGGATACTGCTCGGCCAAGAGCCGATTTGAAGTCAGTTCGCTGCGAATGTTCTCTAAGTGGGCCGCCGCCTGGTGCTTCGTGTCGGAAACGATCCAGATATACGGCTCGGTGTTCTCGACCGCCGCTTTCAACGGACCGGCCAGCGTGCCGATCGTCGATTTGGCCCCGCCCCGCGGACCCAGAACGTTCAGCTTCGTGCCGCGATGACGCCGCATGTAATCCAATCGCCGAGCAAGCCAGATGTGCATGGCCGAAGGTTTTCGGCTGAAGTGCGCCGGCAAATACCGCCCGGCCCAAGCCAACAGGCCCAAGTCTTCGCCACGCGCGGCCGCCTTGCGTCTGGCCTGGCCGTGACGCCACGACAGTTCGGCGTGGAAACCGACCAGCAGTTGCCGCAGGCAGTCCGTGTCCAAGCCGCAGTCCGAGAAAAGCTCCAGATCACTCATCGGATTCTTCCTCGGTTTTCGTGTCGCCGTTGCATTTTTTGCTTGTAGCCTTGGCTGTGTTTCCCACGGCTTTGCTCCTTTTTTGGGCTAGATCTCTGAAAAAATCCCCGGTCATTTTTTGCAGACGTTTTATTACGTTCTTGCGGTCTCTGTCCACCGACACCTCTTCGGCGATTATCTGGGCCAGTCCGGATAATAGGCCCTGGAGCTGCGCGACGGTAACCGCGCCCTGTTTTTTTGGCCCGAAATCTTCCGGGTTTCTGCGTTCCAGCCACCAGGCCGCCGCCCGCCAGTATTGGGCTTTTTTGGCGGCGTCCTGAATATCGCGCACAAAACCGATCTCGACGTTCGATTCGTGCCGTTGCATTTCGGCGGCAAAGGTCGTGTCTTTTTCCATCTCCCGCGCTATTACCGACGGCGCGCAGCCGACGTATGCGGCCGCCGTCCGCCGGCCGCAGCCGACGGCCACGATCGCCAATATCTTTTCTTTCTTGATTTCGTCCAAAACCAAACATCTACTTGCTTTCGTCACTCAAATCCCTTTCCGTCTCCCGGAAACTCGGCCCCAAAAACTCGAAGGAAACCACGGCCCGGCCCGCCGAACTGCGATAGCCGCGGGCAAACTTGTGCGTGTTTCGCGACGAGCCCAACTTCTTTACGTTCACCGCCCGCCAAAGCGGTGAACGCCGGCAATGCCCGATCAGGACCGGATGACCGGCCGTGATGTTCAGACGGTGTCCCTGGGCCAAATGTATCTCGGCCACAGCCGCGGCCATGCGCATGCCGATGCCCACGCCCTGATAGTCGGGCAAGGTCACCAGGCGGCTGATCCGCCAGCGGTTGCGTTGGCAGATCATGGTAACGGTTGCACAAAACACCACCGGCACGCCCCGCCAAAGCCCGATAAAACAACGCGCGCTGCGGCTGAGTGTGCCGGTCAAATAGTGATAACGCGCAAACATTCGCCACGCACTACGCTCGCAGCGAAAGATTTCAAGCTCGATCCGGGGTCGCCGAAGACACCTCCGATGGAACGTCGACGTCGCCATATCCAAGGTCCAATCCGGCTCCAGCCACTGGGCCACGTCGTAATGACACGTAACGGCCACGAAACGGCAATTCACTCGCCCCCCGCGCACCGCCCGGGCAACGGCCGCCGAGCCGATCTTGGCCACGTTGCGGTCCACAACGCTGGTAAACTCATCAAACACACAACAGCCGGGAGGGCGAAGCTCCTGCTGAGCCGGGCACGAATCTTGGCTCAGCAGGAGCTTCGCCCTCCCGGCCTCGAAGTCACCCTTTTCCGACGGACCGTTAGCGGCATCGGTCTCGGCCAAGGCACGGGCCAAATCGCAGCGAAAACGCTCTCCCCCGGAAAGCACTTCATAGGGCTTGATCCAACTCGGCGGCGAGCTGAAACCAACCGCCGTGAACAGGCCGGTGATCTCCTTGATGGGACGCTCGCCCAGACAATCGACAACCGCCCGATCCTTGGGCCAATCCCTGCCGCGCCAAAGCTGATCGCCGAAAATCTTCTTCGCCATCGTGCTCTTGCCGCTGCCCGAGGGGCCCACGATCAGCCCCACCCGCCAGTCGTCGCCAAGCTCGGGCATCTCTACGCAAAACCGCTCGCGGGCACGCTCCTCGATGGGCACATCGAACATGCCCGCCAGTTGCTGCACGCGAAAGGAGTCGTATACCGGGCAGCTTACTTCTACTTCGACCGTTGCCATATTTTGTTCCTTGCTGGATCTCGTTGTGTTCTGAGCGTGAAATACTAACCCGAAGCGCAAGCGAGGGTCGCACAAACGAGGGCAAACGCCATGCGTCCCTCGCTTGCGCTTCGGGTTAGTATGACTACTCACAAATTCATCAACCGGCAGCGGAAGCCGTCGCCGGCGAGACGCTCGTAAAGCGTCTTCTGCTCGTTCTCGTCGCGGCAATCCACCACCACCTGATACGTCTCGGGAATCACTACTTCCGGCGGCGGCCCGTTTTTCGTCTCGCCGTCGGCCGCGTCGAGGCGTTCAAGCGGGCTGCTCTCTTGCAGTATCTTCTCCAAAAGCGACGCGACCGCCTCGTTCTCCGTCTCCACGTCGTGCAACAGCCCGGCCAGCGCATCGTGATCCGCCTCGGCCATGGCGGCCAAAGGGTCCAACACCGCCAAAAGCTTGTCCGCCTCGGCGTCGTCCAGATCGACGATCAACACCGGCACCTCGGCGTCGGGCGTGATTTGCGCGCGGAGATGCCCGTCGATCAACTGCAAGGAGCCGTCGTCCAATTCCCGCGCCAGTAGCGCCCCGGCATAGCCGATCTCGGCCAATACTCCCCGCAAAGCGTCGCCTTGCCGCTGCGGATGGGTCCGCCAGTTGCGCGGATGCGGTTTGAGCTGTTCGGCCTTGACCCTCCGCAATTCCTTTACGCGATCACGTATTTGCATCGATTAGTCCTCACTCCACTCCATTTCGTAACCGCTCGACGATCTGCGCAATCTGCACCTCGTGCGTTTCCAATTTGGCCTCGTGATGGGCGTACATGGCCCAAAGCTTTTCGTGGGCTTCGTTGGCACGGTCGACTTTTTTGCACAGGATCTCCACCTGGTTTGCCAGCACGGCCAACTTGGCGTGGACCATGAACATCCACGGCCCCAACGCCAGCAGACCCGACATAACCACGCCGATGACAATGCTCCACTCGTCCGAATTCATTGCGATTCCTCTTTGTTTGTGTTATGTGTTCTCGCTCGTCGCGGCCCGTTCGCGGTTGGGGCTGGCCGCCGCGCCTTGCGGTTCTTCGCTGGGCCGTACGCCGTGGGGGATGGGTATGCGGTTATCGTCGCCGCCGAAGCTGATGCACATATCGAACAGTTCCGAAAGCGAGGCGTAAAGCATCAACGATTCCCGCGGCGTGATGCGATAGGTGGCAAAACGGCTGTCCAAGCGCGTGGCCTCGACAATATGTTGGTCCAGCGCCGTCAAAAACATCCGCGCGTCGACGTTGCGAAGATCCACCGTGCCCAACGAGGGGATGTTGGGGTCCGTGCCGTCCAGGCGATAGGGCATATCGAATTCCCGACCCGCCGGACGAGCCACCTCTTCGCCCAAGGGGCTGAGCTTGTTGACGTCGTCCGGAAGCGATATCTCCAGGTTCCTCGCCCGTTGCTCCAGCGTCTTGATATCCATCGACTGCGGATTGTGCGTAATCTTGCGGCGCAAAAAATCCAGGTGCATCAGATGTTCTATAATGAACTCGTTGGTGGCCGTGTCCCAGCCGCTCTGCACGCCGAACTCGCCGTCCTGGAGGATCTGTCCCCGAAACAACAGGCAATGGCCCGCATAAGTGTGAATCGAGCGGTTGCGAAACCGGGTTATCGCGTCTTCAAAAGTGTCGCTACCGATTATTGGCATGGCTAGGTTCCTTTTAGATTTTAGATTTTAGATTTCAGGTTTCAGATTTCAGGTTTCAGGTTTGGGAGGGCGAAGCTCCTGCTGAGCCGAAACCAACCGATACGGCTCGGCGGGAGCCTCGCCCTCCCACATCTCACGTCTCTTCCACCGGCTCGGCCGGCATCGGCCGACCGTCGTGAATCCGGTAGAATCGTTGTGCGACCCGCTCGCGCAAGTCGCGTGCCCACGAGGCCAGGGCCCCGTCGCTGCTCTTCTGCGCCCGCCGCAACTCCTCGTCATATTCACGCCCCAGCGTGGCATCGGCCGTGCGGCTGTGCCCCGAGAGCGCAAACACGTCCGCCAATTGCGCCGCATAAGCATCGTTCAACCCCGCCCGCTTCATCTCTCCCCCATTATCTCTTTCCCTTCTCCGTGTCTCCGTGCCTCCGTGTTGTTTTCCCTTCAGCCGTTTCCTCACCCGCCTCCGCAACAACCTCCCCAACACGGTTATCCCCACCGTCGCCGCAATCGCCGGCGGCCCGGTCCAGCCCAAGGCCGCCATCAAACCCGGCACCCAGGACGCAACAGCCGTCTCACCCCGCTGGGCCAAAAATTCTTCGATAATCCGCCCGGCCTCATCCCCCGCAACATCCCGGGCAACCGCCCGTGCTTTTTCTCCAAGATCTGTTCCCCGCAGCCGCGTCTCCAAGCCGTCCAACCGTTGCCGCAGCACCCCCACGATCTCGCTCAATCCTTTCCCGTCGCTTGAATGACTATCGCCCTCGCGGCGAATCGGAACCACCGGTCGTTGCACGTGGGGCGCTACCGGACCAGGCTGATGCGGCATTGGCCCGCTTTCCGCCGCGGCGCCCAACAACCGCGCCAGAATAATCCGAATCCGCCCGCAATACGTGCCGCCCACAATCCGCCCGTTGGTTCCCCAAAGCACGGCCACCAACTCGCCCCGCCGGTTAAACACCGGCCCGCCCGAATCGCCCTGCCGGGCCATGCCCGAAAGCTCCAGCGTCTCGAAGCTGGATGTGCCCTCGGCCCGCACGTAGCCCCGGGCCTGGCCGCGGTTGCACCAATAGCGTCCGTCGCGGCCGTATCCGCAACTGCTGAGCCACTGGCCCGGCCGCGGTGCAACGGTCGCGATCGTCACCGCGACGGCCCGCGGCCGGGCGATCTTCAAAACGGCCAGATCCCACTGTCGGTCGACTCCCAACAGACGGGCCGCGTAATTGCTCCCGTCGGGAAAGCTAACCGTAATCCGGCCTGCTGGGCCTTCTCCCGCTCCCTCGTCAAAAAGATGCCCACAGGTCAAAACAAAACCGAACGCCGGCTTGCCGCCACCGCCGGCGTCTAACTCGACCAACGTGCCCGACCCCAGGTTCCGCCCACGGGCCGTCTCGTTGACCACTCGCGCAACGGCCCCGTTCCCGGCAGCCGCAATCGGGCAACTTCCGTCGGCACAATTTGTGTCGGCCACATTGCCCTCGGCCGCCGGCACAAAGATCAACGGCAAAACAAAGGCGATTTTCAACAACTTGGGCATCATTTCTTTCATGGAGCTTCCCAGGCGGCAAATTCCAGATCCATCTCGCCCGATGCAATCCGCGCCATCTCCAATCGTTCGGCTTTGGCCCGAGCGGCCCGCACCTCTTCGTATCGCCGCTGGTGCTGGGGCCGTAGTTCCATCCCCAGCGGCAGTTCCGCTTGGGTGTCGCCACGGCGGCTCTTGCCCGTCGCGGCCAACTGCTTCCGCAAAGCGCACAAGCGGCAAGGCATATACACCATGCCGCCGCAAGTCGCGCACTGCTGGGGCGGACCGCTGGGGCGGTCGAACTCGTCCTCCGTCTTCGGCTGCGGCTCGTAGTCGGGCCGTCTCCCACGTGCAATCGCCCCCACCGTGCCCCGGCTGATACCGGTAAGCTTGGCGATCTTCCGTTGGCTCAACTTGTCCTCCGCCAACAGACGGCGGATCTCGGCAACCATCGACAGTGCAAGCATTGCAAACGCCTCCTCTGCAGCAACTAAAGCGGTAAATAAAAAAGAGCCCGCCGCCGGAAAATCTCCGGTGACGGGCTCTTTTGATACCTGTTTTTTTCAGCCAGGCTCGACCGATACCCTACGCTAGCACGCCGCAGTCGAAAAAACCTTCAACCCTCGGCCCCTCGGCCGCAAGCTGGCGGCCCCGGTCGTAGCGTGATAAGTAGCAGCATAGAGCAGGCGGTGGCACAATTTCAAGACGGAATATTGCGGATTGTGACAACAACCGGCGGAAGACCGCGGTCAAGCGGTCTCGATAGGCTCCTGGAACTTTTTCTTCAAGCGATCCAGGTTGCGCCGTACCCGATCCGGCACGTTGCCGAAATCGAAAAGCATGGGGATGAAGTCGGCCAGACCGCGGCGGACTGCCGGTCCCAGGGGGCGGAAGCCCATGCGCCGGTACATGGCTTGCCGGTCGGCAAGCCCGCTGATCACAACGTATCGGTAGCCGCCCGCTCGGGCGTAGTCGAACGCGGACCATAACAATCCGCCGAGAACCTGCCCGCGGCGCTCGTCCGGTTCGACGGTGAGCATGCGGACTTCCAACGGTCCCGGCCGGAATCGGTCCAGAATCTCCGGTTCCGCCAGGGCCCCGGCCACGGAGAACGGCGGCCGGTCATGCGCGGCCAGCACACCGCAGATCCGGCCGTCGCGTTGGGCGATAATGTAGCGGTTCTTGTGGTCGAACTTGTCCACGAGATGCTCGGTGTGCGGCGGGGCCGTGTACCTCGGCACCTCCAGCACAAACGCCCTGTAGAGCAGACGGTTAATCGCGTCACGCTCCTCGGCGGTATCCGCCAGCTTGAACCGATAGCGGGGCAGATGATCGGCCGGTGTCATTTCTTCCCTACGTCGAACCGACGATCAGTTCGAGTTGAATGGCAAGCGTTCACGGGTCTCAGAACCATTCCGAGGCAGTTGATCCGCTCAGCGGTACAAGTGGCATTTTCGTTGACACTGTTTGTGTTGTCAATACCCTGGCCACCCCAGCCGTTTGCCGCTTCGCAACTTTTCCCGCCCGGGGACGAATACCTCCTAGCGCGTCCCAGGTACGCTTTCACAGGATGAGCCTTCTTTGTTTGGTTGCGGCCGAAGGACGCGCTATGTGAGAAAGCCCAAACATTATATTTGTGTATAATAGTTTGACTGTTTGAGTTCCGTTTGCAGTACCGCCTTTAGGCGGCAATCGGCTTGCCAGTGTACGCCGAGATACCCCATATTCCGGCTAAAGCCGGGACTACAAGCGACAAATCACCAAACTCAAACAGTCGAAATAGACAGGTCGCGGACGCACCCTACGAGACTGTTGCCCCCTCTATACCACCCATGCCACCGGGTTTAACGGCGCCTCCACCTCACCACGGCATCCTGTTATACTACCAACATGAACTCCGAGGCAACCGAACAGCAGGGTGGGCCGGAACGGCGCCGCGCACAAGAAATCAGTCTGAACCGGCAACGACCGCCGTTGGACGTGCCGGGCTACGATCCCCAGCGATGTCTGGGTGTGGGCGCCTATGGCGAGGTCTGGGTGGCGGTGGAGCGAAACACGGGCCGCCGCGTGGCCATCAAGTTCTACACCCACCGTGGCGGGCTGGACTGGTCGTTGCTTTCCCGCGAGGTCGAAAAGCTCTCCTTCCTCTTCTCCGACCGCTACATCGTGCAGCTTCTAAGCGTGGGCTGGAACTCCGAGCCGCCCTATTACATCATGGAGTATATCGAGCGCGGCTCGCTGGCCCAGCGGCTCCGCCAGGGCCCGCTCTCGGTCGACGAAGCGGTCGACATCTTCCGCGGCGTGGCCATCGGCCTGGTCCACGCCCACGACAAGGGCGTGCTGCACTGCGATTTGAAACCGGCCAACATTCTCCTCGACCAGGACGGCCACCCGCGGCTGGCCGACTTCGGCCAATCGCGTCTTTCCCACGAGCAGATCCCCTCGCTGGGCACCCTTTTCTACATGGCCCCCGAACAGGCCCGCCTCAGCGAAGCGCCCGATGCCCGCTGGGACGTATACGCACTCGGTGCCGTGCTCTATTGCATGTTGACCGGCCACCCGCCCCATCGTTCGCCCCAACTTGTGGAAAAGCTTGAGCAGACCACCGACTTGCAGAAACGCCTGAACCTCTACTGTCGCTCGATCCGCAAAGCCTCCTTGCCGGCCGATCACCGTCAGGTCCCCGGCGTCGACCACGAACTGCAAGAGATCGTCGAGCGCTGTCTGGCGGCCAAGCCCGAAGAGCGTTTCCCCAACGTGCAGGCAGTTCTCACCGAGCTGGACGCCCGCCGAGCCCGCAAGGCCCGCCGCCCCATGGTGCTGCTGGGCGCCATCGGCCCGGCGCTGTTGATGCTAGTGGTTTTTGCCTTCGCCTTTTGGGGTTTTAACGCGGCTTTGAATCATTCGGAAGTGCAACTCACCAAACGTGCTCTGCAGGCAAACG
>SDBV01009376.1_pt1 | contig 13025 bp, 16 predicted proteins | sample 2277081 | NCBI WGS metagenome assembly SDBV01 (sample SAMN10402039, study PRJNA504765) | marine sediment metagenome | isolation source: marine sediment core GS10_PC15, 223 cmbsf | place: Arctic Ocean: Southern Knipovich Ridge | collected 2010
GGCTGCACAACCGAAAGGAAAAACCCAATGACTGAAAAATGGACAACAATTGTGGCCGACCACACCATGGATTTTGGGCATGACACGAGACAGTTTATCATCACCACAGAAGATGGTGACGAGATCGCACGTACGAGCGGGTTTGCGGGCCAGGGACACATTGACGAGGCGCGTGCCCACCTGATAGCGGCAGCGCCGGACCTGCTGGAGGCTGCGGAGACGGCATTAGACGCAACCCATAAATATTGCGTTAATGATTGCCGGAAAAAGCATGAGTATTTAGTACTTGAGGCAGCAATCGCCAAAGCCAAGGGAGATGAATAAATGAAAGCAATAATCTTCTGTCTTAAGATGTTCACTTTACCACTTCGATATTTCTTTTGGTATTTTGGAGTGGCGGGAAACGTCATAGCACTCCTCGTGTTCTGTTTAATATACCCGGAATATTTTTCAAAACTTGGAGGGATGATAAAGGAAATCCTTGCTCTGCGCTCTATAATTATTCATGGGAAATTATAAATGAACCCTCAACTATTCCGAGAAATGCGCGAACAGCTTGGCTTGTCGCAGGATCAGCTTGCGAAAATGCTGGGAGTGAGTTCAGGGCGCACCGTTCGCCGGTGGGAGCTTGGCGAACGGAAAATATCAGTAACAACGGAGCGCCTGCTTCAAATTATATTGGATGGAGCTACCTGGCGCGATATCCTTAATGCCCGCCGGCGTTCATCAAAACGCGAGTGAATTCCGCCCGCAGCAAGTCGGCTTCATGCCCGTCAATCTCGGGGCCGCACTTGAGCAATTCAGCCAGGGCCTTTGCCGCGGTGTCAATCGTTGCAAGGGCCTTTTCCATTCCTTCAAGTTCCGCATACCTATCCGGTGACAGGTCGCGGCCGTCCTCCTTCCTCACTATCTGAATTTTCCTGCACCGTTCGACAACTTCATCGACAGCCTTCATGGCCTGGATAATGTGATCGGCGAGCTTGAGGGATTCCGCCCCCTCCGCACCTTTTATCGCGACAGTGTGAGTCCCGACGCCGGCGCCGGCCAGGACGGGGCTTATTTCCCTCACTTTAAGCCCTTTCAAAAATCGAACCTCCTGCCCTTCGAAGTCTCCAAAACTTGCTTCCACAATCCCGAAACCATAGCTCCACTCCTGGAGTGCCGGCTCGGTAGCGAGGTCGTGTTTCAGTGCTTCGTGCCAGTCGCGGGCCGCTCCAATATTCAAATTCAGTTTGAAATCGGCAAGCACCTTGTCGCCATCTTCCCGAATCTTTGCTTTCCCGATCGGCACGTGCTGCCAATCGTGGGCCGGAACGATCTTCGCGTGCTGGTTGCCGAATGCTCCGGGCAAAGTGACATCACCGTCGGAATCAATCACGTTGAGCGTTGCAATATGAGCGGTGCCGCTTCCCGCGTCGTTGGCTTTCAGCGTGGTTCCGGCAATGATCTTTCGCAATATTTCCATGTGAATTCTCCGTTAAGCTGCGCGGTTGACGCGGCGCGACTGTCTGGCAATCGCATTTAATCTTCGATATTTCTTAACTCGATTCGCCGCGGCACCGCAATTGGCTTTCGCTTTGTTCCTGAGCCATGACTTTCGGGCAGGTTTCGGGATGCAGCCAAACCTCTTTCTCAGCTCGGCCAGTGCTTCGGCAAATACGTTTTTCCGTTCCATGATTCCTCATCCAAAAAACGGTACAAAATCGCGCGTTCCCATCGGGTGTTCGTCGCCGGCAAGCTGTTGAGCATCCGCTTCGGATACAACTATTCCGTCCATGGCCGCACATGTTGCATCAGTCAAACCTATTCGGGCGTCGAATACCCGGAAGCGGGTCACGCCCTGGCTTTTGCCCATATGGAGAGAAGAAACCCGTTGAGCGTGTTTCGTTTCTGTCCTGGCAATTACTTTGGCCCTCTCTGCCGGAGTAATCCAAGCATCCCGGCCTTGGATTCCAAAAATGTTTTTCCGCCAGTAACCGGGGACTTGTTGTTTGATGCGTTTTGCTAGCGCCTCCGCCCCTTCGCCCAAAGCCCTTCCCTCCTCTATGGCGCGGAAAAGGGTTTCTCTTGCTTTTGCGGTCAACTCCACCAGCCCGGACCGCGTCCCTCCCGTCGCCATGATTGCCCGTGCAACGGGATCGGGAATATCCGTCGCCAAGCCAATCAAACCCATGGCCTCCGAGGTCGATTCGGTAGCCACTAGCAGATAATGCTTTTCGTAAACTTCCTGGAATATCGGTATAATCGTAGACATGTTCATCGCATCGATGATTCGCTCCGTGGAAATAGTCACTTCCGGGGCCTGCTTGAACATTTCAGACAGTATGGGCTCGGCGACTTCGGCTGCCTTGCGGCCCAAGTCCTCAAAGAAATCTATCAATTCATCTTCCATGGCCTTCGCCAGCTTGGGGGCGTTCCTGTCCTGGCTTGCCATAAAAGCATTTTGAGCATCAGTGGCAGCCGACCTTTCCATGGTATCGAGCAGGCGTTGCTCAAAGGCGTTAGGCTCATGTTCCTTTGTCTCCAGGTCCCCCCCCGCGCGCGTTTCATCCTCGCCTGGGGCAGGGGGTATTGTCTCGGACGGAATGGTCACAACATTTATCGGCCGTAAATAAACATCATCTGCAGGCCCTGGCTCCATGCCTATGGCGAGCTTGCCTGCTGCAACGGTAATCCATCCGCCCCTTACGAGGCGGTCAACGCGCTGAAACAGCTTGTTTCGATCTTCCTGCAGGGCGGCCACGTCGGAAACGTCGAATCGTGCGCGGGTTTTTCCTTGTTGCGCGCCGAACTGAGGCAACAATTTGGTTCCGACTTCGCCCGCGAAATTCGTATGCAAGGGGATGATTCCGTTTTGCCAGGCCAACTTTCTCAGTTCGGCCATGGTCGCCCCGACCTTTGTTTGCTCCAATCCAGATCCAAAGCCAACAACAGCCGACGGAATACCCAGCAATGCGCAAACTCTTTCCTCGCTTCGGTCGGTTGCCGGAGTCAAATCCATTTCTTTTGGGGACCATGAAATGCGCTCAATCTTGGTTTTCCCGGTAAAAACCATCGGCTCTCCGCGGTGTGATCCCGTGGTGCGTGACATCACATATTGTTTTATGTCCTCTTTATCTAGTCCCTCAACGGAGATATCAGAATCCGGCCAAATCCCGAGGCCCGGGACGCCGCTATTTCGTAACAGCGACGCAATAAACTCGGACGCCTCCATATCAGACCAAATTTCCCGCAAGGCTGAATCGATCGGGGATAGGCCGAGTCTGGGGTTTTCGGGATTGATCCCGTGCCGGAAATGAATAACCCGCTCAGGCGGCAATATGATTTCGCGGCCGGCGGCGCGGTATTTGTATCCCGTGATAAATTCGCTGCCATCCTGCGGCGCCATCGGAGACATCAGCCAGTGAGGCACATACCATAACTGGACAGGACGCCCGAGCCCGTTTGGAACGGTCAGCCAATAGCCGTTTCCGTCCGTACAATAGGAGAACACGGTCGCCTGCCATAAATGCAGGCCGGAATAAAACGGATTTGGCTTGCTTATCAGTTCGGTAAGCGGATGCTCAATGACCTCGTCCCATTCACCGCCGGTAATTCGCTTTTCAACGACGAGCGGAGCTTCCGGCATAGATCGCTGAATCCATTGAATGGCCGCCATAACCACGGATGACCTGATGCCTGTGCCAACATCACGGCGGTAATTGTACGGGCCACGATCAAGGTTTCCGAAACCGGAATTTGTGAGGAATGGTAATGTTCCCGTGCCACCAGAATGGGGAAAGTCGGCTTGCTTCCGGGAAAACGGCCAGCGGAATTTCATGGTGTGGAGCTCGTTGCGTAACTGATGGCCGACGGGGTTGATCCCGCCGGCGCGCTAGTATCTATCCAGTCCGGGGCATGGGATCAGGGGGCAGGTCGGAAACCATATCTCCTTTCAGGCTGCGCACGAGCATGATCTCGCCGGCGGTCGCCGTATGCTGGAGTAGGGTGTCCCTGGCGAGCACGGGCTGCAATATGTCATAGGCGGTGGGCTCGAGTGCGGGCGCTGTAATCAAATCTTGATTGAGTTCGGCGATCATGGTGCCGGTGCGGATTATCTCCGGGGACGCGCCATCGGGCGCAACCTGAATCGATGTGATAATCACGATCGGCGAATCGCCTGGGGGCGCAGCCGTTGTTGGCAACGCGAGCCACATGCTCATCAGCGCAAGCACCACCACAATGGAATAAGGGATTTTCATGTTTACCCTTTACGTTGGGGGTTGGTTAAACTGGCCTCCATGTTCGATTTCGAATCACGGGGGCAAGGGCGTACCGGACGGCGTCCCAAATGTGATCGTGCTTTTTCACAATCTCGCGCAGCACGTCGCCGGTTAGCCTATCCACCTTGTAACTGTAATGCCGCGCCTCGTCAATAGCGTGTTTGCAGCGGGGGTGAATTATAATTTCCTCATAGCCTCGCAGGTGCTGAATCCCGTCCTCGACGGAACCAGGCCATTTGTCAGCCGATCGGATATTCCATGCCTGCCAACCGCCGCCGTCCGCGCCTCCATTTCGCATGGAGCTGATAGTCTCGGGCCGGGCATTGTCCGCTCGGATTAAGGTGTCTCTGGCGAATGGGATTGTATCGAATAGCCTGGACGTTGCATAGCCTACGTCGACGCCGAGGCCGTATGCTTCATGTTCAATCCAAAGCCGATTCTCTCCAATCCAGACCTTTATGAGTACAGTTGGATGGGCCGAGAAACCCCAATCCGCCCCCTGGTATGGGCCGTCCCAATCCTCCCGCGGCTCGAATGCTTCAACGCGCCATTTCCCATGAAGTATCTGAGCATCCGTGTCCGCCCGGGTTTCGCCGCCCCATGTGTTCGCGGCCGCTTCGGGATCGACCTTGTAATCGTATTCCATTTCCCGGCGAAGCTCTTCGGGAAACCATGGATTATCTTCCCATCCGACTTTAATGACAAGCGAGTCGGGCGGGCTGTTTGTCACAAATCGTTTGTAGGTCGGGTCATCGTCCTGGTCGGGGTTGAACGATACCCATATCTCCGAGCCAGGCCGGCGGATCGTCGGAATTAGGGTGCGCCATGAAATGTCGGATACCTTCTCCGCTTCTTCTACCCATGCCCGTTCGATCCCTTCATACGATTTTATCCGGTTGACGTTGTACCTCAATCCCTCGAATACAAACAGACTACCCGTGACGGTGTGCCGGATTTCCTTTTCCAGCACGCGAAAGCCTGGGAGCTGCAGGAGATCAATCTGGTCGGTCAGCAGCCGGTGAACACTATCACGGATGCTGTTCTGGATTTCCCGACAGCAGAGGAACCGGATCGGCAGTTGCGCCGCCTCGAGCAGGCCCAGGCGCGCGAACGTCCATGATCGGGCAGCGGCGCGGCCGCCATATAGCACCTTATAGCGGTGCGGATCGCGGAGCGGGCCCGCATACTTGGGAAGCTGAATCGGGGGGAGTGTTCGGGATAGGGGCTCCATTAATTATAAACCGAACTCCTTTCTTTGCTCCTCGATGAGCCGGTACAGTTCGATGGCCCGGCGCAGGGCCTCTGTCTTGTCCACTCCCATCTTTTTCGCCAGGCGGGCCAAGCGCTCGTCCTGCTCCTCGGTCAGGTTGAAGATCACCTCTTTCATGCCGCTCTCACTCATGGTTTAACCTTTCAAAAAACATCATCCTCTTTTGGCCCGGGCAGCTCGTCGGGGTCAATCGAAATAGCTTCCCCGGCGCCAATAACTTTCACTTCATCGCCAGGATCAACAAAAGTAACCAGGACGCGCGCCGCTGGGAGTGCCTTTCCGTCGGCTCCTACCAGTTCCGCTTTATCAACCCATAGACCTTGCAGTTTTGCAAGCGAGTCCAGTATTTGCCGGGCGTTGCTCAAATCCTTTGTTTTGACTGCTTTATTGAACAGGTTTATCCGGGCTGCAATATGCCATTCCAGGTTTGTTATCCCGGTCTCCTTGAGTTCAAACCTGATTTCCTTAGCCGCTTTTGCAATGTACTCATCGCCTTGGCGCTCTTCAAGCCCCCACTCCTTCGCGCAAAGTTGTAGGATGTCTTGCCGACGCCCGCCTTCGAGCACAGCCTTCTTCACTTTTAGGATGCGATAGATAACTTCGATCTGTGTTGCCTTGGCTTCCTTGCCCACTCAAATAGCCTCTTATAGTTTGGTTAGTTTTTATCTGACCATCCTTCAAACTAGCAGGTTTTTGCCCTTTACAGTTTGGTTAGTTTCGATAGGATGTTTCACCTATAGGCTATATATTCGCAGATTTTTAATATAGGTGAACATATGTATTGCAAGTTTCCGTGTATGGGTCAAATGACCTATGCTAACTAACCAAACTGTAGAACTGGGTTCAATGATTTCAGTGTGTTATGATTTTGCTCTCAAAAACCCGCAAAATCTTACTTTTTATTCAGCGGCAATAATTTTCCATGTTCGCCTACTTCCGACCATACTTCCTGCTGCAAAATACCGTCCTTTGCATATTCGCGCCTCATAGCGTGCAATCCATTTGCCGAGCTTGCGGGCGTTTACATTCCCTTTTCGATCTCCCGCAATATCGGCTGTCGCTTCCTGGAGGTATTCCGGCGGGTCTTTCATAGCTTCTTGGATTGTTCCAGTCATCATCCCGAAACGCTTTTCCCACGCGGTAAGGAGGGCATCGAGCTGGCGCGCGGATTCGTCGCCTGTTTGAATTCTGGAGCGACTGGCGCACGGGTCGTCCTGCCCGGCCCATATCAGGGCGTTCCGTACCCATGTTGACCACTGTTCAAAGCCCCCGTATGGAGCGACGGCTTGGTCTGGACATCCGGCAACCTGGTAGGCGCGTAGGACGGTTAGGGCGGCAGCGGCGAGCTCGGGCCTCCTTTCTCGAATGGTTTTACGTAGGTCTCCGACAAAAAGGCGATCCTCGGGGTGTTCCAGGGCAGCATCCAGGCGGCACAGGAGAACACGGCGGGTGAGATCCCCCTTAACGCTTATATTGTTCCCTGTCCCAAGAAAAGTAACAGCGGTCGGAACGGTCGCCGTAACGCTGGAGCCAAGGACACGCCCGCGGTAGGACGGCTGAGTAAGAATGCTGGATAAAACATCGCCCTCGAACGGGCGTTCGGCGTTGTCGATGCAGATAATCGGGGCCCCCTCGAGGAGCGCGGCGAATAGCCTCTTTCCTTCCTCCTCGGGATTTGGGGCCTGGCTCATGGATGGAGCCGGAGTTCCCGTCGAAATGATGCTTACCACGTCCGCGAGCAGGGATTTCCCCGTGCCCGGGGCTGGGGCATCGAAAAGAAACATCGGTGCTGTTGGAATGGCGTACCGTACGCAGGCTGTGAGAATCGCGGCGAGCGCAACGGATTGTGAAATAGGGGAATCGAACGGGAATCCCTCTAGCGGCTGGAGGAGTTGGCGGATCGCCTCCATGGAATCTTCGCGATCAGGGTCGGGCTTGATTTCAACGGGTGCGCTTGAAAGGAGTAAAAGGCCAGTGTTTTTGTCATAGCCGAGTGCTTGCAGAATGGAACCGTCGGAGCGCAGGGTCGGCATATCCACCACGCCGACGAGGGGGCGCATTTCCCATGATCCCGCCCGAGCGGCATAGGTTTCCGCCACCAGGCGGGGGCAGTCGCGGGGGCGCCAGTCGTCAGTACGTCCATCGAACTGAATCCAGGAAGCGGCGCGGGACAGGGCTTCAACGAGCGCGGGCATAGTGATAATCTGAATGACGGGGGAACCTGCAGCACGTTTCACGCCGGAGCCGGCTTGGGATGATTCCAGGCGGACGACTCGAACGATCTGCCCACCCCGTTGATACAAGCCCCCATGATCGGGAAACGCGAGTAAGGCTATCTCGGCTTCGTCTACCATGCGGGGGAGTTCTCCTTTGACAATCTGGATAATATTACGGGGGTCGAGGCCAGCTCCGGCAGGCGGAGGCGGTGCATTCCCATCCCATGTGAGGGCGGATTTCGCGGCTTCGATTATCTGATCCCGTGTTCCTCCCCCTTCGATCCAGGCGGCGGGATCCTTGTGTGGATCAGGGGCGTAGATAATTCGGACGCTGGCCGCGGTTCCTTTGAGTGCCGCGGCGACTTTGTGCCCATGGGCTCGGCCGGGCTCGTCCTTGTCGGGGATAATGCAGACCTTTTTCCCAGCGAGGGCGTCGGTGTGGTGTTTTAGCCACTTCCCGGCGCCTCCTGGGTTGCAAGTCGCTGGCAAGCCGATCGCGCGTAGGGCGTCCGCGTCCTTTTCGCCTTCGACAACATAGATGGCATTCACTTTGAGCACGTCCGGGAGGTGGTAGAGTGGGAATTTCAGCCCGTCCAGCTTCCACGTCCATCCGCCAGAGCCGTCCGGTTTCCTTTGCCTGAACGATTTCGGGTCCAGGCGGACGACCTGACCGAGCAGTTCGCCATCGGCATCGCGATAGTCGTATTCCGCGATAATCTTGCCTTTGGATTTCCTGCCGTTGGATTGGGGAAAAGCGTCCGGGAATCTATCGCGGAGTTGGTCTATAACCGTGCCCCACGGACACCCGGCTTTACAGGAAATCCCGGTATCTCCGGTGTCCGTCTTCCAGATTGAAAGGGATTCGGTTTCGTCAGAGTGCGCGGGACAAAGGGCCATCCATCCGCTCCCTCGTCGTTCCGCTCCAAGTGCGTTTGCAAGTTGTTCAGCGGGCCAGATACAAGCGGCCATGGGGCCTCGTTCGGAAGGGTGCTCCGGCCCTTCGCGGCGGGAACCAGCGGCGGAGAGAATCCGCACTAGAGCCGGAGCTTACAATTTGAAAATGATAGTTGCCAGTTCCCGTTTCTGTAATACAAAAACCCGAGCGAAAATGCAAGCGGTTAATTTTACATCAGCCACTATTGGGCGGCTTCCTCTTGATCCAAAAACTCCACCAGTTTTTTGAATTGTGTTTGCTCCACATCGTCAAACTCATTTCGGATAGGCATGATTATTCCGACCAGTTTGTCCCCGCTGTATGCCCTCACAGCATCCCACTTGCCCGACCCCTTTTTAAGTTCGCAATCCGATATGGCAGCAAAATAAACCTCGTTCACCCATGTAATGCTGTCGGGGCCAAAGAGAGCGCGGCGGTAATCTTTATTCCAAGTATTTACATGGAGAAGCGGGGAAGCCGACAGCAAAACACTTTTCTTTGGTTCTTTAAGGATGCTCGACAATGATGGCGGCTTTGGATCAAGTTGCAAGATGCCGCCAGAAATTTTCCATCCCACCCTCTTGATAATATAGGGCATGGTTACACGGGCATCGGTCAGGAGAAAATGCCCATTAGTTATCCACTCAACATCTTCGATACGCTGACCAAACGCGCGGTATTTAATGGAGCTATACGGAACCTTCTTAAATCTATTCATAAGTTCCCTTCCTTTTGGTGTTTAAGAAACGCAATTCCTTGCTCCTCTGTGGAAGCCACTCCTGCAAGACCTCCCGATTCCCTTATTTGCTGGAGCCACTGAATTTGCTCGTCCGTCGGTTCGCGCTTTCCTGATTTCAATTCCAGGCCGACAAAAACAGCGACGGGTTTTCCAACCATTTCCGCCGTAACGGTGACGGTTTTCCAGCCTATGAGGTCAGGCGATCCCGTGCCGAGTCCGCTTGTCAGATAGCGCCCATCGGCCATCTTGTATATTCCGACCTGGTTGCGGAAAAGGCGAGCGTCGTGTTTCGGGGCTGCGAGCCGGAGTTTTGCGGCGAGTGATGTTTCAGCCATTCCGGGCCTCGGGAATGCGTTCATACCAATCGGAAAAATCATACATCGACACTACATACCGCGCGCCACTGGGATTAGTTACGACCCAATCGCCGACTCGAATCTCACACCTAGTCTTGCTCTCCCACATGGCGCCTACGCCATCGAAAAAATAAAACCGGTTATCTGCAAGTCCATAAACACCAGCGGGCCACGGGGATACCTCTGGGAAGAATTGTTCCGCCTCAACAATAATGGGTTTGCGGTGATATTTCATTGTGGAATCGTATCCTCTAATATGGTCGGGGCGTCTGCCGGTTCGCCCTTCATTTCCTTAATTGTTCCGCTGGGATCGACCGGCGGGAGTCCTTTCTTTTTCAGCCTTGCATTCAGTATATAATCAACCGCTCCGGCCTTCCAGCCTCGCTCAGCGGCGATGCGTTCGAGGGATTCGCGATCTTTGGCGCGCCCGACTTGCATTCGCGCCTGTTTGCGCTGATAGCGGATAAAGTTCCGTTCCTGGTCGCCAGCTTCTACAAGATCGCCCTGAACCTGGTCGACTTCGCGTTCCTGAATTGGATATTCAAACCCGCAATAGGGGCAAACCGGCGCCGGCCGGAATGCGGCAAAACACTGAGGGCATACGCGGATTGGCGGAGCGCGATCATCGGCCCTACCCTTTGGCCTTCCGCCAAGGCTCCAATCGCGAGGATCATCCGGGAATCCATGTCGAACGCAATTCCCTACATGGTCAAGAATTGTCGCATGGGTTTTACCTGGGGCGGGGCGGAGCACGCGGCCGATTTGCTGCAGGTGCATCCCGAGGGATTGGGTAGGCCGGAGCAATATCGCCGCGGCAACGATTGGAATGTCTGTTCCCTCGCTCACGATTTCGCAACTTGTTAGGATCTGAAGCTGGCCCGTGCCGAGTGCCCTGATTCGGTGTCGGCGGGTTGCGTCGGGCAGGGTGCCGTCGATGGATTCGGCGCGCCATCCTCGCTCGCGGAATGCCGCGGCAACGTTTTCGGCGTGCTGGACACGGGTACAAAAGACGATCGCGGAGGCGCCCGGGCATATTCTTTCGTAATGTTCAATCGCATCGCCCGTAACGGTTGGCCGATCCATGCGGAGTGCCGCATCGCCAGCAGCATAATCGCCAGCCCTGGTCTTGAGTCCAGCGAGGTCTGCCACTTGGGGCGGAATGTAGACCCTTGCCGGCGCCAGGTATCCTTGCGCAGTCAAAGCCTCGACAGTGGGGCCCTCTATCAGCACATCGAAATGCCCGCCGTATTCTCGTCCGAGTCCGCGGCCGTCCAGCCGTTCAGGCGTAGCCGTAACCCCGAGCAATAGAGCATCCGGCCTGGAGGAAATAACCTTGTCCCATGTGCCAGCGACGGAATGGTGCGCCTCGTCGAGTACCATCAGCTTAACATCGCCCATTTTATCCAAGCGTCGAACGAGAGTTTGCACGCTGCATACAGAAACGACTCCATTGCCTGCATGAAAGCGGCCAGCGGCGACGATCCCATGCGGGACGGAAAGGGCGGTCAGGGCCCGGCTTGTCTGATCGACGAGTTCTTGCCGATGGACAACGACCCAGACGGGATTGCCTTTTGCTTCGGCTGATCGGACGATTTCAGCGAAAAGAACGGTTTTACCGGATGCCGTCGGCGCTTGGTACAACACGCTGCGAGCGCCAGCACGGAAAGCGAGCCGGAGCTTTTCGAGGTCTGCTATCTGGTAGTCACGGAGAACAGGAATCATAAAGGGCTAGGCTCCCGGGGCTATGCGTTCATCCAACATCTTGGACAGCGGAACGTCTATGGGGATTCCTAGTTTTACGCTGGTTTGTTCTATGTGAGTGAACAACATTACGGTGCATCGGAGGCAAAAGGTGGTCTCATTCGGTTTGCCAGAGGGATAGGCCCATTTATGGTAGCAAAAAGTTGTTGTCATGGTTCCTCATCGCACGATAAGTGGGGGGAAGGCATTTTAATCGGCGAGTTCGGTCACGCCCAATATTACCAGGGTTTTTTCGTCGCCGTTCTTGCGCATCACAATTTCATAGCCTTCCAAATAGTTCTCCCGGAGGAACCAGTCCAGCATCAACGCCCGGCGCAGAAATTCCGATTTTGAAACCCCCGCGCGCTTCGCTGTTTTCGCCAGCCGTGCATCCTGCTCTTCGGTAAGGTTGAATATGACCTTTTTCATATTATCATCCCATCTCTAGCAGCTTAGGCATCACGCCCGATTCAAGTGCCCGCGTGAAGGTGGGCAGCATGATCTCCCCAACGGTCTTTCCAGCGTGTTCCCCTGTCGGAATAACCATGTGCGGCATGAAAGCCTCTTCAAAGGTTTCGATCCCGCTCTCAACGGATTCCAGCTTGGCCTTCACAACCAGGAATAGCGCGCGCCAGCGTTGACGGAGGGCCTGGTCTAGGCGGTTTTTGATCCTAGATTCATAATCCACACCACCCCACCGATCCAGACGTATTTCATCATCTGCTTCAGATGGCAGGGTCAGGGAGATTTTCACCATGATTTTGTTGACAGTGAAAGCCACACCGGCCCGATTCCCTTGAGTCGCATATTGGAACCCATCCGCCCCGTAGCGTTTCAATACCCGCTCGATTTCACCACGGGACTTTTCCGGTGCCACTGTTGTCGTTGAAGCATATTTTGCCATTTTCCCTCATCCCCTAAAATTGATAATGGACAGCCCAGCGTATCGCCCAAATACCAATTGCCGAAGCGCCACACATGACCAGTATATAGCTACCGATCGTAAGTAGAGATTCACTAAGTGGTATTGTTTTCATCCCATCCTCCGTTGCTAGTTATCGACTAGACTCCCGCTCAACCCAATTCCGCCACAACAGGCGACAGAATATGGCTGTTGCAGTCCACGCAATGGCCGTAAGTACCGGGTAAAATATAAAATTCAGTATTAGAGCATCGGTTATTTCACAATCCATCTATCTTCCCTCGCTCAAAGACTGATAGTACCAAGCATGAAGAAACCCCAGCCTCAACGCATAGTCCAACTGGCCTCGTTGATTCATTTGCCAGAGCCATATCATGCGGCCAGAGCGTCCGTTGCCGTCGGTGAAGGGATGGAGTAGCTCAAATTCGAGATGTGTTTTGTATGGGCCGTAACCAAGCCGACTCTCCAGCCCCATGTACAAAACATGCTCCAAATGGCCTTTCATTTCGGGAGCACCCATAGGCGGATAATATTTCCCCACCCTCACGTCCATCCCCAGCTTGTCCCGCAGCTTCGCTCCTGGCTG